>OGXC01002110.1_pt1 | contig 14072 bp, 15 predicted proteins | sample 1576201 | NCBI WGS metagenome assembly OGXC01 (sample SAMEA3541562, study PRJEB24748) | human gut metagenome | biome: human gut; feature: human-associated habitat; material: faeces | place: China | collected 2012 | reverse complement strand
GAATATGACGGAAGAGTACATGGAGTAGACAATCAGAGAATTTCTGTTACACAGAGACAATCTGTACTGGATGCCCTCACATTAAGAGATGCGGGCAGAAATGCGACACAGATCAAACAGGTTCTGGAAGAGCAGAAGCTGGATTCCAGTATCTATATTACTCTGGAAACTTTGAAATACCTTAAGAAAGGTGGAAGGATTACTCCTGCAGCAGCAGCAATCGGAACAGTTCTGAACCTGAAACCTGTGCTTCAGATCCAGGGTGAGAAGCTGGATGCATATTCCAAAACAAGAGGCAAGAAGCAGGCAAAACGTGTCATGCTCAAGGCTATGCAGAATGACTGGGAGAACCGTTTCGCAGAATACGTAAAACGTGGCGAAATGTGCCTGCAGTCTGCTTATACAGGAAATCAGGAGGAAGCAGAGGAATTTAAGAAAGAAATTGCCGAAGTATTCCCCGAAATTGAGATTGTGCAGAATCCGTTATCATTAAGTGTTGCATGCCATATCGGACATGGTGCTATTGCAGTTGCATGTTCAAGAAAAGTGGTAGTAGAATAAAACAATCTGAGGAGTTAGGAAAGAATGAAGAAACTTATGGAACAGATGGCGGAAGAACTTTCCGCAGCATTTGAAAAATCCGGATACGACCCATCCTACGGAAAAGTAACCGTATCCAACAGACCGGATCTTTGCGAATTTCAGTGTAACGGTGCTATGGCAGGAGCCAAAGCATACAAGAAGGCACCGTTTATGATCGCTGATGATGTAGTAGCATACTTAAAAGACAGCCAGGTTTTCTCCATGGCAGAAGTAGTAAAACCGGGATTTATCAATTTAAAAGTAAAAGGTGAATTCCTTGCAGATTACTTAAAGGAAATGGCAGCAGACGAGAAACTTTCCGTATCTGCAGCAAAAGAGCCGAAGACGATCATCATCGATTATGGCGGACCAAATGTTGCGAAACCTCTTCATGTAGGACACCTTCGTTCTGCAATCATTGGAGAAAGTATTAAGAGAATCGGTCGCTTTGTAGGACATAAAGTGATCGGTGATGTTCATCTGGGAGACTGGGGTCTTCAGATGGGACTGATCATTACAGAACTGAAACACAGAAAACCGGAGCTGGTTTATTTTGATGATTCTTACACAGGAGAGTATCCGGAGGAAGCACCATTTACGATCAGCGAGCTGGAAGAGATCTATCCATGTGCAAGCGGCAAGTCCAAAGAGGATGAAGCGTACAGAAACGAAGCTCTGGAAGCAACTCATCTTCTTCAGCAGGGCAAACCGGGATACATGGCTCTCTGGAACCATATTATGAACGTATCCGTTACAGACCTGAAGCGCAACTATGACAAATTAAATGTGTCTTTTGATCTCTGGAAAAAGGAATCCGATGCACAGCCATATATTCCTGGAATGGTTGAGGAGATGAAAGAAAAAGGATTCGCCTATGTAGACCAGGGCGCACTTGTAGTAGATGTAAAAGAAGAGAACGATACAAAAGAAATTCCTCCATGTATGCTTCTGAAATCAGACGGAGCTTCTCTTTATACAACTACAGACCTTGCAACAATCGTAGAGCGAATGAAATTATTTAACCCGGATGAGATCTTGTATGTGGTAGACAAACGTCAGGAACTTCACTTTATCCAGGTATTCCGCTGTGCAAGAAAGACCGGGCTTGTAAAAGATGATACAAAGCTTTCTTTCCTTGGATTCGGAACCATGAACGGAAAAGACGGAAAACCGTTCAAGACAAGAGAGGGCGGCGTTATGCGTCTGGAAACTCTCATTAAAGACATCAACGAAGAGATGTTTACCAAGATTGTTGAGAATCGCAGCGTGAAAGATAAAGATGCGAAAGAAACTGCAGAGATCGTAGGGCTTTCCGCGATCAAATACGGTGACCTTTCCAATCAGGCTACCAAGGATTACATTTTTGATATTGACAGATTTACATCATTTGAAGGTAATACAGGTCCGTATATCCTTTATACGATCGTTCGTATCAAATCTATTCTGAACCGTTTTGCAGAAGAGGGCGGCAACCTTGAAGCAGGTGCAATCCTTGATCCTGTAAACGACAGCCAGAAGAACCTGATGCTTCAGCTGACAGGTTTCGGTGCAACCGTAGAGAACGCCTTTGAAGAAAAAGCACCGCATAAGATCTGTGCATATATTTACGAAGTATCCAATGCATTCAACAGCTTCTATCATGAGACAAAGATCCTCATCGAAGAGAACGAAGCACAGAAAGCTTCCTTCATCCAGCTGCTGAAACTCACTAAGAAAGTTCTGGAGACATGTATCGATCTTCTTGGATTTTCTGCACCGGACAGAATGTAAAAATAAGATTCATCAATAAATCAACTTGTTGGCACACTAAGCCCTGTTTACATATATTGTAAATGGGGCTTTTCAAAAAGAACGAAGTGTGCTATTCTGTATTTATCTAATCTATACGTGATGAAATTCTTTCATCACATTTTCCATTTTTATTTTAAACGAATTGTGAATATCTGCTTGGTTCAGATAAACTGCGGAGCAGTTATTCGGTTATGAGCAAGTAGCGAATCTGATGATTTTATCTGTTTGACAATTGAACAGGAGGTGAACCAGTGAATTTATCTGGAACTGTATTAAAAGGGCGTTACTGTATTCTGGATCCTGTTGGAAAAGGCGGCGGAGGGAAAGTTTACCTTGCCAGAGACCTGGAACTGGGCGTTTTGTGGGCGGTAAAAGAAATACCGGTATCCGGCAAAAGTGAAGCACGTATGCTTTTGAAGCTTTCACATCCGTCTCTGCCAAAGATGATAGATTATATAGAGGATAACCGGAAATGTTACCTTGTTATGGAATATGTCAGGGGAAAATCTCTGGGTGAGTATTTAAGAGGCGGAAAACATTTTTCCATAAATGAAATCGTTAAATATGGAATGGAGATTTCAGATGTATTCTCCTATTTTCATGGTCGGAAACCACCGGTTTATTATGGAGATCTGAAGCCTGACAATCTGATGCTGGGTGAGAATGGAAGATTATATCTGATCGATCTGGGCGGTGCTGTAAACGGATATAAATATCACCATAAAGTATGTACAGGCACTGCCGGTTTTGCTGCGCCGGAACAATATGAGGGAAAGATAAATGCAGCAACAGATATTTATACATTTGGAAAAACATTATCTGCCTTATGTGGAAAAACAGATTGTCTGTTATTCATCCGGAACATGTCATTATTCTGGCTTATTTTCAGATGCTGCATGAAGAAACCGGAAATGCGTTATCAAAATATGAAGACTGTACAGAAAAAACTAAGCAGAATCCAGAAGAGACAAAATCAGAGTAAAATTAAAAACATGTTGGTTTTGGCAGGGAGCAGTATTGCTTTTGCAGTAATAACTGTTTTTCTTCTGTTTAGTTCTAATCTGGTATCCGGCTCCAAAACATTTGATTTTTATGAAGAGCTAACTGATATTACAGACCTTTATTATCAGGAAGAATTTCAAAACGGCAGTAAAGCGGACAGGGAAAAAATTTGTGAACAGGCAGATACCGGACTGCGGAAATTACAAAAACAATGCACTGAAAAAGAGGAGTCCAGAAAGATATTACAGATTCTGGCAGTAAACAGTGAGTACCAGGAAAATTATGAAAATGCAGGATTCTACTATGAGCAAATGCTTCTTTATGATGAAACTTACAGAGCCGGATACGGTGAATATGGAATGTTCCTGTTCCGTACCGGGCAAAAGGAAGCCGGTCAGGCACTATGGACAGAATATAAGTCGAAAGAAACAATGTTAGACGATACAGTCAGCAGAAATCTGAGATTGTGGGAAAAGGAGATGACTAAGAGTGAAGAAAAATCATAACAGACTCTGGATTGTGATATCTGTATGTTTATGTCTGTGTCTGACTTCGACTATCTCTGCCATGCAGATGGGAGGTTTTGATATTGATGTAGGAAATGGAGAAAACAGCAGCTGGCAATGGCATGAGGAACAGCAGTGGAATCAGAGCAGTTGGGAGAATACGTGGGAAAATAACCGGCAGACTGGAGACAACACATCAGAAACTCCTGCACAGAACGATCAGACGCAGGACAATGGATATCAGTATGATTCTGATACAGGAAACGGAACACAGGATAATATACAGCAATGGAATGGTGTACAGCAGAATAACACTGACTGGAATAACAGCAGTCAATGGAACAATAATTCTCAGAATAATAATGTCCAGAATAATAATGCCCAGAATAATAACGTTCAGAGTAATAATGCCCGGAATAATAATTCTGCATGGAACGCTCAACCTCAGACAGATAACAATATGCAGATAACATCCCGGACGGATAATGAATCCGCTGTTAAGATATCAGAAAAACCCACCCCAACATCAATACCTGTACCAACACCTAAACCTGCGAAAAATCCGAAGCCGACAAAAACACCCAAATCAACTCAGCCCCCAACTCCTAAGCTGTCAAAAAAGAAAAATAAGAAGAAACAAAATAAAGCAAAGAAAACAGAAAAAGAAAACAAGAATACAGGTAATTCCAAAGTGTTTCAGAATAAAGAAAACCAGGGGGATACTGTTGAATACACGCATGTAAAAGATGAAGCTGTTAAGTTTCATTGCACACAAAATACAGATAGTTTCCATACCCCGCGAATTCAGATAATATCCCGGGGCTCTGTTCAGATTCTTTCTTTTCGGCTTAACAAAACAGAATGTCCCTGGCATTGGGAAGGAGACTGGATCATACCAGATACGGAAGATGAAAATGTAAAAGAAATAGAATTGTTGGTTATCTCTCAAGGCGGAAAGCTGATAAAAATGAATCCCCGGATTTTTTCCTCATAGACGCTTCAGGAAAACAATGCTATAATTTATCATATTATATCAATTTTTCTGAGACAGGAGGAACCTATGTACAAAGTAATTTTGTTTGATTTAGATGGAACATTAACAGAATCCGGAGAGGGTATCACGAAATCTGTTCAGTATGCACTGGAGAGAATTGGAAAGCCTGAACCGAACCTTGAGAAACTGAAGGTTTTCATAGGACCGCCGCTTATGGAGATGTTTATGCAATATGCACAGATTGATGAGGCAACCGCAAAACAGGCGGTGGAAATTTACAGAGAACGCTATTCTGTGACAGGAATCTTTGAAAATGCCGTATATCCGGGAATTGAGAACATGCTGGCACAGTTGGAGAAGAAAGGATATATTCTCGCAGTAGCATCCTCTAAACCGGAAGTATATGTGAGACAGATCCTGGATCATTTTGGACTTACCCGGTACTTCACAGAAATCGGCGGAAGCGAATTGAATGGTCGAAGAACAAACAAGACAGAAGTGATCGAAGATGTTCTGAAACATCTGAATATGGACAAACACAGAGATCAGGTTATTATGGTTGGAGATAAAGAACATGATGTATACGGAGCACGCAAAGCTGGACTGGAATGCATTGCAGTTTCTTTTGGATATGGAACAGAAGAAGAGCTTAAACAGGCAGAACCTCTGAAAATTGTTGATTCTGCAGAAGGAATCGTAGATTTTTTCGCCTGAGCCCTCTGCGAAAACAAAATATTGTTTCTAAAATCTGGAGGGCAGGATATCCGGTAGGAATCCACTTTATAATCTCACAGATCGTTGCAGGAACTGCGCTGGCAGTATTTGCAAGAACCGCGGCAAACTCAGCTGAGACATATTATAATTACACGATTTTTCTTACCGGCTTAACAGGAATTCTGGCTATGATCCCGGCATTGTATTTTTATCGAAGAGATAAAGTCAGAAGAATTGCCGGCGGTCTGATCCCGGCACAGAAAAAAGTACCGCTTTCCTTACTGGAAATAATTCTTCTGCTTCTGGCAGGAGCCGGACTTGCACAGTATGGAAATTTCCTGATGGCAATTCTTCAGTCATTTATCAACAGCAGTGCCTACCAGGAAAGCATGACCAGAATTACAGAAGGAAAATCACTTCTTATGATGATTTTCTGGATGGGAATTATTGCACCTGCGGCGGAGGAAATGATCTTCCGCTGGTTAATCTATCTGCGTCTGCGTGACTGGCTGAAGATGCCGGTGGCAGCAGTGATTTCCGGGTTGATATTTGGTATCTATCACGGAAATATCGTACAGGGAATTTACGCAAGTATCCTCGGAACTGCATTTGCATGGATACTGGAAATGAGTGGAAATATTTACAGCAGTATGCTGCTCCATATGGGAGCAAACATCTGGTCACTGCTTATCTCAGAATATGCACTGGATTTGTATTCCATGAAATATGGGGTACAGATTCTCATATTGATCTATCTGATTCTGTTGATCAGTGTGGTATATTGCCTTACCCATTTCGAAAAGATGTGCAGTATAAGAAAAAAGAAAAGAATGATATAAAAATAGAGACAAGATAAAGACATCTGCAATTGTGGAATGACAGTACACATGCAGGTGTCTTTGTTATTAGAAAAAAGATTATGTTAAGGCAAAAAGAAAATAATCAGTATACGGAAATTTAGATGTACTGGAAAGAGTAAAACCTAACAGTTTGATTAGGATTCGGAAATAACCTTTTACTGAATTAAACAGAGAATATCTGTTTGACAAATAAGTATTTAGCTATTAAGTACTTGACAGATACAACAGTATTCTGTATTATGAATGTATCAATACAACTAATACACTAAATACACGCATAAAATAAAACAACACATCATGAAACACGTAACAGAAAGGAGGAATCACCAGTGATTGTTTTGGATTATCAGGACAGGCGTCCAATCTATGAACAGGTTACAGATAAATTTCAGATCCTAATCCTGAACGGTGTCCTGCTGCCGGGATCGCAGATGCCGTCAGTAAGGCAGCTTGCCACAGAACTGTCCGTCAATCCCAACACGATCCAGCGTGCATATATGGAGCTGGAGAAACTGGGACTGATCTATCCTGTAAAAGGCAGAGGAAATTTCGTAGCAGACAGCTCTCAGGTACAGAAGATAAACAGAGAGAGCTACCGAAAAGAATTCACAGCACTGATACAGAAAGGCAGAAACACAGGATTCAACAGAGAGGAACTGGAGAAAATGCTTGCGGAAATCTTTGAAAAGGAGGACGAATCATGATAGAGATTAGAAACTGCAGTAAAGCTTTCGGAGAGATCCATGCCATTGACCATGTATTAATGGAAATCGGTGAACGCCAGATTTTCGGACTGGTAGGGACCAACGGTGCAGGAAAGAGCACGCTGCTTCGAATGGCTGCCGGAGTGATAAAGCCGGACGAACCATCGAGATGCGCAGCGTGCTGGTGGAACTGACAATGCCGTTGTTCCATTTCAAGAACGTGACGATAAAAGGAAGTTTCGCTCACATTGAAGGCAAACTGGGTAAGTATAATATCCATCTGGGCAGCGGTGTGATCCATCAGGAAGGTGGTGCACAGATAGCCGTTCTTCCGGTACATTCGCAAAATCGCGGACGCCTGTTCCTGCCTTTCGTAGATGAAGATCCGAAGACTGCCGAGATACTGACTAAGATTATCTTCTTTGCAGAAGACGATAAGATAAAAGATCCGAGCATCCTGAACCAAATCAAATAGTAAAGAGATGGCAGAAAATTTAATCATCCACACAGGAAGCAAGGAAGAAAAGTATCGGGAGTTACTTCCGCAACTGCATGCTTTGGTAAGTACGGAAGCAGATCTCATTGCCAATCTTGCCAACATGGCAGCAGCCTTAAAGCAGACTTTCGGTTTCTTCTGGGTAGGCTTTTACCTTGTGAAAGAGGAAGAACTCGTACTGGGTCCGTTTCAAGGCCCCATTGCCTGCACTCGCATCCGCTTTGGCAGAGGAGTTTGCGGAACCGCTTGGAAAGAAGCCCGTACACTGATTGTTCCTGATGTAGAGCAGTTTCCCGGACACATAGCCTGTAGTTCGGACTCGAAATCGGAAATAGTAGTACCAATCCTCAAGCAGGGGAAAGTTGTCGGGGTGCTGGATATCGACAGTGATACATTGGATAGCTTCGACACTATCGACGCACGCTATCTGGAAGAGATTTGCACGTATATTGTATTATAAAATAACGGCATAAACATCCTGAAAAAACGGAGGCTCTGATTGAATGAATCAGAGCCTCCGTTTACTATAAATAGAGCCTCTGTTCGAATCAAACAGAGGCTCTATTTTTTTACCAGTCCATATCTTCTATTTCCCGTTCCCGGTACAGCAAAAGTTGTTTGCGAAGCGAACGCATTTCGTGCCTCATATCTTCCATCCTTTCCAGCAAATGATGAATGGCATCGATACCTTCCATGTTGATGGATAAGTCATAGTACATTCTGCTATAACGTTCCACGTTCGGGAGTTCCGACAAAAGCAGATAATGTTCACCGCCTTCGGTATGCACGTTAATCAAACCGCCCTCTTCCAACATTTCGATGAATGAAGGCTCAATATGACATTTGTGACAGTATTCACTGACAATTATTAATTCGGTCTGCATAGTACTCATTCATTTTAGTTCATACTCTGTAATTGACGGAACAACTCTTTCTGTTTGTCGGTCAAGTTCGTAGGAATCTTGACAGAATAGGTCACAATCAAGTCACCGAATTGTCCTTCCTTCTTATAAACCGGGAATCCTTTACCTTTCAGACGGACTTTCGTACCGTTCTGCGTTTCCGGTTTTATCTTCAGTTTCACTTTACCGTCCAGCGTGTCGACTACTTTCTCGCCTCCCAATACGGCAGAGTAAAGATCTACCTCCACATCTACGTACAGATCGTCGCCCAGGCGTTTGAACACCGGATCTTCGGCTATAACGAACGTAATGTATAAATCGCCCGCAGGTCCTCCGTTGACACCTTCGGCTCCGTAGCCTTTCAGTTTAATAACCTGTCCGTCGGCTACACCGGCAGGGATAGTGATACGTACCTGTTTACCATTTACAGTCAATATCTGCTTATGCGTTTGAGCAGCATCACGAAGGGAAAGATGAAGTTCGGCATTAAAGTCCTGTCCGCGGAATCCCGCAGAACCTTGTCCTCTTCCTCCCCGATGTCCGAACATTGATTCGAAGAAATCGGAAAATCCACTAGCGTTGCCACCGGAAAATCCTTCTCCATCGGAACTATACCAATAGGTTCCGTTACCGTCGGAGAAACCCTGACCCGCACCGCCGAATCCGCCGAAACCTCCTGCACCGCCAAAGCCTCCGGCTTGTTGCTGTGCACGTTTCTGCGCTTCGAATTCATCGGCATGCTTCCAATGTTCTCCGTACTCATCATACTTTTTACGTTTCTCGGGGTCACTCAGTACTTCATTGGCTTCGTTGATTTCCTGAAATTTATCCTTTGCACTAGGGTCATTAGGATTCAAATCAGGGTGATATTTCCGGGCCAACTTACGAAAAGCCTTTTTGATATCATCCTGAGAAGCACTTTTGTCTACTCCAAGAATCTTGTAATAATCTATATAGGCCATGTTTTATGAATTTAATCGTTCATACATCATACGGCAAATAACACGCCAATCCCATTTTTGGATGCAAAAATTAACAAGGATTAATACCTAATACTTAATACTTGATATTCCTCTTTTCCAGCATCTGGAAGTCTTGCTTCTTCATGCCCAAATCATCCAACGGACGGGGATCATTGTGATCGTTCAGATAAACCCTCGGTTTCAGGACGTAGTGCGAAGCCGTCACAGCCTGCGAATCATCCCGGTAAGGAGTTTCTATTCCGCCTAAAGACAGCATGGTCGGGAAGAAAGAGCTGCTGGAAGAAACATTCTTATCCTTATTTTCAATAGCGGTATTCCAACGTTCGGGATACGTTTCGCGGTAGTCATCGGACATCCAAATCAGGAATGGCACATGAAGCTGATAATAAGAAGGTACGGGAGAAGCGTGGAGGAACAGATGACGGGAATCGTCGAAAATGTCCTCTCCATGATCGGAAGTGTAGAGCATGGCGGCATCTACCTGCTGTTTTTCCAACATACAGATAAGTCGTGACAGAAAATCATCCGTGTAACGAATAGAGTTGTCATAGGCATTCACCAGGTTATCCCGGTATTTTCTCTCTGCTTCCATCGGATAATCGGGCGTAAAGAAAGCATCTTCCGACGGGTAACGTTCGCGATAGTTAAAGTGGGAACCGTAGGTGTGAAGTACGATGAATTGTTTCGTTGCACCTTTCGCCAGTTCCTCCTCCACCAATTTCAGAAGTTCGTCGTCAGAAGGATTATAGGTAGAACTGACCGAATCTTCTTTTATAAAATCATACGTATCGGCTTCCATTCCGAAGAAGTCGATAAATGAATGGTTGTAACGTTGGTTGGAGAAAAAAGCCGTCCGGAATCCTGCCTCTTTGAAAGCGGTGATGATTCCTTTTTGATGGTAGATAGAGTCGTAGTTGCAGGCAGTAGCATCCGACATCAGCATGGGGACACTTTTATGTGTCGTATTCGACTCTGTCAACACTTTTGGGAAAGCAATCAGACCCGTTTGCCGGGATAAGAGCGGGTTCGTTTCACGTTCGTAACCATACAATTGCCAGTTTAGGGCACGAGAGGTTTCTCCTATGACCATTACATATACTTCCCGTTTTCCCTCCGGATGAGTAGGCCGGGCATGGAAAGTAAAGTCTTTGGATGTACGGTGGTAATCCTGTGTCAGAGCTGTTCTTTGAAAGGCAAGACCTACGTTGTAGCATACGTTTAGCGGGTATAAATCAGATTTCAACTCATATCCCGAATCCTGCACATAGGCTCCGACAAGACTAAGGAGGGAGATTCCAAAGACCAGGAAGGCTCTCTTCCGTTCCCTGCGAATGAACTCTACCGTAAGTTTCCGTTTACGTATAATTGAAATCATCCCTAATATCAGGGCAGGTACATAGAGTATGATTACAGCAATAATGGCAGGTGTGAGATTATCGAGCAGTTCCAATGCCTCACTCGAATTGGTGGTGACCAGATTCAAAAACATATCGACAGCGATAATGGACTGGCCGAATAAATAAAGCAACACGATCTGAAAGGCTCCGAAGAACAGGAACAGGAATAAAATCCACAGCATCTTGCCGCAATTCCTCGACAAAGTCATCAACAGGTAATAGCAACCGAAAGGTAACAACACATTGGCGACTTTTGCCATAAATGGTAAAGGTTCTGTAAAACAGAGTACCATATTAGGTACTATCAAGATAAACAGGAACAGATAAAACAGATGTTCCTGATTTTCCAACCAATTCTTTATATTTTTAAAAAGCTTCATTGATGTTAAAAATAAATCCGGTCTGGTGTTTGCCAAACCCTAAATCCAAACGTACATTTACTCTCTTCTTAAATTCCCAACGATACCCGAAGCCATAATTAGGCAGAATGTGTTTCGGGGTGAACTCGGAAAGTCGTGGAAAAATCGTTCCCGCTCCTACCCATACAGCTACTCCATTCCGTTTCCAGACGTGTTGCCGGAGTTCTATTTGCGCGTCCATTGCTCCCTTGTCCCGATAGCGTCCTTCGTAATATCCGCGCATGGAGTAAGAACTTCCCAACGTTGCCATCAATCCCCAAGGGGTATCGCCATAGGTAAGCAATGTGTGGAATTGCCCTGCCAGCACTCCACCTTTCCATACCGGCTGATAATAACTGGTAGTCAGTTCTGTACTGCTAAACGCATATTTATTGCCGAGAAAAGCCGGACTGAACCGCTGGTCTATCCGCAAATAATAGCCATGATATGCATTTGTCAGGAAATCACGTGAATCGTAAAGGAGGGAAAGTCCCAGACTGGTATTAGTGGTTCGCGCGGCCATTCCTTCCCATAGTTCCGGTTTCTCAAAGTTCCGTCCGTCGATATAATCGAATACGGCCATCGGGCCGATGTAGAAGTTCTTTGCCAGCCGAAACATAAAATCGACTTTCACCTGTGCCTGAAAACGTTTATAATCGCTTTCGTTATCAGAGTTCGCTCCATTGTCATATCCCCGTCCCCAATACAGACTGGGAAAAGAATAGAAATAGAGATTGTAATTCAAGCGGTATTTATCTTTTGGAAACAGATGATTTCCGCGGACTCCCAACAGATAGAAGCCGACAGTCGACACATCTCCGTAAAGAGAGACATTGGAGGGAGGAAGAAGCGTATCAATCCGATCGGTTCGATATAGTCCGGCTGCCACCAGTCCGAGTCCGAACTTGGTGTCACTAGAATAATGTGGGCCGCCTATCACACTGAAATCAAACTTTTTATTCTTTTTTTCCTTATTGGCGTCATTGAAGTAATCAAGAAACTTTTTAAAGAAACTGCGCTTTGCCGGAATGGAATCTTCCATGGTTGCAGATATAGAATCCTCCGGCAGTTCAATTTTAGTAGAATGCAGCTGTGCGCCCAACGGGGTTTGTGTCAACAACAAAAGCGCGAATATGATTAGCCTGTTCTGTCTAGTATTCATAATCATAAGAAGTAGAAAACTTTGCGGACAAAGTTAGTTTCAAACTTCCTATAAAAACAGATATTCAGGCGCTTTTGTTGTTCCGGATTTCCTTTTTAACGTTTTAAAAGTCTTATAAACTCGTCTACATCCTCCTCTGTGGTATCAAAAGAAGTCACCAGACGGATTTCATTCTTCTCTTCGTTCCAAAAATAAAAGAAGTAAGACTCCAGCATCCGGTCGATAACCGGGCGGGGCATGGTGAGGAATAACTGGTTACTTTCGGCTTTTTGAGTGAAAGTTACTTCGGGCAGTTTCTTCAATTCAGTGTAAAGTTTGGCAGCCATTGCATTGGCATGGTTGGCATTCTTCAGCCAGAGGTTATCTGTGAGGTATGCCGTAAACTGGCAAGAGAGGTAACGCATCTTCGAAGCGAGCTGGGCGGATTGCTTACGGATGAAGCGGGCTTCCGGTTGCAGGTCTTTATTAAATACAATCACGCACTCTCCCATCATCAGTCCGTTCTTCGTTCCGCCAAAACTAAGAATATCGACTCCGCAGTCTACTGTCAGTTCCTTTAAGGAAAGATTCAAAGCGGCACAGGCATTGGCTATTCTGGCTCCGTCCATGTGTACATACATACCATTCAGATGGGCAAAGTCAGTCAGACGTTTTAACTCTTCGGGAGTATAGATGGTGCCAAGTTCGGTACATTGGGAAATATAGAGAGCTCTGGGTTGCGAATGGTGCTGATCGCCGAAACCATGCAGATAGGGTTGCATCAATTCCGGGGTAAGCTTACCGTCGGGAGTAGCAATCGGACAAATCTGACAACCTGTCATTTTCACAGGAGAGCCGCATTCATCTACATAGATATGAGCCGTTTCCGCACAAAAGATGGAATGATACGGACGGGTCATCAGCTGCAATGCTACCACGTTGCTACCTGTTCCGTTAAATACAAACAAGGGGACACAGTTGGGCGTAAAGGTTTCCTTTATCTTCGCTACGGCTTCTTCTGTCCATTTATCATCGCCATATCCTAAAGAATGGTCTATATTAGCCCGGTTCAATGCTTCCATTACCAACGGATGCACACCGGAATTATTGTCGGAGGCAAAACTTCTCATTGTTTCTTACATTTTAATTCGTGATGCAAAGTAACAGAATTATTTCCGGAAATCCATTGAAAGGAAGATACATAAAGCAGAAAAAGGATAAAAAACGAGAATCTCCGAAGTGCTGACTATGCTGTCATTCCTCCGGAGATTCTTCTGTTCTCGTTAAAGTGTCAAACTCTTTTAGCCAATATAAACATTCACACAGAGATATACATAAAGCTCTTCATCGCACTGATCGAACTCTATTTTGCTCTCTCTTGACAACCACCCCAAAGCGGCACCCAGCTCTTTATCTTTCAGCCCGGATTTTCTCTTCAAAAGTCCATAGCTCCACTTCTCATTATTACTAAGCAGTTGCCAAACCTTACCGGCATTCACACCGATTTCATTTCTGTTCATTTTTCTAGAGTAATTAAGAGGTTTAATACATTAGGTTAAGATTTCGCCTATAAAGATAACAAAAGGATATTGCAATTGTTTA
>OGXC01002106.1_pt1 | contig 14086 bp, 8 predicted proteins | sample 1576201 | NCBI WGS metagenome assembly OGXC01 (sample SAMEA3541562, study PRJEB24748) | human gut metagenome | biome: human gut; feature: human-associated habitat; material: faeces | place: China | collected 2012 | reverse complement strand
GCAAAAGTCAAGTCATCTTCTACTATCAGAATGTGTATCAGGAAGCGGAGCAGTCCGGCACAGTGCCCACGCTGTCAACACTGCGTGAAATGCTGCTCGATCAGCCGGAAGAAAAGGCCAAGGACATTGCGCTTGCACTGGAGCTGTTTACCACCGGTTCTCTGGATATTTTCGGTCATAAAAGCACGGTCAATCTGGACAAGCGGGTGGTTGTGTTTGACATTCATGGACTGGGTGAACAGTTGAAGCCGATCGGCCATCTGGTCATTACGGATACCATGCTGAACCGCGTAACGCTCAACTGGAAACGCGGCAAGCGCACGCATGTATTCATTGATGAGTTCCATGTCATGTTTGAAAACGAGTTCAGTGCGGCCTTTTTCAATTCGGCATGGCGGCAGTTTCGAAAGAGAAATGCGTACCCGACCGCTATCACGCAGAATGTGGAGTATCTGCTGGATTCCGTTCAGGCAAGTACCATGCTCTCTAACTCGGAGTTTATTGTCATGCTCAATCAGGCAGCATCCGACCGTGAAAAGCTGGCGCATTTGCTGAATATCTCGAATGAGCAGATGAGCTATATCACCAACGCAGATGCAGGCTGCGGCCTGATTAAATATGGCAGCGCACTGGTGCCGTTCATCAACCGTTTTCCGCAGAATACGAAACTGTATGAGCTGATGACGACCCGACCTGGTGAGGGTCAGTTTGCACACGGGCAGGAGTAATCCTGCCCGTTTCTGCGTATGGAGGTGAGTAGGAAAATGCCAAAGATCAAGACAAGAGAAAAGGTGCAAGGCATTAAGACGTTGGATAAGGCGGCGGTTGCGGGAGAACGCATGAAGGAGGTATATATCCGTTCCAAAGAACAGTTTACAAATTTGACAGATGACCGTTCGGAAAATCCCAATGCCTATGCTGGGGACAAGGTGCAACGAGCAGCGGAAAATGCGGCGGAAGATACTGCTCGTGTTGCTGCGGCTGGTGCAAAACTGGCAGTGAAAAAAGGAACAGCGGCAATCAAGCAGCGCAGGGAACGATATGCGGAACCGATGCAGGAGCCGGCGATGCCCAATCAGCCATGGGGTGAAAATGACATCACACCTCAGAAACAATCGCAACGGCAGGCTGCAATTCGTGCACAACAAGTGAAAACGAACCGGAAAACTGCCGGAAAAGATGCTCCGAGAATAAAAATCGGACAGCAGACTGTGAGTAGAGTTTCAAATGACCCGGTGGAACAGGGACCGATGTGGCAAAAGATTTGGGTATTAGCATTCCTACGGCAGGACATTTCATTTCTGCCTATGCATTAGGCGTCTGTGTGGGTGCACCTGTATTGACATTGGCTCGCAAATATCCACTAAAACATATTCTGCTAGTATTAGTTACCTTAATTATGATAGGTAATATCTGTGCAGCTATGGCTCCCAATTACTGGGTGTTGCTCGCTGCCCGCTTTATTTCCGGTTTACCTCATGGTGCCTACTTCGGAGTAGGCTCTATTGTTGCCGAGAAACTAGCCGACAAAGGTAAAGGTTCGGAAGCTGTCTCCATCATGATTGCAGGAATGACCATTGCCAATCTGTTTGGTGTACCTTTGGGTACTTCCTTAAGTACCATGCTTTCCTGGCGTGCCACTTTCCTGCTGGTTGGTATCTGGGGAATTGTTATCCTATATTATATCTGGCGATGGGTTCCGCATGTAGAGGGTCTGAAGGATACCGGCTTTAAAGGACAATTCCGCTTTCTTAAAACTCCGGCTCCGTGGCTGATTCTCGGTGCTACGGCACTAGGTAATGGCGGTGTATTCTGCTGGTATAGCTACATCAATCCGATGCTTACCAATGTGTCCGGCTTCTCCGCAGAAAGCATTACGCCTTTAATGATCCTTGCCGGCTTCGGTATGGTAGTGGGAAACCTGATTAGCGGACGTCTCTCCGACCGCTACACCCCCGGAAAAGTAGGAACTGCCGCACAAGCACTTATCTGTATTATGTTATTGCTCATCTTCTTCCTTTCTCCCTATAAATGGGCAGCAGCCCTGTTGATGTGCCTTTGTACAGCAGGACTGTTCGCTGTATCCAGTCCGGAGCAGATATTAATTATCCGCGTATCAAAAGGAGGAGAAATGCTGGGAGCAGCCTGCGTGCAGGTTGCATTCAATCTTGGAAATGCCATCGGTGCTTATGCAGGCGGACTGGCTGTTAGTGGTGGATACCGTTATCCGTCCCTGGCGGGTGTACCATTCGCTCTAATTGGATTTACTTTATTCCTGATTTTCTATAAGAAATATCAGGCAAAATATTAAATAACTAGTAAAAGCTACCCTACTTTCTGCTGCAAGATAAAATTCACTTTAAAGTCTTGTAGAATTATATTTTTACTCATACTTTTGTAAGGTCTGTTAAGTCTTGATAAATGGGAATGAGGAAAGATACACTTATCACAATTATTATGGGAGTAATTAGTATATTTACTTCTTGCAATCCGCATCCCAATCTATCAAAGGCTGACCAACTAATAAATTCTTATCCTGATAGTTCCCTGACATATTTGAAAGCTATCCAGCATCCTGAAAATATGTCCCCAAAGGATTATGCAAAATGGTGCCTATTAGTAGCTCAAGCAAAATATAACAATGCTCAAAGCTTAGTTCCGGACTCATTTGTTTTTAAAGCTTTTGATTATTTTTCCAAAGACACATCTGACCCGATACTAACAGCAAGAACATATTTTTATACTGCACTTATCAGTAAAGAAATAAGAAACATAGAAGAAGCTGCTCAATACTTATTAAAAGCAAGAGATTTTGCGGAAAAAGCAAATGACTACAATCTAGCATTCAAAATTTCCCATGACTTGTGCGACATCTACTCTAAACAAGGATTATTTGATTATAAGTTAACAGAGGCATGGAGAGGATATAATTATGCACAGATTTCTAAAGATAGTCTGTCTATTTATTATGCATTGGCAGATCTGGGACATGCTTATTCTACCAAAGAGCAAATCGATAGCGCACTTTATTTTTTCGAAAAGGCATTCCCTATTGCTCAAAAAGTACATCCCAAAGCCACCTCTTCTGCTTTAAACGATATATGTTATGCATATATAAATAAAAAAGATTATATTTCCGCACTAAAAATCTGCAATGAGGCCATTGCATGTGAAAAGGATTCAATTGACCGATATAACAATTACATTATCAAAGGAGTAATCTTTCAAGATATACAACAATATGATTCTGCTATCCATTATTTTACCCTAAGTAGTAAAAACCAATATATATATGCAAAAGCACTCAGTTATAGCTATCTGGGAGAAATTTATGAAAAAAAAGGGAACATTCTTAAAGCGTTAGAATTTATCAAAACCTATGAACTATTAAGAGATTCGATAGAAGATCAAAACCAAAGCGTGGCAATTATTAAAATGCAGAATCTATTTCAAAACGAAAAACTGCAGAAAAACAACAAAGAACTATCTAAAAAGATGGAAGAAATTAGTTCTCTTGTATATAAAATAAGTGCAATTGCAGCTTTCGCGTTACTAATTACAGGATTATGCTACTTCATAACCTACAAAAAGAAGAGTGAACGTATACGAAAACAAGAAAGAGAAATATCTCAAGCCAAAGATAAACTACAACAGCAAGCTATAGAAAATCTTCAAAAAGAAGAAAAACTATCTTCACTACAAGCAGACTTTTTACGCAGATTAGTGGCTATCAACATTCCATCTCTAAATAATAAAGCAAACGATCTCGTTATCAAACTTTCTAATGAGGATTTTGCTAATCTGGAAAAAGATATTAATGCTACTTTTGATCAATTTACAGTAAGACTAAAGAAAGAATATCCACTACTCGACAAAAATGAAATTCAGTTCTGCTGTTTAATAAAAATACAATTAGATTTAAATACCCTTGCCAATATCTACTGCAGAAGTAAAGCTGCAATTAGCAAAAGAAAACTTAGAATCAAACAAGAAAAACTAAACATTACAGATAAAAACATCTCTTTAGATGATTTTATTCAAAGATTCTGAAATATCCCTTCTTACATTAACATCTATTCATAATAAAAGGATTTAATTGCCATTTGTCCAATGGTAATCTATACCTATTTATATTAACACATTAATTATTAGCGATTTATATAATATCTATTGTCCAATGCTTTTTTTGTATTCATAAATCATATTCCATAACTTTGCAATATCAAACGTAAGCAAAATCAGATTCTATAATAACATCTTGATTAAACTATTAATATATAATATAAAATGTGATATAGCAAAAAAAATCAATATTAATTATTTAAAACTAGAATTATGAAGAACCTAATTTGGCTTAGCGCATATCTTATCATAAGCGCAATTTTCAGTTCTTGTTCAAAAGACGACGAAAACACCTCTATTATTCCGGAAGGAGAAAAAACAAATGTAAATGTATCATTAAATATTGCTCCTATCAACGCAATGGAAACCAATATAAATGATAACAGAACTTCTATTGAAAACTTTTGGTTATTAGAATTCGATCAACAAGGTAAGAATGTTGCAGTTATAAAAGAACTACGATTCAGTATCAACTCTGCAGAAACAGTAGAATTAGTAGCAGGGGCTAATATGAAACTGGTAGTAATTGCTAATGTAGATAAAAGCATTGTTTTCCAATTAGGAAAACAAACCTATGAAGCACTAAAGAATACTATTTATACATTACCAGTCAATTCATCTAACGCAATTCCGCTAGTAGGAGAGCAAGTAGTTTCTATTACCAAAGAAAATCAAACATTAGATGCTATCACATTAGAACGAATTGCAGCTGAAGTAAAATTCACTATCAATAATACCTCTTCTGACTTCCAGCTAACTTCCATAGCATTAAAGAATATATATAAAATGTATTACTTTAGTAAGGGAACATTATCCCAAGGTAATATTGCAGACTATAGTGAAATCCCATGTACTATCGGTGAAGAAAATTATACCCATTACATAGCGGAGAACCTGATGGGAACAAATTCTAATATCACAACAGACAAAGACAAGGTAACAGATAAACTAGCGACTTTCATTGAAATTGTTGGTGAAAGAATGAGTGAAGGCAATAAAGAAATAGCAACTTTCAAAATGTTCATTGGAGAAAATGAAAAAGATTTCAATGTAACAAGAAATAATGCATATAATTACAATATTAATCTTAATCTGGCAGATGCCAGTGATAAACGCATCACTATTGAAAAGATTCCATTAGAAGGCATTGCAGCTGAAGCTAACTGCTATATACTGAATCCAAATTCAGAACATGAGCTACTGGTTCCTGTGAAACGAGTAAATGCATTTTGGGGAACAGAAGAAGGCGGCTTCAAAACAGATCATATGTTGAATGACGGAAACAACCAAGGAAAAGTAACTAAATGGATTGCCCGTATCATAACAAAAGATAGTTCCAAGGAATTACTGAAATTCACCACCCAACAAGGAAGCTCCGCCAATGATTATATAGGAATCAAACCTACAGGAAACGAAGGTAATGTATTAATAGGTATTTACGACGCAACAGCAGGAGAACCTGCTCAAGACGCTAAACCATTATGGAGCTGGCACATTTGGATTACAGATTATAATCCGGGAGGAGATATTAATGGAATAATTCCTGCAATTTCTCAAAACCCTGGAAAAGCAGATGTTACAGGAGGAGCTATCTACCGTTTTGGGGGAATTGATAACAATCAAACGAAAGATGGGTCCACGCAGGCAATGATGGATCGCAACTTAGGCGCACTAAGTGCAACACCAACTGACGGTGCGAAAACGATCGGTATGTATTATCAATGCGGTCGAAAGGATCCGATAATGACTGATTGGAGCCAAATCACTAAGTTAGGAACCAGCTCTTTAGGGGGAGACGTTTACTCCATTCATATCAAAACAGCAAAAGGTCCCGTATCTAAAGAAACAGCTGTGAAAAACCCGGATACCTATTTCTTGGGAGATGCAGACCATTTTACTTATAAAGACTGGTTAATTGAAGGCAGTGGTAGTACAGAATTATGGTACAAAAAGAGTGATGAAAAAACCAAAACACTATACGATCCATGTCCGGCAGGCTGGAGAGTGCCTTATAAAATGAACACTTATGATGAAATAAACGGAGAAGACGTTGACAATGGTATATATCTTTGCCCTAATAATAGTTCCATAAAAATATTTTACCCGTTTGGAGGACATTTAAATGCCATTACCGGTCAATATCCGGGAGGAAGTTTGTTTGAATACAAAACTGCACAAAATGGTTGGCTAGGCAGTTATCCGGACAATCCTAATAATGCCTATAGTTATCATATATTCTCTGCAACATTAGTGGACGAATATGACGGACCATTCTTTCCCATCATGCCTAACAATGCAGACGGCAGATACTTAGGTTATAGCGTACGTTGTGTAAAAGAATAAATCACCAAAGAAAACAGGTACATGAATAAACACATTATTCTATTATTTATCATATTGTGCATTGGCCTTACAAAGGCCAGTGCACAACATAGTATTACCGGTAAGGTGCTAGATGCTACTAACCAGGAGCCTATCCCATTTGCCAGTGTTACTATAAAGAACGTCAAGAGCGGAACAACTACGGACAATAATGGTAATTTTACCTTAAAGGTCAATAATAACGATATTCTTATCGTCAGTTTTATGGGATACGAAACTAAAGAGGTTAACATTGGAACACAAAAGAAAGTAACGATATTATTATCAGAATCTTCTGTTTTATTGGATGCGGTAGTAGTCACCGGGTTTCAGAATCTTAAAAAAACAACCTTTACCGGCTCTTCCGTTAAAATCAAAGCTGATGATATTAATTTGCCCGGTGAAACAGACATAAGCCGTATGCTGGAAGGCAAAGCAGCCGGAGTATCTATTCAGAATGTATCGAGTACCTTTGGTAGTGCCCCCAAAATACGTGTACGTGGTGCCACGTCTATCAATGGAGAAAACAAACCTTTGTGGGTAGTAGATGGAATCGTATTAGAAGATGTGGTAAATGTATCTAACGACCAACTAGCAAGCGGTGACCCTACCACCCTGTTAGGCTCCTCCGTAGCAGGTATCAATACTAACGATATCGAAACAATTGACGTACTAAAAGATGCTGCCGCAACAGCATTATATGGAGCCAGAGCCATGAATGGAGTAGTTGTAATTACGACTAAAAGAGGAAAAGAAGGAAAACCACGTATTCATTATAGCGGAAACTACACAGTACGGACCAAACCACGTTATTCTGAATTCAATATTATGAATTCAGCCGATCAAATGTCTGTGTATGCAGAAATGGAACGAAAAGGCTTATTAACTTCGGACATTGTAAATAACCAGTCTTCCGGTATTTATGGAATCATGTATAATAGAATCAACACATGGGATGAATCAAAGCAACAATACCTTTTAGAGAATACATATGCAGCCCGTCACAACTTTTTAATGGAACACGCAGCAGCTAATACAGACTGGTTTGATCTGCTATTTACTAATTCCATAATGAATGAACATACATTAAGTGTATCAAGTGGTTCACAAAAGTCGAAATCCTACATTTCATTAGGCTTTTTGAACGATCCGGGATGGACTGTTGCCGACAAAGTGAATCGAATCACAATGAACTTCCGAAATGACTACCAGCTAAATGACAAAATCGGATTTAGTTTTCAAACGGTAGGTTCTGTCAGAATGCAGAACGCTCCCGGTTCATTAAGTCGTTCCAGTGACGTTGTAAGCGGTATTTCTTCACGTAATTTTGATATAAATCCGTTCAATTATGCATTAAACACAAGCCGTGCATTACGAGCATACGACTCAAATGGAGAACGGGAATATTATACACTCAACTTTGCCCCATTCAATATTTTAGAAGAACTCGATAATAACTATATTAAATTGAATGTGATAGATTTAAAAGCCCAAGCCGAATTTAACTGGCAAATTTTTAAAGGATTAAAATACAATTTTACCGGAGCTATCCGCTATGTACGTTCAAAGCAAGAGCATGAAATACACGAAAATTCTAATATGGCAAATGCTTATCGTGCAGCTGGCAATTCTACCATTCGAGAAAACAATCCCTACCTCTACAAGGACCCTAGTGATCCGTCAGCCGAACCGATTGTTGTTCTCCCCAAAGGGGGATTCTATAATACTGCCGAAAACTTATTATTAAATTATGATATAAGAAACTCTGTTAGTTTCAGCAAAATATGGAATGAGAAACATGAGTTCAACGCATTATTAGGACAACAAATCAAATATTCCGATAGACAAACGAACAGCAACACCGGCTACGGATTCCAATATGACATGGGAGGCACTGTTAGTATGAACTATCTTATAATGAAACAAATGATCGAGCAAAATTTTGATTATTATTCAAGAGCTTTGACATACGATCGTTTTGCCGCTTTTTATGCAAATGTTGATTACACCTATGACAGACGATATTCCATTTCCGGAACAGTACGGTATGACGGCTCCAACACAATGGCAAATTCCAGTTCAGCCCGCTGGCTGCCTACCTGGAATATCAGTGGGAAATGGAATATAGGTAATGAAGCGTTTATGAAAGATTTTGTCTGGCTGGATGCATTAGCGCTACGTGCCGGCGTTGGATTAACAGCCAGTATGCCTCCATTATCAAATGCAACACCCATTTTTATAAATTCCAATACTACGCGACCAAGTACGGACATCGAATCAGGCATTGAAATTTACACATTAGGTAATTCTGATTTGACATGGGAAAAGAGTTATCAATCTAATTTTGGTTTTGATGCCACTTTCCTTAAAGGAAGACTCGACTTTTCTTTTGACTATTTTATCCGAAACAGTTTCGACTTGTTAAGTGTAATAAAAGTCTCCGGAATTGGAGGAGAAAGATATAAATGGGCCAACAGTGCCGACTTAAGCGCCTCCGGTTTCGATATAACATTGTCAGGAAAACCTATTGTAACAAAAGATTTCATGTGGTCAAGTTCTTTCACTATGGGATATTCCAAAAATGAAATCAAGAATTCAATGCAACAACCACAAATCAACACGTTGGTAGGAATCACAGGAGGAAATAAAAACGGGTATCCGGTGAACGGGCTTTTCTCTATACCATTTGCCGGTCTGAATCCGGAAAATGGTGTACCGATGTTCTATGATGAGAATAGTACTATCACCAGTGATATCAATTTCCAAAGTACTTCAACAGATTACTTAAAATACGAAGGACCGACAGATCCCAAATATACAGGAGGGTTTAACAATTCCTTTACTTGGAAAGGTATCTCATTAGATATTTTCTTCACTTTCCAAGCCGGAAATGTAATCCGATTGAATCCTGTATTTAACAGCAGTTATAATGACTCTCAAGCAACCCCCAAAGAGTTCTTTAACAGATGGGAATTCAGAGGAGATGAGAAGCATACTAATATCCCTGCAATAGCTGATAAAGATCTGATATCAGATTTGAGCAGTACTTATCCTTATTCAGCATACAATTATTCAGATATACGGGTAGCAAAAGGAGATTTCATCCGTCTTAAATCATTATCTGTAGGATATACCATTCCGCAGAAGCTTTTTAAATCGTGGAAGTTGTTCTCTGATATTCGTTTACGAGTAACCGGCAAAAACTTATGGTTACTATACTCTGATAAAAAATTGAATGGACAAGACCCTGAATTTGTCAATACCGGTGGTGTAGCCCAACCGATACAAAAACAAGTTATTTTTTCATTAGATGTCAGTTTCTAAATCATCCTTATACAATGAAGAGAATTAAAATATACTTATATATTGGAATCATGTCCTTTTGTACCAGTTGCTCTGACTTTCTGGACAAAGTACCCGACGAACGTACTCAAATAGATTCTCCGGATAAAGTATCCGCATTACTAGTAAATGCGTATCCTAAAGTTTCTTATGCGGCTATTGTCAATACCCGTTGTGATTACATAACCGACTTCGGAAGTGTTTACTCTGGTGCGCAACCAGGAGCATTATTCAGCTTTATGGGTGAAAATTTCTTATGGAAAGACGTGATAGAAGATGGAAATGATTCCTTCGAAAACTTCTGGACAGGATGCTATGCAGCTATTGCAGTATCTAACCAGGCGCTTATTTCTATCGACGAGTTAGGAACACCTTCAAGCACAATCAATCAAAAGGGAGAAGCACTCATGACCAGAGCCTTCTCACATTTTTGTCTTGCTTCACTCTTTGCCCAACAATATGACGAATCGACTGCATCGTTATATCCGGGTATTCCTTATGTAGAGAAACCAGAAACACAGCCAGTAGAACAATATGACCGGGAGACAGTGGCAGACACTTATAGAAAAATCACACAAGATTTTGAGGACAGTTATCCTCTTATGACGGATGGAAGCATTTATACAGCTCCCAAATATCATTTCAATAAGAAATCAGCTGCCGCCTTTGGTACCCGTCTTTATCTATTAATGAAACAATATGATAAGGTACTTGAATATGCCAATCAACTCATTTCCATACCGTCACAATTTGAAACATTGACGGATAGTAAAGGAGAACCTCTTAAAAATCAAGATGGTACACCGCAACAATATATCTCAAAAGATGATCCTGCATTTTCGTTTGTAAGCAACAACTTTCATCCTTTTGCAACAACTTACATGGATGCAAGCGGATATATTGAAATGCGTTCGTATTTCTGCAGTTCTTCCACCAATGCCAATTTATTGATTACAGAAGCATTGTCTTCAATCGCCTGGGGAGAATTACCCTTCTATTCAAGATATGGTTTATCTTCTACTGACATTGGCAAGACAATCAATGCAGATAATGTTACAAATGGCATGTGGGCTATTCCCTATTACGGTACATCCAATTTCTACTTCATACCTAAATTTACCCAATTTACTAAACAAGAATCTTTAGACGCATCCAACTTTTTGCCGTATGCCAATATTCCTGTTTTGAGAATGGAAGAAGTGTTATTAAACCGTGCAGAAGCCTACCTAATGCTTAACCAATATGACAAAGCTATCGCTGATCTAAATTTATATGCCAGCCAACGTTTTGTTATAGCAAGAAGCCCGGCATCAAGCAGATATTATGATTCTAAAGAATTATGTATTACACGCGATAAGATACTCAATTTCTATAAAACCAAACTTAATAATACTGATCACTTCATCAATAAGTACAATCAGACAGACTCTTGGAGTGATTTGAAAAAAGGTATCCTACTTGCAATACTTGATTTCAGAAGTATAGAGTTTTATAATGAAGGACTTAGATGGTATGATATTGTACGCTGGAATATCCCCGTCACCCATACCCAAGCTAACGGCAGCAAGTCCAGCTTAATGCCGGACGACGACCGAAGGGTACTACAAATTCCGGAAATGGCAACTATTTCGGGAATAAAACTTAATCCAAGAAATAACGTAAATAATACATGGGAATAAAATGAAAACAACAAATCACATTGCCAAATGGATACAAGCATATTTCATGCTACTATTCTGCATTAGTACTGTTATTTTCACTGCCTGTAATGAGGACAAACTCAATCTTGACCAAGAGATTTATGGATTGGGTGGAAATGACGAGCAAAAAAATGAACTGGATAAATGGTTATATGAAAACTATACCCAAGCTTACAATATCGAAGTGAAATATAAATGGAACAGTTATGAACTGAACACTACCGCCCAACTAGTCCCCATTATGGAACGCTTCGTAAAACCTTCTATGGATATGATTCAACGAGTGTGGTTTGAGCCTTATAAACAATTGGCAGGAGATAAATTTCTTAGAGAAATGACACCTAAGAAAATCATTTTGGTAGGTAGCCCGGAATATAATGCAGATGGCAGTCAAGTATTAGGACAGGCTGAAGGCGCTCGTAAAATTACACTATTTGATGGTAATAGCTACAATCCGAGTGATGCAGACTGGATACGTTCTATCATGCATACCATTGAACACGAATTCGCTCATATTCTCCATCAAACCAAAATGTATGATTCCAGTTTCAAAGATATATCCGCCGGAGATTATAATCCGACAGGATGGACTTCTGAAACGGAAGTAAGCGCATTACTTGCCGGATTCTATTCCGCATACGCAATGTCGGGAGTTGATGAAGATTTCGTTGAAGTGGCATCATTAATTATGGTGTATGGAAAAGAATGGCGTGACTATCGAATTAATTTGCTCAAAAGTTTAACAACGTCTCCTCCTTCAAAGGGAGAAACAGCAGAAGAAACAGCACAGCGTATAGCCCTTGCCAATCAGGCACAAACGGCTTTAACCAGATTACTGGCTAAAGAAGAAATTGTGATCAATTACTTTAAAAATGTATGGAACGTACAGTTTTATGACGACGCAATGGGAAATAAAGGATTAGTATCTTTAGTACAAGATGCTATTAATCAAATTGTAAATGAAAACACTCCAGAATAAATAATTATGAAAATAGTTTATACATATTATCTTCTAACCTGTGTAGCATTGTGCAGTATATTTTCATCTTGCAATAATGAAACCGACATTTATATGGAAAACCCGGATAAACGGATTCAAACTAAAATGCAGGAATATACTGATATACTCACAGGAGCTCCCGATGGATGGATTGCAGAAATAAATACCCAATTAGGAGGTATTCACACCTTATGGATGCAATTCACTGCAGACAATCGAGTATCTATGATGTTCGATTATGTAGAATATTACCGCGACTTGAAAGCAAGTCCGTTTGAAAGTAGCTATATACTCAAGCCACTACAAGGACCAACTATATCATTTGATACGTACTCTTTCTTATCTATCTTTGCAGATCCCAACCAGCTGATGAATGGTGCAGGACAAGCAGGAACCGGATTAGGAGCAGACTACGAATACGAGATTATATCCTACAAAAACGATCAGTTTCTCCTAAAAGGAAGAAAAAACAAAATGGAAGCTACACTGACTAAAGCTACCAATGAGGAAAGAGAGGCCATCAAAAATGGCGCCTTAATGGAAAATCAGGATCAGGCTCCTATCTATCAAAAAAAATACTTCACTTTCAGTTATAAAGGACAAGCGTATGATTTTGTATCTAATGGTAGAAAAACTGGTTTCTTATCCGCTAACAATGGAAATCCGACCCTACAAATAGAAGGTTCTAAAATAGACCTGAACGGAAATATCGTAATGATGAACCCGTTAATCCTTGATGGTTACGAAATTTATCAGTTCAACAAGACATCCACCGGATACACTACACAAGTAGGCAATGATATACTTGAAATTAAAGGAGGTACTACACCAATTGTTCCTCTATTCAATGCACCTCCAGGAGCAATTCATCAGACAATGGTAGTGCACAACGATATGCAAAATCAATGGTCATCCGAATATTTTGATAAACATAAAGCTGCTGTTTCGAATTTATTTGCATTCACTCAAACTCAATTCTATATTGTGTATGTTGCCATACACATGTACACAGACGGAAGTATAGTGGAGATTGGTTATAAAATATATCAAAACGGTTCATTAGGAGCCGATACTTACGGATTCTATTATACATTCAATTATCAGAAGAATTCAGATGGTTCTATCACTTTTGGAGATTATACACCGTTCGATACAAGCAATCCTAATCACGAAGAGTTCGACAAATGCCTGTCACCTATTTTAGATGGTTACTTTAAAAAACACAAATTCTTCATTAAAAGCTGGCCGGCTTTGTACAACAATTCCAGCCAATATGTGATGTCCTCGCTAATTCCTGCAGAAGATAAGACACTTGGTGTCATGGTAGGCGTACCTATGACGTTCTAAAGTTTACTTTACATTTATAGGGATGCCTGAAAACGGCATCCCTTACTCATTAAATAGATATAAGAAAGAAGTATTTGTTTTCCAACCAATGTATATAATCTAAAAATGCCTATCTTTGCAGTCAGATTATCGATAACTAAATAAAAACGAAATAGATAAATGGCATTGCAATGTGGTATTGTAGGACTACCGAACGTGGGTAAGTCGACACTTT
>OGXC01002098.1_pt1 | contig 14143 bp, 11 predicted proteins | sample 1576201 | NCBI WGS metagenome assembly OGXC01 (sample SAMEA3541562, study PRJEB24748) | human gut metagenome | biome: human gut; feature: human-associated habitat; material: faeces | place: China | collected 2012 | reverse complement strand
GGGATTCTTTGCGGTTTTTACAAGTTTTTAAACGTTTTATTTGAAATAGCACAATGGGTTAATTTAATGTGATCCCATACGACCACAAGTGTATTTAGCATAGCACAAAACATGCGGAAAAGGAAGGGAATTTCCGCAAAAAAGGAGCCAAAAAGAGTTCATCCGGTCAATTTTTTGCGACCGGATATATCTTTTTGACTCCATCAATGCTTTTTATCTTTGTCTCCGAATCAGTTTTCCTGTCAGAAACATATCTCCATTTTCCGTTGCTCTGTTGATGAACCCAGCCTGGAAACACTATTTTGCTCCCGGCTTAGTCGTCTAAGTCTTCCTCGCTTACGATCTCATCGTACTCCGCTGTATCAAGGAACTCGTCGAAGGCGTCCGCAACGATCTCGTACTCCTCGTCGCTCTCGATATTCTGGATATCCGGGTTGCCATCTGCGTCCTCTGTATAGCGGTATAAGTAGACCTCTCCGTCCTCAGCCTCATTGCCGTCTAACGGGTGAGGCTCATGGCGGACAATTGCTCCTGCCTGTGATGCAAGCAAAGCGGTATTGTCACTGGAATTATTATCGTATACATAGATTTTGGCATCAGGAAGAGCCATCTTAAAATCAGTTACTACTTTTTGTATGGTCATGCTTTCGTTGTAGCATGGAATTAGTACAGCAATTTTATCCATTTAAATCGTATGCCTTTCTGTTTTATTTTGTTTTTTAGGACAATTATTTTGCGATTTTCTGCTTTGCCTCTTGAATATTTATGTATTCTTCTATTCCATTTTTATTAAATTAATAGTCTTAAAAGCAATCAGTGTTTGCACGACAGCGATAATTGCATACGATGCCGAGGATGGTTCCTGCCTGTTTGGCCGCGTGCTGTACGTGAATAAGTCCTCCATGTACAAGTACGATTATGTCATCGACGACCACGCAACCGAAGCCTTCACTGCTTGCTGGGATCTGTCCGCCTGCTGGCTAAACAAGTAAGCGACCAACCTTAGTGTATCACGACCGGAATATATTTCTCCTTATTTCGGCAGATTCCGGCGCGGGCAACTGCGCCGGAATTTGTTTTAGAAGGAGAAAGGTTCCGCAGGAAATGGAGCGAACTATGAAATCGAACAACCTTGCCAAAATGATCGGCAAGCGTGTGGTGCAATCCTGCATCACCATTCTGCTTGTCACTCTGTTCGTCTTTGCCCTCATTCAGATGGTTCCGGGCGATCCCGTAGCCAACTATCTGGGTGCAACCGCCACCGAAGAGCAGATCACCTATTACCGCCACCTTTATGGTTTCGATCGTCCGGTCATCGTCCAGTATCTCAGCTGGATCGGCGGCCTGTTCCGGGGCACCATGGGCCAGTCCATCAGCTATCAGTCTGAGATCGCTGACATCATCCTGCCCCGTTTGGGCACCACCCTGACCATGGTGATCCCGGCTTTCATCATCGGAACGATCACCGGTATCCTGTTCGGCATCATTGCTGCCAAGAACCGCGGCAAGGTCATTGACAGTGTGATCTCCTTCTTTGCGAACATCGGCGTTTCGATGCCCATGTTCTGGCTGGGCATGATGGGAATGCTGGTGTTTGCCCTCAAACTGCGGGTCCTGCCCAGTTCCGGCTATGTGCCCATCACCCGTGATTTTGGCGGCTGGCTCAGCCATATGATCATGCCCATCATTGTGCTGAGTCTGGGTGTCAACGCTGGTTTTGTCCGTCTGACCCGCTCCTCCATGCTGGAGGTCATGCGGCAGGATTATGTGACCACCGCCCGTGCCAAGGGCGTTTCCAAGAAGGATGTTACCTTCAGGCATCAGCTGCGCAATTCCATGATCCCTATCGTCACCACCATGGGAATGCGCCTGGGCTCCATGGTGGGCTCCACCGTCCTGATCGAGAGCCTGTTCGTCATCCCGGGCCTTGGCAGCGTGATGATGAATGGCATCAGCAACCGTGACTTCATGCTGGTGGCGAACGGTGTGCTCATCATCTCCATCTTTGTTGCTATCTGCAACCTCGTGGTCGATATCCTGTACGGCATCATCGATCCCCGCACCCGCTAAAAGGAGGAATGAACTGTGGAAAACAAGACAAAAAAGAAGGGTCTGCTGGAGCGTATCACGTCCTCACGCGTGTTCCGGGTCATGTTCAGCCGCAAGATCATCGTGGTCTGCGCGATTTTGCTTCTTATCATGGTGCTCATCGCCATCTTTGCTCCGGTGATTGCTCCCTATGATCCCAACAAGGATGATCTTTACAATGTTCTGAAGGGCTGCTCTGCCGAGCACTGGCTGGGCACTGACTCCAATGGCCGTGATGTTCTGAGCCGCATCATCTATGGTGCCCGCATCTCCTTTACGGTCGGTATCGTGGCCGTGGTCATTTCCAGCGTCATCGGCATGGCACTGGGCCTGATCGCCGGCATGGCAGGCGGCGTGGTGGATGCCTTCATCATGCGTGTCATGGATGCCATGATGGCCGTGCCCATGCTGATCCTGGCTATGTTTCTGGGCGCGATCCTGGGTCAGGGCCTGGGCAATGTCTGTCTGGCCATCGGCATCTCGATGGTGCCCGGCTACGCCCGTGTCACCCGCGGTCAGGTGCTGAGCGTCCGCAATGCCGATTATGTCACCGCCGGTACCCTGTGCGGTGCATCCCGGATCCGCAACACGCTGGTGCATGTGTTCCCCAACTGCCTGTCCGTCAACATCGTCAGCATGACCGCCAGCCTGGGCGGTGCTATTCTGGCCGAAGCAAACCTGAGCTTCCTGGGCATGGGCATCACGCCCCCGACTCCCAGCTGGGGCGCAATGGTCAGCGGCGGCTATAAGTACCTGTCCACCCAGCCCATCATTGCCATTGCTCCCGGCATTGCGATCATCATCGTGGTGCTCTGCTTCAATATGTGCGGCGATGCTCTGCGCGATGCCCTCGACCCGAAGCTGCGCGGCACATTGGGCAGCGGCAAAAAGACCAAGCGCGCAAAGCGCACCAAGAATGTGAAAGAGGTGGCCTGAAATGAGCGACAAGCTGCTGGAAGTCAAAAACCTGAGCGTTGAATATGATACCGAAATTTCCACCGTCTACGCCGTCAATGGTCTGGACCTGGATCTGAACTACGGCGAGACGCTGGGTCTGGTGGGTGAGACCGGTGCCGGTAAGACCACCACAGCCCTGAGCGTCATCCAGCTTCTGCCGGAAGGCATCGGTTTTGTGACCGACGGCTCCATCAAGCTGGATGGTGTGGATATGCTGAATGCTCCTGAGGAAAAGATCCGTGCCATGCGCGGCAGTGTGGTATCCATGATCTTCCAGGATCCCATGTCTGCCCTGAACCCGGTGATGACCGTGGGGGCTCAGATCATGGAGGTGCTGAAAATCCACCATCCGGAGCAGAGCACTGCTCAACTGGAAGCCCGTGTGGACGAAATGATGGAGCTGGTGGGCATCCCTGCAAAGCGTAAGGTGGAGTATCCCCATCAGTTTTCCGGCGGCATGAAGCAGCGCATCGTCATTGCCATTGCGCTGGCCTGCGAGCCGAAGCTGATCCTTGCCGACGAACCCACCACCGCACTGGATGTGACCATTCAGGCCCAGATGCTGGGCCTGATCAATGAGCTGCAGAAGCGGCTGAACACCGCCATGATCCTCATCACCCACGATCTGGGTGTTGTGGCCCAGACCTGCGAGAAGGTCATGGTCATGTACGCCGGCGAGGCCATTGAGTACGGCACAGCAGAGGATATCTTTGAGACCACGCAGCGCCACCCTTACACCCAGGGGCTGTTCAACGCCATTCCCAAGCTGGATGAGAACACCAAGCGTCTGGAGGCCATTGAGGGGATGATGGCTGACCCCACCCAGAAGATCGAGGGCTGCCGCTTTGCTGACCGCTGCAAATATGCCACTGCGGCCTGCAAAAAAGCCCAGAAGATGCGGGAGGTCACACCGGGCCACTTCATCCGCTGCTGCCGGTTCGATCCGCCGCAGTCCAACACCTGAGCCGGGAGGAAATGACAATGGAAGAAAAGATTTTGATCGAGGCAAAGAACCTCAAAAAATACTTCAAAGTCGGCGCAAGCAGCCAGCTCCATGCGGTGGACGGCGTGAACTTCAAGATCAAGCGCGGCACCACACTGGGCGTGGTGGGCGAGTCCGGCTGCGGCAAGTCCACGCTGGGCCGCCTGCTGCTGCGGCTCTATGATGTTACCGATGGTCAGATCATCTACGACGGTACCGATATCACCAAACTGAACGCCAAGGAACTCAAGCCCATCCGTGCCCGGATGCAGATGATCTTCCAGGATCCGTCCGGTTCGCTGGATCCCCGCAAGAGCGTGAAGGAACTGATCGGAGAACCGCTGAAGATTTATAAAGCCTGCAAAAACCGTGACGAATACGATGCCCGCATCGCCGAGATTATGGAGACCGTTGGTCTGGATGAGCGTTATGCAGAGAGTTTCAGCCACGAGCTGGACGGCGGCCGCCGCCAGCGCATCGGCATTGGCCGCGCATTGGCCATGGACCCGGAGTTCATCATCTGTGACGAGCCGGTCTCTGCACTGGACGTTTCCATTCAGGCACAGATCCTGAATCTGCTGATGGATCTGCAGGATGAGAAAAAGCTGACCTATGTCTTTATCACCCACGATCTGAGCGTGGTCAAGCACATCAGCCACGAGATCATGGTCATGTATCTGGGCCAGTGTGTGGAATATGCCAAGACCGAGGACCTGTTCAAGAATCCGCTCCACCCCTACACCAAGGGTCTGCTGGATGCAGTGCCTATCCCAAGCCTGAAAGCCAAAAAACTTTCCACCGAGGTCATGCGCGGCGAACTGACAAGTCCTGTGGACCCGGCTCCCGGCTGCCGTTTTGCGGCCCGCTGCCCCTATGCAACAGATGCCTGCCGCGGCAGGGATATCCCCTTGAAGGAAGTGGAACCCGGCCACTTTGTCAGCTGCACACGCTTTTGAGAACACGGAAAGGCGGGAAAAACGATGACTGAGAATGAAAAAAAGGCTGCTGCCGAGCAGAAGCAGCGTGAAATGGAAGAGATGATGCGGCAGGCGCAGGAGAGCTACCGGCAGGAATATGCCAGTATGCCCTACGACGGCCCGGTCTATGGCTGCCGCCGGGAGGAGCTGATGCTGCCCATGCAGGACGGAGTGAAGCTCTATACCGAGATCTTCAAACCGGAGGGGCTTGCACAGTTCCCTGTGCTGATCCAGCGCAGCTGCTATCCCAATCAGCAGCCGCTGTATGAGATCAACGGTGTAGAACTGACCCGCCGGGGCTACGGCTATGTGGTCCAGACCTGCCGTGGCACGGGCAAGAGCGAGGGACATTGGGAACCCAACGTCAATGAGCGCCCGGATGGCCGCGATACCCTGCAGTGGCTCAACGACCAGCCCTGGGCAGAGAGCATCGGCTATTTCGGAGCCAGCTATCTGGCCCTGACCGGCTGGGCCATTGCAGATATCGTTCCACCCAAGGTCAAGGGAATGATGCTGACGGTCTATGGCACCGACCGTTTCAAATCGGCTTATGAAAAGGGGCTGTTCCGCCACGATGTGCTGACTGGCTGGGCAATGCAGAATGCAGGCCATCCGGTCACAGCGGACTATCTGGAAAGCTGCCACTTCCGTCCCCACGACAAGGTGGATGAAGCGCTGTGGGGTGGAACGCTGGACTGGTATCAGGACTGGATCCATGCCACCCGCCGCACAGATGCCTACTGGCAGCAGGGCTGGTGGAAGCTGTTAGCCGATGTGCCCGGAAATACCAAGGTTCCGGTGTATATCATCGATGCATGGTACGATCACCATTTTGGCAGTGCCATCAACACGTATGCCTCTCTGGCCCCTGAGACCAAAGAGCACAGCTGGCTGGATATCGGCTGCTGGAATCATATGTCCCAGCCCTGCATTGCGTGGGGCGAGCAGCACAATCTGGAAAACGGTGACATCCACCGGATGCTGGAATGGTTCGATCTGCTGCTGAAGCAGAAAAAACAGCCGGAAAAGCGGGTGCGCACCTATGTAATGCGGGAGGACCGCTGGAAAACGCTGGAGGCATGGCCTGCCCCCGTGAGCCGGACTGAAAAGCTTTATCTGGGTGAAACAACTCTGAATGCCGAGCCGGCAGAAGGGGAGCGCACCTTTGTATATGACCCGGAGACCCCCGTGCCCAGCCATGGTGCAGAAAGCGTTCTGACCACCATTGCCGAGGCAGGCAGTCTGTTGCAGCCGGAGCCAGACTATCGGCCCGATGTGGTCAGCTTCGTCAGCGCTCCGCTGGAAAAAGCACTGCCCATTTGTGGGCAAATCAAGGTGCACCTGAATGTCTCGACCGATGTGGATGATACTGCCTTCACTGCCAAGCTGATGGAAGTGTTCCCGGACGGCAGGGCCTATAACATCCGGGGCGGCATCACCACCATTGCAGCAGATTTGCCGGAGGGGCAGACCTATACTCCCGGCCAGACAGCAAAGGTCTGTGTGGAGATGTGGGATATGAACTGGACAGTGCAGCCCGGCAGCTGCCTGCGGCTGGATGTCTCTTCTTCCGACTTCCCGCAGTACGCCGTTCACAGCAATTACGCAGGAGTCTGGTCTGAACAGGGAAAGACCCGCATCGCCCACCAGAAGATCTTGCTGGGGGAGGGCAGCTTTGTAGAACTGCCTCTGCACGAGAACTGAGAGAAAGGAACCAAGACCATGACGGAACAGGAACGAAATGTCCTTCTGAACGAACTGCGGCAGCAGGAGAGCCAGAGGGAAAAGCAGATCAAGCGGGAGCGGTTCCGTCGTCTGAATCCTTATGCAAAGAAAGGGGCGGTGGTGTTTGCCGGTTCCAGCCTGATGGAACAGTTTCCGCTGTATGAGTTTTTGCAGGACGATGATCTGCACTGCACCTTGTACAACCGGGGCATCGGCGGCTTTACCACCACCGAGCTGCTGGAGGCCATGGACGAGTGCATCCTTGAGCTGCAGCCTGCGCACCTGTTCCTGAACATCGGCACCAATGACCTGAACGGCCCGGACTACGACCGCGCCGCCATGCTGGGCCGGTATGAGGAGATTGTGCAGCAGATCCGGAAAAAACTGCCCGAAACAAAGCTCTACTTGCTGGCCTATTATCCGGTAAACCCCACCGTGGCCGAAGATCCGGGCCTGATCGAATGCTTCCGCTGGCGCACCAATGAGCGTATCCGGGAGGCAAGCGAGGGCGTGCAGGCATTGGCCCGGAAATACGGGGCGGAATTCCTCGACCTGAACAAGGACCTGTACGATACTGCCGGAAATCTGAAAGCGGAGTACACCATTGAGGGAATGCACCTGTATGCCAACGGCTACCGCCCTGTGATGGATGCTCTGCTGCCGCTGCTGCGCAAAATCGGAGAAGAACAGGGAGGAAAGCAATGACCGGAGTCTTTGGTGTTGTTCTGGGTCAGATCCTTCTGATGTTTCTCTATCTCATCATTGGCTATGTGCTTTACCGTACCGGACTGATCACCCAGGAGGGCAGCAAGGCACTGGCTCACCTGCTGTTATATTGCGTGCTGCCCTGTGTTGTGCTAAAATCATTTTGTATTGAGTATTCGGCAAAGGGAGCTGTGGAATTGGCTGTCAGCATTGCGGCAGGTGCCGGGGCGCTGCTGCTCTCCATGGCGGTGTCGTGGCTCTTTTTCCGCAAAGACCCCATGGCGCAGATCGGTGTGGCCTTTTCCAACGCCGGGTTCATGGGACTTCCGCTGGTCACAGCAGTGCTGGGCGGCGAAGCTGTGTTCTACGCAGCAGGCTTTGTGGCCCTGCTGAATGCTTTGCAGTGGACCTACGGCCAGGCAAAGCTTTCCGGGGACAAAAAGTACATCCAACTGGGGGCAGTGCTCAAAAATCCGCTGGTGCTCTCCCTGTTGGGCGGTGTGGTGCTCTACTTCTGCCGCATCCCGGTGCCGCAGTTCCTCCGCACCCCCATGGGGGCCATTGCAGGCATGAACGCTCCGCTTGCCATGATCGTGCTGGGTGTCTATCTGGCCAGGACCGACCTCAAAGCCATCTTTACCCGCCCCCGGCTCTACACCCTTTCGGCAGTACGGCTGGTGGTGATCCCACTGCTGACGATCGTCTGTCTGATGCTTCTTCCAGCCGGATGGCGGCAGATCGGCACGGTGCTCATCATTGTGAATGCGGCCCCCATCGGCAGCAACATCGCGGTATATGCCCAGCATCTGGGGCTGGATTCTTCCTACGCTGTGCAGATGGTCTGTCTGAGCACTCTGCTGTCGCTGATCGCGCTGCCAGTGATGCTCAGCCTGGCTGCCGCGTTGGGCTTTGCATGAGTCTGAAAACAACCAACAGAAAGCAGGAGATAAGATGAAACAGTATCTTTTGATCGACATCGGCGGAACCTTCATCAAGTACAGCCTGGCCGATGAACAGGCCCGGAAAATCTCCGGCGGTAAGGTTCCGACACCGCTGACGAATATGGATGACCTTCTGGCGGCCATCGAGGGCTTTGCCGCTCCCCTTCAGGGACAGTTCGTGGGCTGCGCCATCTCTATGCCGGGCCGCATCGATACCAGAAACGGCATCGTCCATACCGGTGGAATGCTCAGTGCCTTTATGTGGGAGCAGCCCTTTGCTGCGCAGGTAGAGGCACGGCTGGGCGTGCCGGTGACCATCGCCAACGATGGCAAGTGTGCCGCAGCAGCGGAGGGCTGGACCGGTGCGCTGGCCGGTGTGGAGAATGGCCTTGTGCTGGTGCTGGGCACCGGCATCGGCGGCGGCATCATCCTGAACGGGAAGGTGCTGATGGGCGCTCACGCTGCCGCAGGCGAGGTTAGCGGCCTTGTCTCGGATATTTCAAAGATGGCCGACGATGATTTCAAACTGACCTCGGTAGAGCGGTATTCCGAAGCACCCCTCTGGGCGGGAATGGCCTCGGCAAGCGGCCTGATCTTCGAGTATGCCCGGCAGAAGCATCTGCCGACGGGCAGCCCCATGCCCACCGGGGAAGAGATCTTTGCGGCTTACAATGCCGGGGAACCGGAGGCACGGCAGGCCTTAAAAGTGTTTGCCCGACGGGTGGCCATTGGAATCGTCAGCCTGCAAAGCGTGCTGGATGTGGAGCGCGTTGCCATTGGCGGCGGCATCAGTGCGGCAGAGGCCCTGCTGCCTGCCATTCAGACCGAGCTGAACAGCCTGTTTGCGCGCTGCCCGGTGCTTCCCATGCTGGAGCCGGAGCTGGTGCGCTGCCGCTATGGCAACGATGCCAACCTGATCGGTGCCCTGAAGCTGTTCTTTGAACAGAACCCCGCCTGAACCAGAACAAAATAGAATAGGAGTAGAAACTTATGAGCGTTTTCCGTGATGATTTCCTGTGGGGCGGTGCCTGTGCAGCCAACCAGTTCGAGGGCGCATGGGACGTGGATGGCAAAGGCCCCAGTGTTCCTGACCTGTGCACCAATGGCTCTCACACCAGCCCGAAATGGGTGACAACTGCTGTCCGCCCCGACCGGCTGTATCCCAGCCATGAGGCCATCGACTTCTACCACCACTACGAGGAGGACATTGCTCTCTTCGCCGAGATGGGCTTCAAGACCTTCCGCACCTCCATCAACTGGACCCGCATTTTCCCCACCGGCATGGAGACCGAGCCAAACGAGAAGGGCCTTGAATTCTATGACAAGGTCTTTGACTGCTGCAAGAAGCACGGCATCGAGCCGCTGGTCACCATCAGCCACTACGAGCTGCCCTATGCGCTGGTGGAAAAGTACAACGGCTGGGCCAGCCGGGAACTCATCGAGTTCTATATGAACTACTGCAAGGCTATTTTTGAGCGGTACAAGGATAAGGTCAAGTACTGGCTGACCTTCAACGAGATTAACTGCGGTACCATGCCCATGGGTGCGATCCTGGAAACAGGCACCATCCGGGGCTTTGAAGGCCCTACCGATAAGGTGCCGGACAACAAGCAGGAGCGCTTTCAGGCGCTGCATCACCAGTTTGTGGCCAGTGCAGAGGCTGTCCGGTATGCCCACGACAACTACCCTCAGTTCAAGATGGGCTGCATGATCTGCTTTATCACCAGCTACGCACTGACCTGCGACCCGGCCGACGAGATCGCCAACCAGAAGGCCATGCAGATCAGCAACTGGTTCTGCTCTGATATGCATGTCCGCGGCGAGTATCCTTCTTACATGAAGCGCTATTTTGCCGAGAATAACATCACCATCCGGCAGGAGCCGGAGGATGCTGCCATCCTGAAGGCCGGTACTGTCGATTTCTACACCTTCAGCTACTATATGTCCAACTGCATCACCACCCACAAGGATGCCGATGATGTGGGCGGCAACATCATTGCCGGAAAGAAGAATCCTTACCTGAAAGCCTCCGACTGGGGCTGGCAGATCGATCCCGTTGGTCTGCGCTACACCCTCAACGAGATCTACGACCGCTACCGCATTCCCCTGATGGTGGTGGAAAACGGCCTGGGCGCTTACGACAAGAAGGATGCCGACGGAAAGATCCACGACAGCTACCGCATCGACTACCTGCGGGCACACATCGAGCAGATGGCTGAGGCTGTAAAGGACGGCGTAGACCTGATGGGTTACACCCCCTGGGGCTGCATCGATCTGGTGAGTGCCTCCACCGGTGAGATGGCAAAGCGATATGGATTTATCTACGTCAACAAGTTTGACGACGGCACGGGTGATCTGAGCCGCGAAAAGAAGGACAGCTTCTACTGGTATCAGAAGGTCATTGCCACCAACGGCGAAGATTTGGGATAACAAAAACGGACCTCCGGGTGCCATGTTTGCAGTACCGGGGGTCTGTCTTTTTGAAAGAAGGAGGTCATTTATGGAAAAGGCATTTTGCTGTGCGCCGGATTTTCCGGTGGTTCAGACAAATTACGGTCCGGTGCGGGGATATCGCTTCCGGGAGATCAGCAGCTTCAAGGGCATTCCGTATGGGCGGGCGGTGCGCTTCCATGCACCCCAGCCGCCCCAGCCTTGGGCAGAGCCGCTGGACGCTTCCAGTTACGGCTGCGTCTGCCCTCTGCTGAGCATCGACAAGCCCAGCGGCGAACTGCGTGTGCCCCACCGCTACTGGGTGCAGGATGAGGACTGCCTGAACTTGAACATCTGGACCCCGGCCTGCGATGCCCAAAAGCGGCCGGTGATGGTCTGGCTCCATGGCGGCGGATTTTTTGCCGGCTCGTCCATTGAGCAGGTGGCCTACGAGGGTGGAAACATGGCGCGGGAAGGGGACTGCGTGGTGGTGTCACTGAACCACCGGCTGAACATCCTGGGCTACTTGGATCTCTCCGATTTTGGGGAGGAGTACGCAAACTCCGGCAATGCGGGTGGGGATGATATCATCCTGGCACTGCAGTGGGTGCGGGACAATATTGCAGCGTTTGGCGGCGATCCCGGCTGCGTGACGGTATTCGGCCAGTCCGGCGGCGGTGCCAAAGTGACAACGCTGCTGCAAACCCCGGCAGCAGATGGCCTGTACCACAGGGCGATGATAATGAGTGGTGTGCTGGAAGGTTTGCTGAACGACAGTGTCGGCAGCGGCAGGGACTGTGTGCAGGCGCTGATGCAGGAGCTTGGCGTGCAGACAGCACAGCAGCTGGAAACTGTGCCCTACCACCAACTGGCGCAGGCTTACCGGAACGTCAGCCCGGCTCTGAAAGCAAAAGGCGCGAACGTGGGCCAAAGTCCCCACCCGAACCGCTTCTATCTTGGAGATCCGCTCCAAAACGGCAGTGGGTTTCGGCCCGAGACTGTAGACGTTCCGGTGCTGATCGGTACGGTTTATTCGGAGTTCTACGGTTTCTTTGATGGTCTGAAAGGAGTCGGCCCGGAGGAAGCAGTGGGCCTGTCTGCCGCAGAGACCCTGCGGGAGCAGTTCCGCACTGCCTACCCGCACCGCCCGGAGGAAGACCTGCTGCTGGCAGATACCAGCTTCCGCGCCCCCACGATCAAATATGTCCGGGAGCGTGCCAAGGCGGGCGGAAAGGTGTATAGTTATCTGTTTGATCAGGACTTCCCTCTGATGGGAAAAAGCACCCCGTGGCACTGTGCGGATATCCCATTTGTGTTCCACAACACAGAGCTTGTGCCGGTGTGTGCCTTTGAGGGAGCAAAGCAGCTGGAAGCGGAAATTTTTGGCGCTGTGATGCAGTTTGCCCGTACCGGTGCGCCGGGCTGGGCTGCCAGTACGGAGGATGTGGAACAGACCATGCTTTTCGGCCCCCAAAGCCGTCTGGTGCAGAACCACGATCACGCACTGATCGAAGCATTGGCACCCTTCACAGATTTACGGATGAAAAAAGCGACCCGGGCAGGCGGACAGATCCAGCATTAAAAAGCGCCGTTCAATACGCGGGAATTCCGGGAAACATAAAGCAGAACAGGCATCCTGCGTTACCGCTTGGCGGTATCGGGCAGGATGCCTGTTCTGCTATGATGATCTTCATTGCATTTTCTATATCCGCAACAGCCTGACGAGATTTCTGGCAGAGTTCATAGCAGATAAAAACAGCGTGCAGCTTTTTCGCATGGAAGGTACTGCATTTTTGTTTGCTGCCTTATCTGTGCGGAATGGATGCCGCACGCGGCATTCAAGGGTCAAACCGGTCTGCATTCTATAATTGCCACTTGACCCAACCCGTGGTATAATGAAAGAATCGAATACTATGGGAACAAAGGACAGGGGTCAGAACAGAAAATGGCAAAACGAAAGCGAAAAACAACTGCAAAGCGCGCGTCTGCACGCAGAAAAAGCCGGGCCGAGGAGCGGATGCCGGCGGGGCTGGGCACCCTGTTTGTGGGGCTGCTGCTCATCGTGCTGGCGTTCGTGGAGGGGGACTCCGTCTGGAAGAGCGCCCACCAGATCCTATTCGGGCTGTTCGGCTGCGGCAGCTTTGTGCTGGGCGCGGCGGTGTGCTATCTGGCCATCCTCTACACCCGGGGGCAGGACCTGCTGATGCAGGTGTTCAAGCTGCTGCTGGGGCTGATCTTTGCCAGCGGCACGGTCATCGTGTTTTCGGATATCCCCGCCGACCTGACCGCTGCCCAGATGATCGCTGCCTGCTACCAGAACGGCGCGAATGCCTGGCTGGGCGGCGGCGTGCTGGGCACTCTGCTGGGCGGCAACCTGCTCCTGCTCTGCGGGCGGCCTGCGGCCAATCTGGTCATGGCGGTGCTGGCCCTGTGCGCCAGCCTGTATATCTTTGATATCACCCCTGCCGAGTGCTGGCAGTGGCTCTGCAATGTGGGCGGCGGTGTGCATGAAAAAGGCGTGGCGGTCTATGAACAGAACGCCGCCCGCCGTGCTGAGCGCCTTGCGGCCCGGCAGGCGGAAGAGGAGTACCGCGCCGAGGAGCCTGCGGGCAATTACGATGACAGTTCCGATGAGGAAGATGCGCCCGGCGGCATTCCGGTGCCCGGGTGGCTGTCCGGCGTGTTCAGCTGGGGCCACAAGGTGACCAAGGAGATGGAAGGCGAAGCGGAACCCGACCCCGTGGACGATTCTCTGGGCTACGAGCCGCCTGCGCCGGTGGAGCCGGAACCGGCTCCCGCCCGGCCTGCTCCGGCCTTTGAGCCGGTCAAGGTGACCTCCAACCATCCCCGCGCGGCGTTTGATATCGACCTTGGGCCGGATACCTCTGTTTCCGAGGGCGGCAGCGAACCTATCGAGCCCATCATCATCGGGCCGGGCGGGACCTTTGGGCAGGACCCGCTCCAAAAGGCCCCGCCCCGGGCCATCGTCAAACCGGTGGTGCCGGATGCCGTGGAGACTGCCGCCGAGGATTTCTTCGCGCCCGCCGGATCGCCTGCTCCGGCCCCGGTGGTGAACCCCACCGTGCCGCCTGCGGCCCCGGAAGCCCCTGCGGCTGCACCGGCAGAGCCCGTGCAGCCTGAGATGCCGGTGTTCCGGACCCCCACCCTGCCCACTACGGACGAGCCGGTGGTGCCGGTGCGGGTCAGCGCGGAAAACGCGGTGGCCATGCGCAGTGAGCCGGACGAGGACGGCTGGATCAGCATTACCAGCGAACCGGTGGAGGAAAAAGACCTGAACACGCTGGTGGCGGCCGCCATGGAAAAACCCGCCGCAGGCG
>OGXC01002097.1_pt1 | contig 14144 bp, 15 predicted proteins | sample 1576201 | NCBI WGS metagenome assembly OGXC01 (sample SAMEA3541562, study PRJEB24748) | human gut metagenome | biome: human gut; feature: human-associated habitat; material: faeces | place: China | collected 2012 | reverse complement strand
GCTTCGAACCCTGTGCAGCTTTAAATAAAATTATTTTTGTCGTTTACTATAGCTGCTAGCGGCTAGCTGCCAGGAAGGCTGATTCGCCTGCGGCGCTACCCACTCGATATTTCCATCAGTCATTCGTGCCGTAGGCTGGCCAGCTTTCCTGGCAGCCAGGAGCGAGCTATTTAAGGAGAGTTATGACGAAGCAGCGCATAAAAATCCTTATGAAATCTGACTCTGCGAATTAATCAGCGCTTCCCTAGCAGCTAGAAGCCCCCGCACGAATGGCTCTATCCGTAAGCATCGCCCTAACAGCGGGGCAAACTGAAATATTCCTTACCCGCCCCAGACGATGCAGGCGATACCAGCAAGGGCCATCACCATGCCCAGAAGCTGGCGGAGCTTCAGCTTTTCCCCATATACCAGAGCTCCCACCACGAGGAGGGCCACCACAATGAGACTGTTGCTGACGATGAAAGAGGAATGGACGGACCACCCCGCCCGGTACATGTACACTACCCCCAGCTCGATACCCACGATAGCCGCTCCCAGCCCCAGGGCCGAAGGGTTCCAGGAAAAAATTTCCTTCTTTCGATTCTCCCCTTTCGGTGCCAGCAGTACATAGAGCATATAGGACGTGAGGGACGCGGACAGATAGGTTACCGTCAGTGCCGACAGGGGATGCATGCCGCCGGAAATTTCTTTGATTCCCAGCTGGTAAGCCACACTGCAGGCAGCAATGAGAAAAACGGGCCACCAGAATTTCATGGTTCACCTCACGATACAGAACATGCCGCAGCTGGCAAGAATAAGGCCCAGGAACTGGAGAGCCGAAAGGGATTCCCCGTAGAAGAAACAGCCTGCCAGGAGGAGCGCTGCCACAGTGAGGGCCGTATACACGATAAATCCTATATTCATGGCCCAGCCTTTGCGGTACATGTAAATCGTCCCCACTTCAAGGCCCGTAATGGAAATCCCCACGAGGAAGGCCGCCGGATGGGCAGAAAGGATTTCAGTAAGGATATGCCCCTCCGGCACAAGGGCCTCAAAAAGGACTGCGCAGAGGGAAGCACTCACCAGGTACGTGGTTCCCAGGGCTGCCAGAGGGCTTTTATGGGACGACAAAGTCCTGGCGCAGATCTGGTATATCACGTCTGCTCCCACTACAAGGAATACGGGCCACCAGAGGGCAAACAGTTCTTTCATAGGACCTCCCTGTAAAAAAAGGTATTCCCTCCATTACCGGCAGCAATAGAAGAAATACCTGATGAAACAATCCCTGCCTTTACGGGCAGGAAATTTTTATTGATGAAGACGGCGGAGTCCTTCTTTTTCAAGGATCCGCAAAAATTCGCTGACATGGGAAAGCCCTTCCTCCAGCAGGTCCGGATCATGGGCATAGCCTACCCGGAAGGAATGGGGCTCATCGAAACAATCCCCGGGCACATTGAAAGCGCCGGTTTCATAGTACATGCGATGGCAGAACAGTCTCGAAGAAATATCCGCATCGTAATACACCAGGGCCATGGTGCCTGCCTTCGGCTTCACGAAAGACACCGCTTCTTCTTCCCCCACCCATTTTTCCAGGATAGGAAGATTATGGCGCACAATCTGCCTGTTCCGGTCCAGAATCTTATCCTTATAAGAAAGAGCCAGCGCCGCTACGGCCTCATCGAAAAGGCTGCAGCTCACAAGGTCATAGTCCCGGACCCGCCGGAACTGGGCCAGGGCTTCCCGGTCCCTGGTGGCCAGCCATCCAAGGCGGAGCCCCGCCAGGGAAAAGGCCTTGGACATGGAATCGGTGGCGATTCCCTTTTCGTAAAGGTCCGCCACCGACGGGCATTCGTCCCCATCCTCCTGGGATACGCCGGCATAGACTTCATCGCAGAAAAGATAGGCCCCCGCCTTGCGGGCGATCTCCACGATTTCCTCCATCATTTCCTTTGGAATGAGAGAGCCCGTAGGATTATTGGGGTTATTGAGGCAGATCATGCGCACGCCCCGGGATGCCGCTTTCCGCAGCGCATCCAGATCCGGCAGGTAACCATTTTCTTTGCGCAGATGAAGCACCGTCACCTGGGCTCCTAAAGAACGGGGCGCTGAATAGAACTGCTGGTAGCTTGGAGTAAACGCAATGACCCGGTCTCCGGGGCGGATCAGGGAAAAGAAGATATGCTGGTTTCCGCCGGTGGCTCCATGTTCCGTAAGAATTTCTCCAGGTCCTATATGGTCATAGAGGGAAGCGATTTTCTCCTTCAGCGCCGGACTCCCCCAGATGGGACCATAGGTCTGCTCCCTTTGGAAAAAGCGCTCCATAAATGCATTCCGGTCTTCTCCGGTCATGGTAAAAAGCTCATCCAGAGTCAGCGGCTTTGCGCAGGTATCGGTAATATTATACCGGGCTCCTTCCTCATACCGGTCCATCCAGTCTTCAACACCAAACTGTTCAACAATCATTGCACACTCCCCTATGATCAATCACTGCTTCTCTTCATCCTGCCAGTTCTTGCATACATCCACCCAGCCCTGGGATTTTGCATACTTTTCCAGTTCCTCCACGTGGAGTTTCACCGCACTGTGGTCTGTACCTGCTGCGGGATAGACGATATCAAACCGCTTCAGCGACACATCCAGGTATACCGGCACTCCCTCCGGCAGGCAGAACGGACAGACCCCGCCGGGACGGTGGCCGATATACCGCTCGCATTCCGCGCCGGGGATCATCTTCGCCTTCTTGTGGAAGGTCTCTTTAAACTTGTGGTTATCGATACGGGCATCTCCGGCCACTACCACAATGAGAGGCTTGTCCTCCAGAAGAAAGGACATGGTTTTCGCAATCCGGGCCTCTTCCGTTCCCAGAGCCTGCGCCGCCAGGGCCACGGTGGCACTGGACTCTTTGAGATCGATACACCGGTCACCAAGACCGAAGGAATCAAAATAGGCTTTTACTTTTTCGAAGGACAAAAGAATCCCCTCCTTTTCCGTCATAATAATTTACTATACCACGGATAGGGAGGGGGAGCAAGAAAATCCCCACATCCATAAAAGGAGCAAAACAAAAAGTGCAGCCTTCTGCCGTGGGCTGCACTTTTCAGGAAAGAGCACCGGTTATTTCGCCTTCAGTGCCCTGACTTCTTTCTTCAATTCTTCCACTTCCGCCTTCAGTTCTTCCACTTCTTCACTGCTTCCTGCAGAAACGGCGCCATCACTGCCTGGTCCTACGCGGAAGGTGACGCCCACATTACCGGCTGATTTACGATCACCGCCAAATGTGCTTGATGCGCCCAGGGAAACCATGACATTCCTGTTCGGATGATAGAATGCGCCAAGGGCCATAGCCTGCTTACCATCATAGGTTCCTGCCGCAGCACTCAGCTGGAAACGGGAACCGCTGCCATCATAGTCAAGAGGATGCAGCCCTGCCAGCGCAGAAGAAAGGGCTCCCACGCTGTCCACTTCCCGGTTCAGGCTGTGGACGCTGCTGTTCAGGTGTTCGATGGAATCCGCATTCTGACGAATGGCTGCACTATTCTGCTCGATGGCGGAACTGTTCTGACTGATAGCCGCCGCATTGGTCTGGGCTGCTGCTGTCACCTGCCCAACGGTTGCGGCATCATGACTATCTTTACCATCTGCCACATTGACCAGGCGGTTGAAAGAATCACTCTGATAGGTCTCACCGGATTCGATCTGTGTCTTAGGATCACCGTTTTCATCGAGTACGGGATTCCCATTTTCATCTGTAACCTGGGAGATAACCAGGGACGAAGGATCCAAATCTCCTTTTTTATGGCCAAAGGAAATTGTATTATCTTCGCCGGCATAGGCTTCATTCCCCAAAGCCAGGGAATTTTTACCGGCTGCATAACTGTTTCTGCCAAGGGCACCGGAATTCTCCCCTGTGGCCACGTTGCCGCTGCCGGCAGTAAAGGAGCTTTCTCCGATAGAAGCGTTATTGAAGCCGCCAAGAACGGCAGAATTCAGTCCGCCGGCTGTATTGGTATTGCCACCAGCTACGGTAGAACCATTGCCATACGCTGTATTCTGAAAGCCACCGCCAATAGTAGAATTCTGACCGGAAGCTGTATTGGACTGGCCACCGCCTACGGCTGCATAGTCATTGGATGCCTTATTGACGAAACCACCGGAAACCGTGGAAAGATATCCCGAAGCCTCGTTACTGTTGCCACCGCCGATAGTAGAGTAATCACCGGAAGCTCTGTTTTCGGTACCACCGGCTACGGTAGAGTTTTCCCCCACCGCCGTTGTCGGATCATCAGCATCTACAGCACTGCGGCCATTGATGTTATGAATATAATTTTTCACCTGACCCACTGTAGCTCCATCGGTATCATTAATACCGTCAGCGACATTGATCAGCCGTCTTGTAACCTGACCGTTATCGCCAGAAGTGGAGCCAAAGGAGACAACGCCGTTCTTGTCGCTCGCCTTGATGTCAGAAGCATTGACTTCACTGCCATGACCAAGAGCGACGGAATCCACAGCATCCTCGGTGACTCGGGCCCCTTCACCAATAGCCGTACCACCTTCAGACTGGCTGAGACCTGCCGTACCGACTACTGTACTGTTCTTGGCATTTTCTCCGACAAGATATTCTCCGCCGCCGCCAAGGCCGTCTTCACTGTCGTATTCATAGAGACCGCCAATAGCGATGCTGTTAACGGAGCCTGAAGAAATCTTAGCCTCTGTACCGATGGCAATAGCATTCTTTGTTTCTACACTGGCACTCTTGCCGACAGCTACGCTATCTTCTTTACTGACCGAGCTGCTTTCACCAATAGCTACACCGTGTTGGGCTCCTTCAGCAATATTGCTGTTGTAGCCGATAGCTGTTGACCGTTCAGCATTATCACCAATTTCAGCAACATCGCCGATGCTGACGCTCATACTGGAATTGGTGCCGACAGATGGATCGCCGAAGCCTGTATTGCCGATGGCCGTACTGTAGTTGGAATTCGATTTTCCCGGGACAAGTCCAGCTTTTTTAAAGCTGCGGGTTTCTGTGGAATGATCCAGGGCATCCGTCGTTTTCATAGTGATGTCATCGACATCCTGGGTAGCAGTTTTGGCAGCCGTAGCGATAGCCGTATTCATCTGTCCCACGGTAGCGGCATCGGTATCGGTGGCACCATCGGCCACATGGATGATGCGGCGGGCTGTACTGCTGCCGGCCCCAACGGAAACGACGCCGTTCGTATCGGTTGATTTCAAATCCGATTTATAAACCGTGCTCCCGGCACCAAGGGCAATGGAGTCATCGGCTCCTGTTTCTACATCGGCACCTACGCCGAGGGCCGTTGACTTCGTGGCTTTAGCATGGCTGCCTTCGCCGAAAGCAGCGGCACCCGCAGCTTCAGCACTGCTCTGTTCGCCAAAAGCGGTCCCCTGGTCACCTGTCACCTTACTGCCATAGCCAACGGCAGTGCCCTGCTTTGCCTTAACCTGGGCCCCGCCGCCGAGGGCCGTTGCATTTGCACTTTCAAAATCGCTGTTGCTGTTCGATACATCTACGTCAGCACCGGCACCGAGGGCAACACTGTTTTTGCCGCGGACAGAAGCAGATGAACTCATAGATCCATTCTGGCCACCACCGATGGCTACCGAATTCGTATCGGCAGCTGATTTTTCATTCCAGCCATTGGCACTGTTGTACACCTTGCCCGGAGTAATGCCGGCTCCCACAAGGCCCCGGCTGCCGCCTTTTACAGAAATATTAACTTCACTGGCATTGATAACAGAATCTGCTGCCATGACAGACGTGGACAGGGAAAATGTGCAGAGTGCGGCCACAGCCATGGCGCAGGCCGCTTTTTTACTGATATGCATTTTGGATTCTCCTTTGCTGAAACCCACGGATAAGATACATTTTCAGTATAAAAAACAACTGTCTAAGCCATGCAAACCTTCAGAAAATTTTCTGCCTTCTCTGTCATTAAAAAGTAATATCCGTATTAATAAGATATCTAATAATCCAGCCAATAAAAAAGCACCGGCTAAATCACCACTCGATTCAATCGGTGCCCGACCTGATCAGTTTTTACTTTTTCACTCTCCCAAAGGGAACTTTCATCTTCAACCGTTCCGGGATATAGTCATCTTCTGCCCATTTTACAATTTTCATGGTTTCCTGTTCATCTACGTCCACTTCACAGAGAGCGCAGTTGCCGATGGGGTGTTTCCACAAATCGTTCAATGGATATCCGGCGATTTTGAAGAGGATCGTGCTGAGGCAGCCCATATGGGAAACGAGGAGCACCGTCTTTTCCCTTTCCTTCTCCGCAATCCGCCGGAAAGCGGCAAAGGCCCGTTCCTGCACATCCGCAAACGTCTCGCCCCCATCGATATGGACTTCCCCCGGCTTCGTTCTCCACAGGTCGTACTGCCCGGGATAGAGAGCATCCATTTCATCGGGCGTGTGGCCGTCCCAGCGGCCCAGGTTGATTTCAATGAGTCCCTTTTCTTCCATGAGGGGAATATCCCTTTCTCCCCTGATGATTTCTGCCGTATCCGCCGCCCGTTTCAAAGGGCTTGTATAGATGGCGTCCAGCGGTATGGATTCAAATTTCCGGGCCGCAAAGGAAGCCTGCTCCCGTCCCTTCTCGTTCAAAGGAATGTCGCTCCATCCCTGCATGCGGTGCGCTGCATTCCACTCCGTTTCTCCGTGCCGTACCATATAGATTGTAGTCATAGTGCCCTCCTTTTCTCTATTGTACCATGAAGGAAGATGGAATATTTCAGTTTATCGAGCTGTTAGGGCGATACTTACGGATAGAGTCATTCGTGCGGGGGCTTCTAGCTGCTAGCTCCTGGCTTCCAGGAAAGATGGCCAGCCTACGGCACGAATGACTGACGGAAATATCGATTGGAAAGCGCTGCAGGCGGGTCAGCTTTCCTAGCAGCTAGCCGCTAGAAGCTAGCTGCCTCGTGCGAGTGACTCTATTCGCCAGCGCCGAACACAGCAGCTCGACAAACCGCAGTTTGAACGGTTTCCTTCCTCCCTGTTTCCCACTATAAAAGCCTGCAGCCGGTTACGCTGCAGGCCTCTTTTTCACTTTATGACAGGAAAATTTCCACACCGATACCCATCAGGATGATGCCGCCCACAATGGTGGCTTTATCCGCCAGCCACATACCGAAGCGCCGTCCCAGCACGATGCCCAGGAGGCAGATAAAGAATATAACAATGCCGATGATAAGAGACGCTGCCACCGCCTTTGCCCCATCGTAGGAAGCGATGGTAAAGCCTACGGACAGGGCGTCCATGGAGGTAGCCAGGCCCTGGATGAGAAGGCACTTGAAGTCCGTCTCCGGGCATACCTCCTCTTCCTGCCCCGACAGGCCGTCTTTCACCATGAGAATTCCCAGGGTCAGGAGAAGGATCAGGGAAATCCAGGGAATATAGGGAAGAACGCTTTGGAAAATATCGATGATCCAGTTTACGCAGGCCCAGCCGGCAAGGGGCATGATGAACTGGAAAAAGCCAAAGGTCCCCGCAATGATGCCCATTTTTTTCCATTGCATGGACGGCTCATGGATACCATTGGCCAGGGAAACGGAAAAAGCATCCATGGCAAGGCCCACGCCCAGAAGAATACTGTTTACAAGAAATAAAAAGCCCATGACAACCTCCTGTCTCCATGCCCGGAAGCCATCAAAAAAGAGACTCCGTGCACGAAAAAAGCATGCACGTGAGTCTCGCAATTTCAAGGAAAGCCAGGTAAGAACCAGTATGTTGACTTGCTCCACAGGGTGGCTGCTACTCCCTCACATATTGAGAATCATATCACGTTCCATTCCTGTTGTCAAAGAGAAAATCGAAGGAATCACCGGTCTTTACGGATGATATATATTCTCAATTAGCATTTCTCCAATTCCCTGCAGGCATCGGCGAGGGAATCATACCAGCAGTCCGAAAGCTTCCTGATAGTCTCTCCATCCTCTTCGGAATATCGGTCATACACCACTCCCACCGGTATACCTGCAGCCCGGGCTGCCCGGATGCCGGACAGGGAATCCTCCAGGATGAAACAGTCCTCCCGTCTCTTATGAAGGTCATGGAGGATCCGCTCATGGACCTCCGGTGACGGCTTGATGGCCTTCACGTCTTCCCGGGTATAGATGGCGGTAAAATAATCATCAAAAGCAGCCTTGTCCATGATATTCCGGTTCTCTGTCCGGTAAATGAGGATATTCGGTCTTTTGGTGGTAGTCGCTATGACCAGGGTCTTCCCCAGGCTATGGAGCTTTTTGATGAGCTCCGGCGCTCCCGGTTTGTAATCCACCTGGTTTCTCAGGAAATCTTTGTCAATGGTATGGCGGAGATCCAGGATTTCTTCTTTCGTCAGGGAAGAGCCATACCTCCGGCCCAGGGCACCGCAGTATTCACCGTAGGGATTATCCTTCCCGCTGTATTCGGCCAGCAGGGCATCTCTCCGCTTTCCCACCATCATTTCCTCTTCCCAGGGACCGCCCAGCTTATGGATAAGAATACGGTCGATTTCATTCCACACCCCCATGGATTCCAGAAGAGTGCCATCCAGGTCAAAAATAATGGTATCCGCAGAAAGGAGAAAGCTTTTATTCCCTGACAAAGGGCTTGACCCCCTTTACCGCTTCTTTCGCATCGATCCGCACATCGCCATGGTCCGTATCGATCAGTACATACCGGTCATTGCCCATGCCCATTTCCTTCATGTACGTGAGCTGCCGGAGGCCATGGCGGGACTCCATCCGTTCTACCAGGTCATGATGGTCTTCTTCCTTCATGGCGTACACCATATCCACCGATGCCTGGTCAATGGCCAGAATATCCAGGGATGCCAGGATCCCCACATTCGGGGTCACCACAGGCATGGCGTTCACCCCTTCGCAGTCACAGGAAACGGACATGTTCCGCATGACGTTGATGAAGGCAATATGCTTTCCAAAATAATCTACCGTAGCCTTGGAAGATTCGGTGATTCATTCCATGAATTCTTCCTTTGCAATGGACCACTGGCCCTGACCGGGATACGTATGGATCATGGCCTTGCCGATGCGGCCGTCAGCGCATCCGATACCGATATTCTTATTGGAGCCCCCAAAGCCGCCCTGTACATGGCCTTTAAAATGGGTGAGCACCAGCATGGAATCGTAGTTGGTCTGGTGGCTTCCCACGGACATTTCTGTGAACCATTTGCCCCCTTTCACCGGAAGCATGGTGGTCCCTTCTTCATCCATAATATCCACCGGTGCAAAGGTCCAGCCATTCACTTCAAGGGTTTTCCGATGCTTTTCCGTGGTATACCGGTCACCGTCATAGTAGGTATTGGTCTCCACAATGTGGGCACCGGGGATTTCCTTTTCCAGCAGTTCCTTCACCCAGGGACGGGGAATAATATTCGGTCCATGCTGTTCTCCGGTATGGAGCTTCACAGCCACCTTCCCGGTCAGGTTTTCTTTGATCCGTTCATACATGCGGACCAGTCCTTCTGCCGACAGGTCTCTTGTAAAGTACACAATAGATTCATTGCCTGTTCTTTCTTCATAGGGGACATAATGGTCCCCGCCGATACCGGCTTTCTTTTCTTCTGCCATGGTTACCTCCTGGATTGATGAATATCAAATGTAGACTGCCCGGACTATTGCGGTTTGTCGAGCTGATGTGTTCGGCGCTGATGGATGATAGAGTCATTCGTGCGGGGGCTTCTAGTTGCCAGCTTCTGGCTTCTAGGAAAGCTGGTCAGCCTACGGCACGAATGACTGGCGGAAACATCTAGTGGAAAGCGCCGCAGGCGGATCAGCTTTCCTAGCAGCTAACAGCTAGAAGCTAACAGTCCCATGCAAATGACTCTGCACACAAACATGCTAACCGCCAATCCTCACCAGCTCGACAAACTGAAATCGGCAGATCTCTCCGATTCCTTCCGCATTATACTCCCTGAAGCTCACTTCAAGTCAAAACTATTTTTCATCCAGAAATGCAGCGGCTTCCGGATTTTTCCGGATTTCCGCTATATCCTCTTCCGTGGGATACACCGGGATATCCCGATCGTGATTCACAAGGCAGAGGAAGCCAAGGATATCCCCCATGTCTGCCTTGAACTGGTGCCACTGCCAGGGAGGAATGGTCATGAAGTCCCCCTCATGCACTTCGTATACCTCATTACCCAGAAGAGCATGGCCTTTCCCTTTGAAAATCAGCACCGCATGCATATGGTGGTGATGTTCAAAGGAAGAAAAGCCTCCTTTTTCCACCTGGAAATACCGGAACTGTACCGGCAGGTCCGCTTCATTGTCAAAAAGGATCTGCTTCGTCACATCCCGGAACACTCCGGGGTTTTCCTTGTAAATATGGGGTTCAATACCATCCCATCGGTTGTTTTCTTTGTGAAAACGATGAATCATGACTGTATCCTCCTGTTTTTCGATTACTGGTATTTTTATTTTAACATAAGGAAAGGGCACTGTTAAAAGGCCAGACAATTTTGCATACTAATGGATAGAGTCCCTGGCTTTAAGGAAGCACTGATTCGCCTACGGCGCTGCCCACCTTTTTTCATCAGTCATTCGTGCCATAGGCCAGCCAGCTTTCCTGGAAGCCAGGAGCCAGAAGCCCCTGCACAAATGACTCTATTCGTTAGCGACGAATCCACCAGCTCGAAGAACTGAAATATTCCCAAAAGAAAACCCGGCGCGTGACGCCGGGCTTTTATTATCCCTTATTTACTTTCAAAGAATGCCTTATAGGCCAGATAGGTCTCATAGGCATCGGCCTTGGACAGGAGATCATAGGGGGAATGCATGGACAGCATAGCTGTGCCGCAGTCCACCACTTCGGCGCCCCAGTCAGCCATCATGAAGGCGATAGTTCCGCCGCCGCCCTGGTCCACTTTGCCCAGTTCCCCAATCTGCCAGCATACGCCGGCTTCGTTGAAAATGGTGCGGACCTTCTGGAGGAATTCAGCGCTGGCATCGTTGCTGCCGGCCTTGCCCCGTACGCCGCCATACTTGGTAAGATTGATGCCGTAGCCCAGGAAGGATGCATTATCCCGTTCCGATACTTCCGGGAACATGGGATCCAGGCAGGCATTTACATCAGCCGAAAGCATTTCGCTGTTCTCCATGGTTTCATAGAAATCAAGGAGTCCTCCCTGTCCCTGGAGAGCAAGGAGCTTCATCACGAACTTTACAAAATAGGAAGATTCCATACCCGTATTGCCATAGGAACCGATTTCCTCTTTATCCGTCAGAAGAGCGGCCTGGGTCTTCACACCGGGCTTGGCATCCAGGATGGCTTCCAGGTTTGCATAGGAGCATACCCGGTCATCCTGTCCGTAGGAAGCGATGAGGGAACGGTCAAATCCCACATCCCTGCTCTTCGTAGCCGGTACCAGTTCCAGTTCCGCCGCTGCAAAGTCTTCCTCTTCGATGCCGTAGGTTTCCTTCAGCATCTTCATGAAAGCTTCCTTCGGCTTCATCTTTCCATCGCCGCTGGTCCAGGCAATGGCCTGCAGCTGTTCACCGGTAACCCCTTCGGCCAGGGGTTTCTTCATCTGGTCCTGGGCCATATGGATGAGGAGATCCGATACGTAGAATATGGGGTCATCTTCCTTCATGCCGATGTTGATGTCTACTTTCTTCCCGTCTTTCGTATAAATGACACCGATCAGGGCCAGGGGGATGGTGGTCCACTGGTATTTCTTGATTCCCCCGTAATAATGGGTGCGGAAATAGACGATCCCATCCTGTTCATGGACCGGGTTTGCCTTCAGGTCCAGGCGGGGTGAATCGATGTGGGAACCCACAATTTTGATGCCCTCATGGACCGGCTCTTTACCGATTACCGCAAGGATCACCGATTTCCCCTTCTGGTTCCAGTACACCTTGTCCCCCGGTTCCAGTTTCTTCATATCGTAGAGGGGCCTGAATCCCTTTGCTTCCGCCTGGCGGATGATTTCCTGTGCCGCCAGCCGTTCTGTCCGGGCGGTATCAAGGAAGGCTTTGTACTTTTCACCGTAATCCATGACGGCCTTCCGTTCTTTTTTATTCATCCGCTGCCATACGGACTTTGTCCTGCTGTATGTTTCTTTCATCGTAAAACCTCCTATAGAGAATGATTATCATAAATCCATTATACTATACGGAGAAAGACTTGCCCACCGTTCCGGATTATTCATCTTTAGAAGGCAGGGTTCCCAGCAGTTTCGTAAGCAGGGCAAAGAGGGCCATCACCACGAAAAGCAGGGGGTAGGCAATGCCCATGAGGAGCAGTGCTGATTCTACACTTGTCATTGAAATTCCTCCTTACATGAGAACAGGGATGAGAGCCATCACGAGGCCGCCGGCCACCACTGAAGCCACCTGGCCGGCCACGTTGACGCCCATGGCATGCTGGATGATATAGTTCGACGAATCCTCTTTGAGGGCCATGCGGGCAATAACCCGGCCGGACATGGGAAATGCGGAAATGCCGCAGGCCCCGATCAGGGGATTCACTTTCTTCTTAAGGAAAAGGTTTACTACCTTCGCAAAAAGGACACCGCCTACGGTATCGAATACAAAGGCCGCCGCCCCCAGGAGAAGAATCTTCAGTACATCCAGGGTCAGTATATTGTCCGCTGTCATGGTGGCTCCCACCGTAATTCCAAGAAGGAGTGTCACCAGGTTAGCCAGCTCATTCTGGGCTGCATTGGACAGGGAATCGGTGACGCCAGACACCTTGAGAAGATTACCGAACATGAGGGCACCGATGAGGGGCACAGAAATGGGGGCCAGGATCCCCGCCACCAGCACCACCATGAGGGGGAAAAGAAACCGGGCAGTCCAGGATACCGGTCTTTCTGCCCGGAATGGCATGCGAATCCGCCGTTCCGCCTTCGTTGTCAGGAGTTTCACGATGGGCGGCTGGATAATGGGAACCAGAGACATATAACAGAATGCCGTCACCGTCAGCGGCGCCAGCAGATCCCGGGCAAATTTCTGGGCCACAAATATGGTGGTAGGCCCGTCCGCCGCCCCGATGATGCCGATGGCCGCTGCCTCATTGAAAGAAAATCCGAAGGCCGCCGCCAACAGGGCCGCCGCAAAAATACCGAAGTGCGCCGCCGCCGCAAAGAGCATGACATAGGGCGCCCGGATGAGGGGATCAAACTCGCACATGGCCCCTACTGCGATAAAAATGAGCACCGGAAACAGCTCATTCGCAATGCCTGCATTGTAAAGGACAGAAAGGAATCCCGGTTCCCCGCCACCGGCAGGAATGACTGCAAAATGGCCGGGAATATTGGCCAGGATACAGCCCACCCCCATGGGAAAAAGAAGGAGGGGTTCATAGTCCTTCTTCACTCCCAGCCAGATGAGAAGCCCTCCGATCAGAAACATGAACCACACCCTGGGGGCTCCCATTCCCAGAACACCGCTGAACAGTTCTCTTGCAATACTTTCCCATGGGGTCATTATTTTTCTCCTTTCCCATGAACCGGGCACAGAAGGATTTATAAAAAAAGGACCTGACATTTTTCAATGCCAGGTCCTCTGTAAGGATCATCTGATTTTCCTGCCCCTGTGCCATACGCAGGAAATGAAATATGAAATTATATCTTTCTTATAAATTATAACCGAAAATTGGGAGAATGACAAATACCAGAAGTGCCCAGATCACGCCGGAAGCGATAAAAATACCGGCAGTAATGGCAATCCCCTGCTTCGTATTCGGTACGCCGAGAAGGCTGAAATTGCCAAATACCCCGCGGCGGACCATGAATCCGTTGGACTTTCTCTGCTTGAACCATTTCAGCTTATTTTCCTGGCCGATACTGTAAGCCACAATCACGGCTACAATGGAGGCCACCAGCCAGTACAGGAGAAAACGGCCCGCATGGAAATCCTGGACTCCGGACAAATCAATCAGTTTCATACTATCCATATATATACTGCACCATCCTTAATCGCTACCTTTACATCTTCCCTATTATATAGTAAGAATGAGTTTTTTGCAATTTGTCCGGGCCATGGGTTGGCAGGCGGTCAATCGATATTTCAGTTTATCGAGCTGTTAGGGCGATGCTTACGGATAGAGTCAGTCGTGCGGGGGCTTCTAGCTGCCAGGGAAGCACTGATTAAATCGTTGTCAGATTTCATTCTTGGATTTTTATGCA
>OGXC01002096.1_pt1 | contig 14148 bp, 12 predicted proteins | sample 1576201 | NCBI WGS metagenome assembly OGXC01 (sample SAMEA3541562, study PRJEB24748) | human gut metagenome | biome: human gut; feature: human-associated habitat; material: faeces | place: China | collected 2012 | reverse complement strand
TCAACACGCTTGCCCAGCAGGTTCTGACGGAAGCGGCCCTGCTTGCCCTTCAGCATATCGGAAAGGCTCTTCAGTGCGCGGTTGTTGGGGCCGGTGACCGGACGGCCGCGGCGGCCGTTGTCGATCAGGCTGTCCACTGCTTCCTGCAGCATACGCTTCTCGTTGCGCACGATGATGTCGGGAGCGCCCAGCTCCAGCAGACGGCGCAGACGGTTGTTGCGGTTGATCACGCGGCGGTACAGGTCGTTCAGGTCGGAGGTGGCAAAACGGCCGCCGTCCAGCTGGACCATGGGGCGCAGGTCGGGGGGCAGCACGGGCAGCACATCCATGACCATCCACTCGGGGCGGTTGCCGGAAATGCGGAATGCCTCAACGACCTCCAGACGCTTCAGGATGCGGACCTTCTTCTGGCCGGAGGACTTTTCCACCTCAGCGGTCAGCTCAGCGCTCAGCTGATCCAGATCGATCTCCTTCAGCAGCTCCTGAATGGCCTCAGCACCCATGGATGCCTCAAACTCATCGCCGTAGCGCTCACGCATCTCACGGTATTCCTTCTCGGTCAGCAGCTGCTTCTTTTCCAGCGGGGTCAGACCGGGATCGGTAACGATATAGCTTGCAAAGTACAGGACCTTCTCCAGCAGGCGGGGGCTGATGTCCAGCATCAGGCCAATGCGGCTGGGGATGCCCTTGAAGTACCAGATGTGGCTGACGGGCGCGGCCAGCTCAATGTGGCCCATGCGCTCACGACGAACCTTAGCCTTGGTGACCTCGACACCGCAGCGATCGCAGATCTTGCCCTTATAGCGGATGCGCTTGTACTTGCCGCAGTGGCACTCCCAGTCCTTGGTAGGTCCAAAAATGCGCTCGCAGTACAGGCCGTCGCGCTCCGGCTTCAGGGTGCGGTAGTTGATGGTCTCAGGCTTCTTGACCTCGCCGTAGCTCCAGTTGCGGATCTGCTCCGGAGAAGCCAGGCCGATTTTAATGGAATCGAAAACGTTGTTTTCCATGAAACGAACCCTTTCTTAATCTCTACTTAAAAATCCACTTCGTCAGAAGCGGGAGCCGCACTGCCGGAGTTGTCATCTTCCAGCACAGAAGGATCATCGAAGCCTGCGTCAGCATCCTTGATGGTGTAATCGTTCAGCAGCTCATTCTCGTTGGTAACAGTCTCGGAACCTGCAACATCACGCATATCAAAGCCGGTCTCTTCGTCGTCGAAGTTCTGGCGCATATCGATCTCGTTGCCGTCCTTGTCCTGAACCACAACGTCCAGACCCAGAGACTGCAGCTCCTTCAGCATAACGCGGAAGGACTCGGGGATGCCGGGCTGCGGGATGGGTTCGCCCTTGACAATGGCCTCGTAGGTCTTGACACGGCCCTCAACGTCGTCGGACTTGACAGTCAGGATCTCCTGCAGGGTGTAAGCGGCACCGTAAGCTTCCAGAGCCCAGACTTCCATCTCGCCGAAGCGCTGACCGCCGAACTGAGCCTTGCCGCCCAGAGGCTGCTGGGTGACCAGAGAGTAGGGGCCGGTGGAACGGGCATGGATCTTATCGTCGACCAGATGGTGCAGCTTGAGGAAGTACACATAACCGACGGTGACCTTGTTGTCGAAGCGCTCGCCGGTGCGGCCGTCGTACAGCCAGCTCTTGCCCTCGGGGTCGAGACCGGCCTTGATGAGCTCTTCGCGGATATCCTCATAGCTCGCACCGTCGAAGATCGGCGTTGCGACCTTGTAGCCAAGGGTCTTGGCCGCATAACCCAGATGGACCTCGAGCACCTGACCGATGTTCATACGGGACGGAACGCCCAGCGGGTTCAGCACGATATCAAGCGGCGTACCGTCGGGCATGAAGGGCATATCCTCCTGCGGCAGGATACGGGAGACAACGCCCTTGTTGCCGTGACGACCGGCCATTTTGTCGCCCGGCTGGATCTTGCGGCGCTGCGCGATGTAAACGCGCACGACCATGTTCACGCCGGGACCGAGCTCGTCGCCCGCCTCGCGGGAGAAGACCTTGGCGTCGACGACGATGCCGCTCTCGCCGTGGGGCACCTTAAGGGAGGTGTCGCGCACCTCGCGCGCCTTTTCGCCGAAGATGGCGCGCAGCAGGCGCTCTTCCGCAGTCAGGTCGGTCTCGCCCTTGGGCGTGACCTTACCGACGAGGATGTCGCCGGCGTGGACCTCCGCGCCGATGCGGATAATGCCGCGCTCGTCAAGGTCCTTGAGCGCGTCTTCGCCGACGTTGGGGATATCGCGGGTGATCTCTTCGGGGCCGAGCTTGGTATCGCGTGCGTCAAGCTCATACTCCTCGAGGTGGATGGAGGTGTAATAGTCCTCGCGGACAAGGCGCTCGTTCAGAAGAACGGCGTCCTCGTAGTTGTAGCCTTCCCAGGTCATGAAGCCGACGAGGATGTTGCGGCCCAGGGCGATCTCGCCCTGATCGGTCGCGGGGCCGTCAGCAAGGACGGTGGGATCTTCCCACACGCCGTTCTCGTTCAGACGGCGGCCATGCACGCGCTCGCCGACGTCGACGATCGGGTGCTGGTTGATGCAGGTGCCGTGGTTGGAGCGCAGGAACTTCGTGAGCTTGTATTCCTTCGTCTCACCGTTGTCGTAGGCAACGGTGATGGCGCGCGCGTCCATCTTGGTAACGATGCCGTCGCCCTCGGCGAGGATGGCGACCTCGGAGTCCATGCAGATCTTGTGCTCCATACCGGTGCCGACGATGGGCGCCTCGGGGCGGAGCAAAGGAACGGCCTGACGCTGCATGTTCGCGCCCATCAGGGCGCGGTTCGCGTCGTCGTTCGGCAAGAACGGGATCATCGCCGTCGCGATGGAGACCATCATACGCGGGGAGATATCGATATAGTCGACGCGGTCGCGGTCGACCTCGACGATCTCGTCGCGGTGGCGGCAGGTGATACGCTGGTTGACGAGGCAGCCGTTTTCATCGACAGGCTCGGCAGCCTGACCGACGATGTACTGGTCCTCGACGTCTGCGGTCATGTATTCGATCTCGTCGGTCACGCGGCAGGTCTCGTGGTCGACCTTGCGGAACGGCGCTTCGATAAAGCCGTACTCATTGATGCGGGCGTAGGTCGCGAGGTAGGAGATCAGGCCGATGTTCGGACCTTCCGGCGTCTCGATCGGGCACATACGGCCATAGTGGCTGTAGTGCACGTCTCGCACTTCCATGTTCGCGCGCTCGCGGGAAAGGCCGCCGGGGCCCAGAGCGGACAGACGGCGCTTGTGCGTCAGCTCAGCGAGCGGGTTCGTCTGGTCCATGAACTGGGACAGAGGGCTCGATCCGAAGAACTCCTTGATCGCCGCGGTGACGGGGCGGATGTTGATGAGGCTCTGCGGGGTGACGATGTCGAGATCCTGGATCGTCATGCGCTCGCGAATGACGCGCTCCATACGGGAAAAACCGATGCGGAACTGATTCTGCAGCAGCTCGCCCACGCAGCGCAGACGGCGGTTGCCGAGGTGGTCGATATCGTCCTTATAGACGATACCGTGTGCCAGCGCGTTCATGTAGTTGATGGAGGCGAGGATATCGTCGACCAGAATGTGCTTGGGGACGAGGCGGTCGGCGTTGTCGCGGATAGCTTCCTTGAGCTCCTCGCCGCTGTACTGCTCGAGCAGCTCCTTGAGCACGCTCTCGCGCACGCGCTCTTTGATGCCGCACTCGGCCACGGGGTCAAAGTCGACAAAGCGGTCAAGATCGACCATGTGGTTGGAGAACACACGCATCGTACGGCCATCGACCTCGATGGTCACGTCGTTGACACCGATGGCATCCATCTCGCGCGCTTCCTCGTCGGTGACGATGTGGCCGGCGTCAAACATGATCTCGCCCGTGCGCGGGTCGGCAACGGGGAAGGAAAGCTTCTGCCCGCGGATACGCGCCCACAGGGAGAGCTTCTTGTTGTACTTGTAGCGGCCGACCATGGACAGGTCATAGCGGCGCGGGTCGAAGAAGAGGTTGTTGATGAGGGTCTCGCAGGCCTCGACCGTGGGCGGCTCGCCCGGGCGCAGCTTGCGGTAGATCTCGAGCATCGCCTCTTCATAGGTCTTGCAGGCGTCTTTTTCGAGCGTGACGGCCACGCGGTCGTCATCGCCGAACAGCTCGAGGATCTCGGCGTCGGTCTTGAAGCCGATGGCGCGCACCAGCTCGGTGATGGGAATCTTGCGGTTTTTGTCGATGCGCACCCAGAACATCTCATTGGCGTCGGTCTCGTATTCGAGCCATGCGCCGCGGTACGGGATGACGGTGGACGTCAGCAGCGGGAGGTCGGTCTTGAGGTCGATCTCCTTGCCGTAGTAAATGCCGGGGGAACGGACGAGCTGGGAAACCACCACGCGCTCGGCGCCGTTGATGACGAACGTGCCGGACTCGGTCATGAGCGGGAAGTCGCCCATGAAGATCTCCTGCTCCTTGATCTCGCCGGTCTCCTTGTTGTAGAGGCGCACACTCACCTTCAGGGGGGCGGCATACGTCGCGTCGCGCGCCTTGCACTCGAGCACGTCGTACTTGGGCGCTTCGTCCATCTTGTAGTCGATGAAGCTCAGCTCCAGGTTGCCCGCGTAGTTCGAGATCGAGGCGACGTCGGAAAAGACTTCGCGCAGACCCGTATCGAGGAACCACTGGTAGGACTTCTTCTGAAGCGCCAACAGGTTCGGCATCTCCACGATCTCCTCGTGTCGGGCGAAATTCTTGCGAAGGGTTTTGCCATACATCTTGTCTTTGGCCATTTTGCTCTTCACGCCTTTCTTTTCTTCAAGCCCTGTCCGCTTGAAGGAATGTATTGCGGCGGCTCTATTCAGTTCGACACACCCGGTTTTGTTGTAAAACAAAGCGAACTGCATCTTGCTTTTTTTGCCGCGGTATGCTATTCTCTCGGTAATGGGTGGGGAATTTCCCTCGCCCTTTCCCGTTTATAAGCGCTTTATTTTACCAAATGGGTACAGAAAAGTCAAGGCATTTTTTGTGAACATCTGCGGTTTCCGCAGATGTTTTTTTGTGCGCTTCGACGGATTTTGCCGCGGATTGCAATATATTTGTCGCTGTGGTATGATGTTTGCGTGATTTTGCGCCGCTCTGCGCGCAGACGATGAAAGGAGTTTTCCCATGAAGCCCATCGCCATTGACGATTTCTGCGCCGTCCGCTCACTTGCGAACGTGACGTTCTCCCCCGAGGGGACAAGCGCCTGCTTCATCGTGAGTCAGGCGAAAAAAGAAAAAAATTGCTACGAATCCCGCCTCTATCTTTTAAAAGGCGGCCGCGTCCGCGCGCTGACCGGCGGCGGCAAGGAATCCTCGTTCTGCTACTTGGATGAAAACACGGTTCTTTTCGCGGGCGACCGTGAGGGGGAAAAGGAGCCATCGCTCACGAGCCGCTTCTACAAGATCGCGCTCGACGGCGGCGAGGCGGAGCTTGCCTTCACCTTCCCCATTCCCGTGTCCGCCGTCTATCCCCTGCCGGGCGGCGATCTGCTCGCCGTTGGCTCGACCTTCCCGGGCTTTGAGGAACTCTACAAGGGCGACAAAAAGCTTATCAAGGCCTACCTTGATGACAAGAAGGAAAACGAGGACTATGAGGTCATCGAGCAGCTCCCCTGGTGGTGGAACGGCGGCACATACACGCGCGGCGCGTATGAAAGTCTCTTCTACTACGATGCGAAGAAAAAGTCCCTCACCCGCCTGACGGATGTGGGCTTCAACGTCTCCGATGTTCAGCTCGCGGAGGATCAGAAGACCGTCTATTTCAGTCTTCTCGACGTCTCCGTCCCCCGCCCCGCGCACTTCGGCGGTCAGGACCTTTACCGCATCGACCTTGCCTCGCGCCGTCAGGAACTCGTCGTCAAGAGTCGCCCCGACTTCGTCATCGTGACATACGCGCTCGGCAAGTCCTTCCTGCTCGTCATGGCCGCGGACGGCAAGTTCGGCATGAACACGGACTGCGACTTTTACAAGCTCGACTACGAGACGCTTGCCGTCACACCCTACGCCGCCTACGGCGAGGCCATCGGTTCTTCCGTCGGCTGCGATGTCCGCCACGGCGGCGGTCAGGCGTTCAAGATGGACGGCGACGTGCTGTACTTCATCTCGACGCGCTTCGACGGCGCGGGGCTCTACAAGCTCGAAGACGGCGCCGTCTCCCCCGTCCTCGTGCGCGACGGCAGCGTCGACTGCTTTGACCGCAAAAACGGCAAAATGCTCCTCTGCGCGCTCTGGGATATGAAGCCGCAGGAGCTCTACGACGAGACGGGCCGCCGCGTCACGCACTTCAACGACGCAATGCTGCGCGGCAAATACGTTGCCCAGCCTGACCCCCTCAACCTCACCGCGGGCGACCACGAGGTGCACGGCTTTATCCTAAAGCCGATGGGCTTCGAAGCGGGCAAAAAGTACCCCGTCATCTTCGATATTCATGGCGGTCCCAAGACCGTCTACGGTCCCGTGTTCTATCACGAGATGCAGTACTGGGCGAGCCGTGGCTATTTCGTCATCTTCTGCAATCCCACCGGCTCCGACGGCCGCGGCGCGTTCATGGATATCCGCGGCAAGTACGGCACGGTCGACTTCGATGATCTGATGGCGTTCTGCGACGCGGCGCTCGCAAAGTATCCCGAGATGGACGCAGATAACCTCTTCGAAACCGGCGGCTCCTACGGCGGCTTTATGACCAACTGGATCATCGGCCACACCGACCGCTTCCGCGCCTGCGCCAGCCAGCGCTCGATCTCGAACTGGACGAGCTTCTACGGCGTGTCCGACATCGGCCCCGACTTCTCCGAAGACCAGTGCGGCTCGACCATCTGGCCGGATGTCGAAAAATTCTGGTGGCACAGCCCCATGAAGTACGCCGACAAGGTCAAAACGCCGACGCTCTTCCTCCACTCGCTCGAGGACTACCGCTGCCCCGTCGATCAGGGCTATCAGATGTACTCTGCGCTGATCGCGCACGGCGTCGAGAGCCGCCTCGTGCTCTTCCGCGGCGAGAACCACGAGCTCTCCCGCAGCGGCAAGCCCAAGCACCGCATCCGCCGCTTAAACGAGATCACCGGCTGGTTCGAGCAGCACAAGGGCTAAAATGGAAATTCGCAAAACCGCCCTGCAGGACGTCGACACGGTGCTGGACGTCTTCGCCGCCGCAAAGCGCTACATGCGCGCAAACGGCAATGCCTCGCAATGGGGCGACGAGTACCCAGACCGCAGCATCGTCACCTATGATATCGCATGCGGCAGCAGCTATGTGATGCTTGAAAATGGCGAGATCGTCGGCACATTCGCCCTCTTTCTCGGCGAGGACGAGAGCTACCGCGTCATCGAAGACGGCGCGTGGCATCTCGATCAACCCTACGGCACGATCCACCGTCTCGCCTCCAACGGGAAAGCGCGTAGCGTGTCGAAGGCCTGCTTTGACTTCTGCACCGCGCAGATCGGCTATCTGCGCGCCGACACGCACGCGGATAACCGCCCGATGCAGCGGCTTTTGGAAGCGTATGGCTTCCGGCGCTGCGGCGTCATTCACGGTGCCTTCGACGGCGGAGAGCGCATCGCGTACGACTGCATCGCGCACATCTGAGCCCGTTTCCGCCGAAAGTCATCATGTAAGAGAGGCCTGTCATGGAACGCAGAATTGTCGACGGCGAGATCACTCTCGTCCCGTATTATCCCAACTACAAAGCGTCGCTTCCGTGGTATCAGGATGCGGATGTGTGCAAGCAGGTCGACAACCGCGACAGTGTGTACGACCTGAAGCTGCTCAAGGCGATGTACCGCTATCTCAACGCGCGCGGCAGTCTTTTTTACATCAAGTACTGCGGCCGCCTGTGCGGCGACGTCTGCCTGCATCCGGACGGCGAGATCAACATCGTCGTGGCAAAAGCCTTCCAGAACAAGCATATCGGCAGGCGCGTCATCGGTGAAATTCAAAAGCTCGCGAGGGAACAGCACATCCCCAAACTGCACGCGGAGATCTACTCGTTCAATGCGCAGTCGCAGCGGATGTTTGAGCGCGCCGGATTCCACAAGGCCGGCGACGAGCTGTACGAAATGGAATTATAACTTTCAAATAGAAAAAGCGCCCGCTCGGTGAGCGGGCGCTTTTTTCATTCTTCAGAACTCGGGGCCGTCATAGTGGTAGTAGTCGCTGCCGCCGATGAAACGGTCGTCGCGCGAGAGCTTTTTGATCATGCGGTACGCCGCGGCGAAGAGCAGTACAACAAACACAACGAAGATCCATGCATAGCCGTCGTACTCATAGGTCGCAATGAAGTCGTACGCGCCGTGCAGCAGCACCGGCACGAGCACGGCAAAGCGGCGGCTGCGGCGGCTGCGGTACTCGTCGCCAAAGTTGTCATAGCGCTTGGCAAGACCATAAAACGCGCCCATGAACACGCCGAAGCACGCGTGTCCAGGCACAGCCGTGACGGCGCGGATGGCCGCCGTGCCGAGGCCATACATCAGCACATAGCTGATGTTCTCCCACAGGGCAAAGCCGAGCGCGACGAACACGGCGTACACAATGCCGTCGAACTGACAGTTGAATTCGCCCAAATACCACGTGCGCTTTTTGAGCAGCAGATACTTAAAGCCCTCCTCTGACAGCGCGACCACAACGAAGTAGAGCAGCGCGTTGTATGCGGTCGAACTCTGCGGCAGGAGAATGCCCAAGATCGCCTCGCCGATCTGCTCGGTCACGATGGCAGCAAATGTCGATAGAATGCCGAAAATCACGAGCGAGAGCAGCAGCCCCGGCGACTCTTTGTCGAGCCGGTCCTCCTTGTAGACAAAGCGCAGCAGGACGATGGCCGGAATGACTGCCGCAGCGATCAATATCGGGTTTACATAAAAGAGAAACATGACAGCTTTCCTCTCTTTTTTCTGATGATATCACAGCATATCAGCCGCGAGAATATTTGTCAACGCGGTGCTTTTTCTTTTTCCCACTTGACCGGAAGGAAAAGCGCGCGTATGATAAATGCATTCACTTTATTCATATAAAAAGGGGGGGGGAAGAATCATGGAACGTCGAACGCCGTGGCTCGGCTATCTCTGCGTGATCCTGAGCGCCGTCATCTTCGGCTGTATGCCGCTGGGCGCGAATTTTCTCTACGCGCAGGGCGTAACGCCGATGTCGCTGGTGTTTCTGCGCAATCTTCTCTCGCTCCCGGTCCTCGCGCTGCTGTGCCAAAAGCAGGGCGGGCTGCGCATCAGCCGCGGCGCGCTGCTCGAGACCAGCCTGACCGGCTTTTTCGGCTGCTGTATCACGCCGATCCTGCTGTTCAGCTCGTATCGCTATCTTGCCTCCGGCATGGCGACGGTATTCCACTTCGCCTATCCCGTCATCGTGGTGCTCGGCAGCCTGGTGCTGCGCGAACGGGTGCAGAAAAAAGCGCTTTTCTGCGCGGTCCTGTGCTCCCTCGGCATTCTGCTTCTCATCGACCCAAGCGGTGCAGTCGATCCGCTCGGTGTCGCGCTGGCGCTGACGTCCGGCGTGACCTACGCCGTCTACATTCTGCTTTTAGCGCATTTCCGCCACCGCGAGGTCATGGGCTTTCGTATGACCTTCTACATGGCGCTCATCAGTGCGGTCTGCATGTTCTTTCTCTGTCTCTTCTCGCACCAGCTCTGCCTGCCGCAGACCCTCGCCGGATGGCTCGCGGCGCTCGCCTTTTCGCTGATGATCTGCATCGGCGCGGTCATGCTCTTCCAGAAGGGCACGTTCCTCATCGGCGCACAGCGCGCAGCGATTTTGAGTACGTTTGAGCCGATCACGAGCATTTTTGTCGGCATTCTCTTCTTAAATGAAACGCTCACGCCGCGCATCCTGCTCGGCTCGGCCATCACGCTGGTCGCGGGCGTGTTCATCACCCTGGGCGGCAAAAAGGACGAAGACAAAGAAGAGGCGGCCAAGGACTGATTCCCTTATTCCGCCTCGCTGCCGCCGCTTTTTTCGCACGCGCGCAGAGCGACGATCATCGCAAGGCTGTCGCCCAGCTGCGTAAAGATGGCGGCGAGCAGCGCGACCTCTTCATCGCTCTTTCCCTGCGCCATGGCCGCCGCGGCGGCGCTGACGGCGGCGGGCAGCGCGTCCTGACAGGACATCGTATCACCTCAGGTCAGTTTATGCACCGGACGCAAAAATAACCGGCGCATTTCTGCTTCGTTTCATCACCACATGGAGGTTTCCCGTTCCCATGCACAGCAAATCACCCGCGGGCGCGGCGCTGAAAGCGGCATTCCCGCACACCATTCCCATTTTAGCTGGTTTTCTCTTCCTCGGCATGACCTATGGGGTCTACATGCGCACGTCGGGCTTCAGCTTCTGGTATCCAATGATCATGAGCATCGTCATCTTCGGCGGCAGCCTTGAATTTGTGACCACGAGTATGCTGCTCGCGCCGTTTGCGCCGGTACAGGTCTTCCTGACGGCGGTGATGATCCAGGCGCGCCACCTGTTTTACGGTATTTCGATGCTCGACAAGTACAAGGGTACGGGCTGGAAAAAGCCCTACCTCATCTACGCGATGTGCGACGAGACGTTCAGCGTCAACTATACGGCGGAGATCCCCGAGGGCGCGGACCGCGGCTGGTTCTACTTCTTCGTCTCGCTGCTCGATGAATTTTACTGGTTCCTGGGCGCGACGCTCGGCGGCATCCTCGGCGGGCTTCTGCGCTTCAATACTGAGGGGCTCGACTTTGTGATGACGGCGATGTTTGTGGTCATCTTCATGGACCAGTGGCTCAAAGAAAAGCACCATTTCAGCGCGTGGATCGGTCTTATCGCAAGTGTTGCGTGTCTGCTCATTTTCGGTGCGGACAACTTCCTCATTCCCACGATGATCTGCATCCTCGTCGCGCTGACCGCGCTGAGAAAGCCCGTCGAAGCCAAGACGCAGGAGGCGCTAAAATGACGATCTTACAACAGGCCATCACCATCATCCTCTGCGCGCTCGGCACGATGCTCACGCGCTTCCTGCCGTTTCTGGTCTTCACCCCGAAAAAGCCGACGCCCAAGTACATCCAATACCTCGGCTCAGCACTGCCGGGCGCGATCTTCGGCATGCTCGTCGTCTACTGCCTGCGCAATGTTGACGTGCTGCACTTTGCCTACGGCCTGCCCGAGCTCATCGCCATCGCCGTGACGATCAGCCTGCACCTGTGGAAGAGACAAATGCTGCTCTCCATCGCGAGCGGCACGGTGTGCTATATGCTGCTGGTGCAGTTCGTGTTCTGATTTTGATTTCAACAGAAAGGAAGATGTTCCCATGCGCGTGCTTGACCTGACCCACACCATCACTGAAAATATGCCGGTCTATCCCGGCACAGAGACACCCATTTTCGCCGGCGCGAACACCTATGAAAAGGCCGGCTTCAAGGAGACGAAGCTGACCATGTACACCCACACGGGCACACACATGGACCCGCCCGCGCATCTGTTCGCCGGCCGCACGACGCTCGACGCGTTCCCCGCCTCGCAGTTCATCGGCAAGGCGCTCGTTATCGAGTGCAGCGACTTGAACGAGGGCAAGGCCATCACGCTCGAGCGCATCCTGCAATACGGCAAAGACGCGGAAAATGCCGATTTTCTGCTCTTCCACCTCGGCTGGGACAAGCGCTGGGGGACGGATGCCTACTTTGGCGACTATCCCTGCCTTGATGATGCGGCGATGGATTACATCATCGCGGGCGACTACAAGGGCATCGGCTTTGACGTGATCGGCCTCGCCCCCATCGCAGATGAAAACCTGACACGCCACAAAAAGCTCTTCCAAAATAAGGACATCGTCAACATCGAAAACCTCAAGGACCTCGACAAATGCGGCAAGGGGTTGTTTTCGTTCAGCTGCTTCCCGCTCAAGCTCGAAAACTGCGATGGTTCGCCCATCCGCGCCGTGGCATGGTTCGAGGACTGATCCGTTACGCTTTGATGCAACAAATTGAATGTTCAGGAGGAATACCATGGTAGAAAAACAGGCCTTGACCGCACTTTTTGAAAAATATATCCGGAAGCTGAGGATCACACCCACGTGGGATATCCGCCTTGAATTTGTGGAAGACCCCGCGTGGCCGAAAACCGGCGACATCAAGATCGACTGCACCGACAGAAAAGCAATCATTCTTCTGAATATTGCGAATCCCAAGCGGGAGGAAAACTTTGAAGAGATCATCGTTCATGAGCTGATGCACATCAAAATGTATCCGCTCGATCAGGTGACCGAATCGCTGATCGTGAATTGCTTTGAAGAAGGCTCGGCAGCAAACAAGTTTGCCTATGAACAGTTTTTTACGACGCTTGAGCAGACCGTGGAAGAGCTTGCCAAATGCTTCTTGCTGGAATTTGGCGAAAACAAAGAGCTCTCCTACGGAAGATGCCGTCAGGAAATGTCCTTCAACGATCTATATGACGGTCTGAAGAACATCGACTGACAACAAATTTCTCCGTCTCATTATGGATAACAATTGCCCCTCCGTATTCAAAATACGGAGGGGCAACTTTATGGTTCTTTTTATCGCTCAATGAGTTTCTGGCCGCTGCCGTAAAGATAGTCGTAGTTTTCGCGCATGATGTTCTTGATAAACGGAATGCACAGCACCGCGTCGGCTGACATCCACGCAAACGGGTCAGCCACGCACAGGCCGTAGACCGCCGCCTGCGGTGCCTCTGCGCTGACCACGCCGCCCGCGAGCGCCGCAGGCAGCAGCAGACAGACGGCAACGCGCGCGACAAGCTCGGCCGCACCCGCGCCCAGCACGAACTGCGGCTTGCCGATGCCCTGCACACAGTTTCGCGCGACAAAGATAAACCCGAGGAATGCGTAGAGCGACAGGTCGATATAGAGGTAGGAATTGCCAAAGCGGAGCGTCTCCGCCGTCACCTTATCCGCGCTGAGGAAGATGTGAAGATATGTGCCGTTGATCGTCAGCAGGAGGCCAATCAGAATGGAACACGCCGCCATGATGAGCATGATGATAATCGACTGGATCGTGCCCTTTTTGATGCGCTTTGTGTCACCCGCGCCGAGATTCTGCGCCGTAAAGCTGGTCATCGCAGAGCCGAGACCGTTGAGCGGCGTCATCAGCAGACTGTTGACCTTGTTTGCCGCACCGAAACCGTTCTGCGCCGCATTGGAGACCATCGCTCCACCCAGCATATCAAACTGAACAACGATGCTCTGCACCACGATGATGCCGATTGCCAACACCGAAAACTGTAAGCCGAGCGGAATGCCCTGGATGAGATGGCGCGTCACATCATGGCAAGTGATCTGCCAGTCCTCCTGATGCAGGCGCAGCTCGGGATATTTGGAGAAAGCATAGGCAAAGCAGCCCAGCGTGCTGATGAGCTGCGCGCTCACCGTGGCGATGGCTGCCCCGGCGACACCCCAGCGGAACACAATGATAAACAGCAGGTCGAGTCCCACGTTCAGCACCGTGGAAAACAGAAGGAACGCCAGCGGCGTCACGCTGTCGCCCATGCTGCGCAGGAACGAGCAGATGAAGTTATAGAACAGCTGCGCGCCGATGCCCGCAAAGATGATCGCGCAATACGTATAGGCCGCGCGGTAGACCTCGCCGTTGTCCGGCGTCACATTGATCCACGCAAGCATCGGATCGAGCAGAAGCAGCGCAAGCACCGTCAGGATGACCGTCAGCGCGGCGGATAAAACGATCTGCGTTGTCAGCGAGCGGCGCACGCCAGCAGGATTGTGCGCGCCGACATTACAAGATGTGACCACACAGAAGCCCGCACTGACGCCAAAGGCAAACTGCAAAAAGATAAAAATGAGCGACGACGTATCGTTGACACCCGCAACTTCCTGCGCCGTCAATGTCTGGCCAACGATCGCCGCATCGCTGATCGTATAGACCTGCTGCAACAAATAAGAAACAATGATCGGGAAAGAAAATGCCAGTATCGTTTTCCAGCATTCCCCTTGCGTGAGCTCCACCGGTCGGAAGAGCGAAGATAAACCTTTTTTCTGCATCATAAAAATCTCCATCATTTTTTAACTGGGCGATTATAGTCTCCCAGGCGAAACTTGTCAAGGCAAAAAATAAACAAAAAAGAAGTCACTCGCATGAGTGACTTCTTTCGTGTTGGCGCTACCTATCTTTCCGGGCCGTCTCC
>OGXC01002080.1_pt1 | contig 14235 bp, 8 predicted proteins | sample 1576201 | NCBI WGS metagenome assembly OGXC01 (sample SAMEA3541562, study PRJEB24748) | human gut metagenome | biome: human gut; feature: human-associated habitat; material: faeces | place: China | collected 2012 | reverse complement strand
GGTCCTCTGCAGGACCCTCGCCTTCCCGAGGAAGGAGGCTAATGATTAGCGGCTGCGCCGCCGTTGGAATCCTGATGACTCTATCCCCAAAACGTGCAATTGACGCTGCGGGAGGCTCTCTTCCCGGAAGAGAGCTGTCCATCGGACTGAGAGATGGTGATGGAAGCGCCGCAGGCTGGCCGGCAGCTGGCAGCCCCACCCGTTCGCCTGCGGGCGCATCCATTCCGGTTCCGCAGACGATATTGGATTTTCCATATCATAGGCAGTGGGAATATATTTTATTTATTATTTGAAAATCATTATTTCTGCATGATATTTATATTATCCATTTTGACTGTAAAGTATCTGAATCTTATAGGCTAAAATAAAACGATATTCACGCATACAATTTTATTTAATATATAAATTGCAATTTATTTATTTTACCAGGATATTACACAACAATAAATAACTTGTGCTATAATATCGTTAGATTATGAGTAGGATTCATGATATTATGCACTGACTGCAATATATTTCGGCAAAAGTTTGATATTAATTTGTACAGGGGGAGAGGAAAAGTTGATGTAGACACATTAGATTTCATCAATCACTGCAGGATGCCTGAGGCTGGCATCTCACGGCCGAATCGGCCGGTATGAGAGGCTCGAAAGTACGAAAACAGACAAAAGGAAGCGGAGAAAATGAACAGAATTTTCAAGGTTATCTACAGTAAGACGAAGCACATGTACGTGGTGGCATCGGAACTGGCGAAGAGCCACAGTAAGAGCAAAAATGAAGGAACCCCATCTGGAAAGGCCCTGGCGGCCCTGGTGATGGCAGCCCTGGCATCGGTGTCCTTCATGGCAGCGCCTATGACGGCGGAAGCTCTTGTAAAAACCAGGACTGATGGTTCAGGATTTATTGGGGTAGAACGTAGGGACGGGACTTTTGCAGATAGTGATTATGCCAATAATGGCGGCGCAGGAGCTAATGGGGAGAATTCTATCACTATTGGCTTAAAAGCTATCGCTGCTGACGATACAATTACTATTGGTGACCGGAATGCCGCTATATCTATTGGTAGTGTATATATTGGTCGCGGACCTGGGATGCCGACCGGAAAAACGATGCCGGATAAGCAAGACACCGGCCATATGGTTACATCTGTAGGCTATAATTCCGATGCTACAGGTTATGGTTCCATTGCTATTGGCTCTAATGCTATTGCTAAAAATTCTTATGATAAAGATGCGAAGGGTGAAAACCTGCAAATAAAAACGATTGCTGGTGATGGAACGATTACAATTAATTCCAACCCCGGTATTCAGCGGGCTTCCGTAGCTCTCGGCTATGGTGCATCTGCAGATAATGGTAATATTGCTATTGGTTCCTATTCTGATGCGTCGACGGACCTCAGAACGAATAGCACGAAAGCTTATAAAACAGATAAGACAGCTGATTCCTATGTATCCGTAGGTACGAGCACCGCTCTCCGTCGTGTTTCCAACGTAGCTGACGGCGCGGCGGATACGGATGTGGCCACCATTGCCCAGTTGAAAAAAGCGGTGGAAGATACGAATGCCAGCAACAAGGCTAATATTGGGGCAGATAATATCGGCACAAACCTGAAAAAAGCTGACGGAACTGCCGCTGAAGCAGCAGATATTACCAATAATAAGAAAGCCTGGGCTGCAGCAATCGGCACCGGCACAGTGACCGAGAATGACGATGGCTCTGATCAGCTTGTCACCGGCGGCACAGTTTACAATGCCATCCAGTCTGCCAAGACCAGGTATTACTCTGTCAAAAAAGGGCCACAGATTGATGGCTTCAGTACCAATGAGAATGACGACGGCGCTTCGGCCTGGGCTGGTATGGCAGCGGGCTTTGAAACCGGTACCGCCGGTATTGGATCTACCGTAGTAGGCTCTTATTCCGGTGTCATGAATACAGGTACGGCTTCCGGCGTCGACCTGCGGGGCGCAGCTTCTATCTCCCTGGGCACCCTGAACCTGAACCAGAACACGAGCACAGATCAGAAATTTAGCGGCGTAGCTAACAGCATCATCGGCCAGGGCAATATGACCACCAATTCCAACGCCGCCATTATCCTGGGCGCCGGCAATACCATCGCAGATTCCTATAAAGATGTCAACATCGACACCAGCACCATGAAGGGCAGCACCCCGGCAGACCTGGAAAAAGCCCTGCAGCAGGCTGTTCCTGAAAGCGGCGGCCAGGTCATGGCTATCGGCGGCGGGAACAACATCTCCAAAGCCTATAAGACGCAGGTCGTGGGCCTCGGCAACTCGGTTTCCGGTACGGAACTGAACTATGTAGAAGGCTTCAACAACACCGTAACAGGCGGTACGTCCAATTACCTCATCGGTGCCAAGAACACCTTGAGCGATGGCAGCAAGAACATCGTCTTTGGGGATAACCATACCCTGAGCAATAAGAGCAATAATGTGGTCATCGGTTCTGCTGATACTCAGAAGGAACTGACTGCTTCTGACGCCGTAGTCATCGGCCATAACGCCGATGTGGAGAAAGATGGCGGCGTGGCCATCGGCAGTGAATCGGTAGCTTCTATTGATAAGGAGGTAGCCGGTTATGATCCGGAAACGGGCAAAGCCTCCACCACCTGGAAATCGACGAACGCTGCAGTTTCCGTAGGCAAGGCGGACGGCAGCCTGACCCGCCAGATTACGGGAGTAGCAGCCGGTACGAATGATACGGACGCCGTGAACGTGGTACAGATCAAGAAACTGGCAAGCATCAATGCTTCCAACATCGGGGCTAACCTGAAGAAAGCTGACGGAACTGCCGCTGAAGCAGCAGATATTACCAATAATAAGAAAGCCTGGGCTGCAGCAATCGGCACCGGCACAGTGACCGAGAATGACGATGGCAGTAAGCAGCTGGTTACCGGTGCTACGGTGTACAGTGAAGTCCGTCCGAACAAAGATGGGGAATATGTGAAGATCAACAATACCACCGGGACAAACCTGCTCAGCCTGGATACCCAGGTGAAGAGCAATACGGACAAAATCTCCGATATGGATAACAGTTCCGTAAAATATGATACGACGATTACCGATGGCAAGACCACGGTGGACAAGACGAAGATTACCCTCGCCGGAGAAGGTGGCACTACTGTTACCAATGTAAAGAGTGCATTGAATGGTGCAACGGATATTTCCAAGGTCACTGAAGGGCTGACAAATGCGGTGAATCTCAGTGATCTGCAGACAGCTTATAATGCACTGGATAAAAAAGCCAGTGGAGCTCATACGGCTCTCACTGTAGAAGGCAACACAGCAGCGGCAACGGAAGCAGGGCAATATAACGGCAAGAACATCCAGCTCCATAGCGACACCGATGCCACCACCGGCAAGGTAACCTATGATGTGAAACTGGCTAAGGACCTGACCGGTATTACATCCATTGCCAACCAGACAACGACGGATGGAAAAACCACTGGCGCCAAGATTACCCTCGATACGACGGATAAGAACATCAGCGTCAACGGTGGCAGCATTACCAACATGGCCAGCGGCCTGTCCGATGGCAAATATGTTGCTGCAAACGATGCACTGCATGCAGCCAACTTGAGTGATGTGAACAGCATGATTTCCACGGCATTCACAAATGATACACTGAAGGCCAACGTGGATGCTTCCAATATTGGCATTCATTTTAACGGTAGCGATGAAGCCAAAACTGCTAACGCCGTTGCCTGGGCCACAGCTTTAGGTACGGGCAAGGTTGGTTCTCCTAATCGTAAACAGGAGGGATACGATCAGCTGGTTACTGGCGGTACGATGTGGAAAGAACTCAGACAGGATCTGCCGACCCAAAATAGCATTATTAACATGGACTTCACAACGGGAACCAATTTGAGAAATCTGGATACGCTCACAGTACAGTATGTGGTAGATTTGCCTAGTTCTAGCACGAATAGAATGGGCTCCACCTATGCAGAAATAGATCTCAAGGGAAGCGAATACAATGGTACGAATTACGGGACAGCCATTACCAATCTGAGAAGCGCATTACAGGATGCTACAGGTAATCCTTTAAAAGATGGTGATGATGGTAATGGCAACGTTATCACCCTTGCCACAGCAACCGGTGATGTCCTGAAGCATGCCGTCAATCTGGGCGATTTACAGAATGCCTATAATCTGGATGCCCATGTAGATGCTTCCAACATTGGTAAAAATCTGAAGGGCTCTGATGGTAAGACCGCTGCTTCTGCGGATGAACAGAATACCAATGAAAATGCATGGGGCGAAGCCATTGGTATGGGCAAGATTGCTGATCCGGATGCCTCTGATAAAGAGAAGAACGGCAGCCAGCAGCTCGTTACCGGTGGTACGGTGTATAAGGCCCTCAACGGTGGAATGACAAAGATTGTTATTGGCACGCCAGGTAAGGATGGCAAAGACGGTGCCGATGGCAAACCGGGCACGATTGGCCTGGTAGGCCCTGCCGGCACGAACGGCAAGGATGGGGCTGTGGATATCACCATCCAAAAGGGCGAAGATGGCAAAGATGGGTCCAAAGGTGCCAACGGTGTGGATGGCAAAGATGGCATCAACCGCATTGTCTACGAAGACAAGAACGGGAAACACCAGGCAGCTACCATGGAAGACGGCATGAAGTTCGCCGGCGACGATGGGAAGGAAATTGCCAAGAAACTGAACAACACCATGGACATCATCGGCGGTGCCGACAGTACGAAGCTGACGGATAAGAACATCGGCGTGAACAACGTGGATGGCAAGCTGAAAGTCCAGCTGGCTCAGGATCTGACCGGTATCACCTCCATTTCCGGCAGCACAGATAACAATGGCGCCAAGATCACCCTGGATACGGCGGATAAGAACATCAGCGTCAACGGCGGCAGCATCAAGGCTGTAGCTTCGAACCTGACAAAAGATGCCAATGGTAAATATACAGTGAACACCAATAGCGATGGCAATGCCGCCAATATGGGTGATGTCCGGAACCTCGTTAACCAGACCGTAGCAGATGCTGCTTATACGGCTGGCAATGGCATTGATATCACGGACAAGGTTATTTCTGTCAAGAAAGGGGATGGCCTGAAGTTCAATGACAGCGGCGAGCTGGTCGTCAATACGGGCGATGGCCTCGAAATTGATAGCAATACCCATGCTGTCAAGATCAAGACCTCTGACAGCAACCTGAAAGTCGATTCCAATGGCATCGGCCTTAGCGATATGATTACAATCGGCACAACGAAGCCTGTTACCATCGACGGTACCAAAGGCGAAGTTTCCGGACTGACGAATACCACCTGGAATTCCAAAGCCGATTACTCTAGTTCTACCAAGGCCGCTACAGAAAGCCAGGTAGCCCAGGCTATGAGTGATGCTGTCAATCAGGCTGGAGCAAACGATACCCATGTGGCAGCAGGTTCCTATGCTGTTAATGATCAGCATCAGATTTCTATGAACCTTGTTGATAACAATAACAATAACAATAACAAAGGTACCGTTACCATCACAGATGTAGCCAAGGCCAGCGAAATGGGCGATGTTTCCAAACTGGCTGACGGTGTGAAGAACGCTGATGGCACGACAACTACCGTTGTGGATGCTATCAACAACGTGAACACGAAGATTGGCGACCAGAAGTACAGCCAGGGCAATACCAGTGGCAGCAATAAGTATGTGAAAGATGGCGACAGCATCACCAGTGCCATCGGCAAACTGGATGGAGCCATTCAGACAGTGAATGATGCCTCTTCTGCAGCGAATAATATTAAGGGCGACAGCAATATTGCTGTCACTGATATCAAAGATGACAACGGCAAAGTGACAGGCCATCAGGTGTCTCTGAACAAGGATATTTCCGTGGACAGTGTGAAGGCCCAGACCACGACTACGGATACCCTGACTGTGAACAAGAGTGCCACCATCGGCGGTGTCACGATTACAGATCAGACAATCAGCGGTCTGAAAGATACAGACATCAAAGAAGGCTCCACTAACGCAGTCAACGGCAATACGATCTGGAAGGAACTCCGTCCGGACAAAAATGGCTCCTACATCAAGAAGGACAGCACCACTGCTGAGAACCTGACGAACCTTGATACCCAGGTGAAGAAGACCGCTGACCTCATCAACAGCGATGGCAAGACCATCAAAATCGGTGGCTCTGACGCTGCTACGAAGGTCGACGTGAGCGACAAGGACGGCAATGGCCGTACCATTACCGGTGTGGTGACGGACGGCAGCGACAATTCCTCCGCTGCCAACGTGGGCTACGTGAATGAAGTGAACGCTGCCAGCACCCAGCAGATTTACCAGGATATGCACAGCGCTTACGGCCATTTGAACAACAACATCAATAAGGCCGCTGCCGGAAGCAATGCACTGGCAGCCCTCCATCCGCTGGACTATGATCCCGCCGACAAGGCAAGCTACGCCGTAGGCTTCGGCCACTACCGGAATGCCAACGCCGCCGCAGTAGGCGCCTTCTACCAGCCCAACGCCAACACCATGGTCAGCGTAGGTGTATCCATGGGGAACGGTGACCCCGGCGTGAACGCGGGGGTATCCTTCAAGGTGGGCAAAGGCTCCGCCTATAACGGCATGAGCAAAGTGGAAATGGCAGAGACCATCCAGAACCAGGCCCAGAAGATCGATAACCTGGAAAAGGAAAACCAGGAGATGAAGAAACAGATCCAGGAAATTCTGGCAAAGTTAGGTAAGTAAGACTGAGTAAGTCCAAAGGGGACGTCGGGAAACCGGCGTCCCCCTTTTTTTAGAGTTGAGAGTTGAGATTTGAGAGTTGAGGTCCAGCCTGCGGCGCGAGGTGGGGACGGTTGGAGTCACTGGGAGTGGGGCCTTGAACCTTTAGCCTTGAGACTTGAGCTGACCACCCAGATACCAGCCACCAGCCACCAGCCACTGATTCACTGCAGAAGGAAGGCTGTTGAAAAGCCCTGTATTCCCGACCACCAGAAAGATTTCTCGGCTCATCGCAGCTGTAGCGATTCTTGACTGCAGAGTCATAGGGCATGTTCACACCGCTCGAAATGACGGTCATCGTTTAGCGTCAGTCAGGCCTGCGGGTGGGGTGTGGATAGTGTCGTTTGGGGCGGGAACATCAGATGGCCAGACGGTCAGATGTCAGACCGGTCCAGCCTGCGGCGCGTCCAATGGCTAACCTCCGTCTGCTTCGCAGAACCCGCCTCTGCGAGGCGGATCCATCCCCCGGCCTTTGGCCGCCCCCCTTCTCTAAGGGGGGACGCTTTATAGGGTCAGAGCCACTTGGCCGTAATGATGAGATATGCAGTGGAGCCGCAGGGCCTCAGTTTTATCCCCAATCATGCAGGCCTTAGAGAAGGGCCGCGGCAAAGCCGCAGGATGGATTGATGGGAGACGGTGGAAATTATCTGCCTCGCAGATTACCGCCTCTGCGAGGCGGATCCATCCCCTGGCCTTCGGCCTGCCGCCGTTTGGCCTGGAAGGAAAGCGCTTTGATGGGCAGGCTAAGCGCCTTTTGTATTTCAGACCAAACTTGGAGGTCCTGTGCAGGACCTCCATCTCCAAGGGGGCACTCGCTTACCGGTATTCCCAGTATGTGAGATAGTCCTCGACCATGCAGGCCCTTGGAGAAGGGCCGCGGCAAAGCCGCAGGATGGATTGATGGAAGACGGTGGAAATTATCTGCTTCGCAGATTACCGCCTCTGCAAGGCGGATCCATCCCCTGGCCTTTGGCCTGCCGCCTACTCTAAGGGGGCACTTGCTTACCGGTATTTTCAATATGCAGGATAACCAATAGGATGCAGCCTTTCGCGGCGCAGCAGCTTGACCTCAAATCTCAAATCTTTCCTCTACGGTCCCAATATAAAAAGGCCCGCGGCGAAGCCGCAGACCCACTATTTCACTAACCCACTATTTCACTAACTCACTAATCCACTATCTCACTATATCCTTCTCCCCGCCTTCAGCCGTTTCAGGATTTCCCGGCCGATTTCCTGGTTCAGGTAGGCGTAGCAGTAGGCGTTCAGGATGAAGACGAGGCCCAGCATGACCATGCCGGAGGTGGTGAAGACCGCCTTCCCCGGGTCCGGGTCGAAACCGAAGACCGTGGACAGGGGTTTCCAGATCCACTGGATCATGGAGACGAAGCGGTCAATGGCGCTGGTCAGGGCGTCGGCGATGCCGAGAATATAGATGGAAACGGCGATCTTATAGGACATTTCCACGATGTAGGCCAAGGCTGTCAGGTGGAGGGTTTTCGCAAAGGACAGGTTGTGGCGGAATCCGTATCCCATGGCCAGCCCCAGTGCCGCTGCATAGAAGGCAGTGGTGAATCCGATTTCCGGACCGCCGATGATGTTGACGAGGAAAATTTCTGCCAGGCTGGTGCCCAGTCCCCATTTCATGCCGTGGAGGCTGCAGATCATGGCGATGGGTACCGCCGAGGTGAGCATGGTGATGAATACAAAGAAGGGAGCCAGGAGTTTCAGGAGTACCAGCAGCGCCGCTATGGCTGCCGCCGCTGCTGCCTCTGTGAGGTACCTGGTTTTCTGTACCGATGAATTCACTGTGTTTTTCTGTCCTTTCCAAAGGAAGCCGCCAGGGCTTCCTTCTCTTTTTTCGTTTTCTGCTTCATGTGCCATTCCATGGACCGGGCTTCGTGTTCCGTGGAAAAGGAGGCGTACCAGGCCAGCTTCACCGGAAGCCGGCTCCTGGTGTACCGGGAGCCCTTTCCGGCGTTATGGGTGTCAATCCGCTTCTGCAGGTCATCCACCGTGAAGCCGGTGTAGAGGGACCCATCGGCGCACCGCACCATGTAAGTGAAATAGGTCCGCCCTTTTTCAGAACCACTCATTGATCCAGTTCTTTTCTGCAGGGACCATGGCATCTGCCAGGGCCAGCACCCGCTCTTTTTCCATTTCATCGGCCTGGAGCCATTGGATCTTTCCAAGATCCGACAGTTCCGTGAGGCTGGCGGATCCCATGAAGAGTTCCGCCAGGCTTCCTGCATTGATGCAGAAGGCAGGTTCCGGGATTCCCTCTCCCAGGGTGAGGCCGGAAATGTCTTCGATGTGGCATTTCAGGCTGTAGAAGACGTCTTCCTTCAGGGCGCTGATCTTCCCATCTTCCGCCCGGAGCACATAGATGCCGTTATTGTCGGGCAGGAAGGAGTCCACCAGCTGGAATGCCAGCTCTTCCCCTTCCAGTTCCTCCGGACAGGGGAGACCGTCGAAGGCGGTGACCGGGTCCGTGACCCGGGCCATCATGTAAGGGAAAGTCCGGTTCTTTATATAGGTATGTTCGGCGCCGTCATTCCAGTAGCGGAATGACCGGTCGTCCAAGGGCTCCTGCCACAGGCAGCGGTCGATGGAACCCCGGTGGCCGGCCATGAAGGCGTAGAGGCCCCGGCGGCCCGTTTCCCGGGCAAAGGCCATTTCCGTAGCGATGAGTTTCCTGTCGTCCATGGTGTAGAACAGGTACCCGGAAGGGCCTTTTTCATCATACACCACGGCGATATATCCTTCCAGCAGCTGTCCTTTGATATGGGATTTCCAGGAGGCCTCATCCCGGAGGGTGTAGCCGTTCCGCTTCTTCGTGAAGGCGTCATAAATGGCAGAGAGTTCTTTCCAGTCCCCATCATTATCCAGGGTCCGGGCGGCGGCGGGGCGCTCGGAGATCTTTGCCAGCTCCTCCGGCGCCGCTTCCCTCTGCCACTGGTGCACGTAGAACCCGAAGCCCTGGGGCAGGTAGTAGGATGCTGCGGAGGGCATGAGAATCACGAAGGGCTTGTCCTCTTTGGCGGCCAGGTGGAAGGCGCCCCGGAGGAGGGATGATGCATAGCCCCGTCCCCGGGCAGCGGGATGGGTGGATACGCCGACAATGTAGTCCGTCGGGAAATCCCGGCCCCGCACCCTGACCGTATAGGGCCGACGGTGGAGGGAACAGGCCAGCTGTCCCTTTTCTTCTCCCACCAGCACCGTGGATGGGGTATAAAGGTCTGTAAAATACCATTGGAAGAAGGGGTCCGATGGCTTCTCGAAGCAGTAAGCCCAGAGGGCTTTGATTTCTTCCGTATCCTTCTCGGAAGCTTTTCGTAGTTGCATAATGTCCTCCTGGTGGAAAGGAAAGAGTTGAGAAAAGAGAGTTGAGAGTTGAGTCTCCAGCGGCGGAGCCGCTGGCCTTGAGCCTTCAGCCTTGTGCCTTGAGCGGGACAGGCCCTTCGGGCCGGGTGACGTGTGGATGAATGGCATGCGAACATGCGGGGCTTCTGGCTGCTGGCGACTGGCTTTCAGGAAAGCTGACCTGCCTGCGGCACTTTCATCAGTTAACCTCCATCTGCTTCGCAGATTCAGCCTCTTCGAGGCGGATCCATCTCTTTGGGGAAGGGCCGCGGCAAAGCCGCAGAACCTCAATTCTCTTCACTCAATTCTCAAATCTATTTCTTCAGTACCACGTCGAATTTTTCAGTCAGGTGGTCCGGGTTGTAGCCCATCTTGGCTTCCCGGAGGCCCGGTACACCCAGATCTTCTTCCCGGTTTACGAATTCCGTATCCGCAAATTCGTGGAGCAGGAAATCCCGGTTAATGGCCTGGTAGAGGCCCCGGATATTGGGGTTTGCCTTCTCAAAGATAATGTGGGCCATTTTTTCATTGACCAGGTCCCCATTGGTGAAGGCTTCCACCTTGCCGTAGATGCGGATGACAGCCCCTTTTACGCCCAGGGCATCCCAGTTGTCGAAGCAGAGCTTCATGGCTTCCTCTTCTTCTTCAATGTCCCCGTGCCGCTCAAACCATTCATGGATGCCGGCCTTGGCGTCTTCCATGTTGTCCTTTGTGATGGGTTCGTACTGGTAATCCGAATACTGGCGGAGGAAGGAATTCAGGTGGTTCTTCTTCATCCGGAGTTTCTTGCCGGGCAGGGAAATCATGTCCGCCGTGCGGTACACGTATTCCTCATTGTCCCGGTCTTCGATGAAATTGTATTTCCCGGGGCAGAGCCGCTCAATCTGCTCTGTTACCCATCGGGAAGCGGACTTCAGGCGGAATTCCATGCCCGCCTTGTCCAGTTCCTGGTGAATCAGGTCCAGTCCGTGGACGAAATCCTCTTCTTTTTCTGCAAAGGGAGGGAGGAAGAACATATCCTTTCCCTGTCCCGCACGGATGAAAAGGATGTTATCCTTCACGGCCCACTTCGTGTCGTGGGCTTCCTGCCAGAGGAAGAGGGTGTTGAATGTGCAGTCAATCTGCTCATAATGGTGAACTTTGAAAAAGCCATCAATCAGTGGCTTGTCTTCAATGCGAAATGATTTAAATTCTATGATGTCCATCTCCTTGTATGGTACAGGTATGCCTGTGAAACATTTAATTTTTTAAATACTTATTATACCATTGTACCACAACAGGGCAAATGCACAAAAAAGAAAGGATGTCTGTGATTTCGATGCCCCTTTCCTCCGGTTACCGCCAGCCTCCGGTGTCGGAATCGAAGGACCCTGCCCTTGCCAAATGGGGCCTTTTCAATCATACTATAGATATAGATTCTTATAAATATGGTAAGAAATTTCTGAACTTTTCCAAACAGGAAATAAGGAGGATTTCCATGAAGAACTACGATGTCATTGTCATCGGCACAGGAGCCGGCAATATTGTGACCGACGCTGCCCTGGCGAAGGGGCTGTCGGTGGCGGTTATCGAACGGGGCCGGTTCGGCGGCACCTGCCTCAACCGGGGCTGCATTCCTACAAAGGTCATGGTGACAGCGGCAAACCGGGTCCGGGAGGCCCGGGAAGGAAGCCGCATCGGCGTCTATGCGGATAACGTCCGTATGGACTGGGATGTGGTGTCGAAGCGGGTGTGGAAGAAAATTGATGAGAGCCCAGCCATACGGACCTACTATGAGCAGTTTCCCAATGTGGATACCTACAGCGGTACCGCTTCGTTCCTGGATAACCATACCCTTTCGGTGGCCCTGGATGGGGGAAAGAGCCTTACCATGAAGGGGAAAAAGATTTTTATCGCCACCGGCGGCCGGACGAATATTCCCGCTATTCCGGGGCTTGAAGAAGCGGGGTATGTGGATTCGGAGAAATTCTTCGGACCTGATTTCCCGAAGAAGCCCTATGAAAGTCTCCTCATCATCGGCGGCGGTCCCATTGGCTGTGAATTTGCCCATATTTTCAATGCCGCCGGTACGAAGGTGACCATAGTGCAGCACAATGTGCGGCTGCTCCCCAAGGAAGAACCGGTGGTGTCCGATTTCCTGCTGGGAGAATTCCGCCGCCTGGGCATAGCTGTGGAGCTCAATAAGGAAACCCTTGGCGTCACCGGGAAGGATGGAAAGAAGGTCCTTTCCTTCCGGGACAGGACCACCGGGGAAGAAGGGACGGCGGAGGCCGAGGAAATCCTGGTGGCCCCGGGAATCCGTCCTATGACGGAACTGCTGCACCTGGAAAATACGGACGTCCGTCTGGACAGTCGGGGATACATCGAAACCAACGAGTTCCTGGAAACCACGGCAGAAGGCATCTGGGCTCTGGGGGACGTGAACGGGAAGGCTCCCTTCCGGCACAAAGCAAACTACGAAGCAGAAATCCTGGCACACAACCTGTTCTCCGACAATCCTCCGGACCACTGGCGGTGGGCGGACTACAGCGCGGTCCCTGCCGTCACCTATACTTACCCGGAAGCGGCCCATGTGGGCATGACAGAAGAAGAGGCAAAGAAGAAGGGACATACCGTGGAAACGGCGATGAACCACTACTCCACCTCCGCCAAGGGCTATGCCCTGGGATTTGAGCCGGGAGACCCGGACGATGGATTCGTGAAACTGGTGATCGATAAGAAGACAAAGGATATCCTGGGTGCCCACATCGTGGGACCGGAAGCGTCCATCCTTATCCAGCCCTTCGTGGATGCCCTCATGGCCGGATCCCATACCATTCATCCTATCCATGAAGACATTGCCTCGGAAACGGCAAAGAAACTACGGGCCCTGCCCCTGACAAGGACCCTTGCGCCCCGGTCTGTGTATACCTTCAGCGAGACCATGACGCCCCATCCCTCCCTGTCGGAAGTGGTCATGTGGACGAGATATTATTATGAGAAGAAGTAAAGGGGAGAAAGTTGAGGCCTGGCTGCCATCCACCAGCCACTTATGGCAGCGCAGCTGCGGGACCTCCATGTTTCACGCAATCCTCAAATCAATCTTACATTTCATAGAGGAAAGGAAATATATGATGAATTGGAAAAAGGGAGGGCTCCTGGTCCTTCTGGGCGGTGCCCTTTTGCTGGGAGGCATGCCGGTTTCCGAAGCTTCCCTTTGGCCGGGGCTTGGGGTGAAGGTGTCCGAAAAATCCGGCGCCTTCCGCACCGACGATTACCATCTGGGAAATACGGTGCTCCGGAGCCCGTACCTGGTGGCACACCTGAATAACGATGAATATGCGGGCAATGTGAATGCAGCCATTGCCCGGGAGAAGAACCGGTTCCTGGAGGAACTGAAAGAAGACAATAGGACTGTCACCACCGATGGATGGATGAGCTGGCACGAAGGGCTGGTGGGAAATTTCATCAGCAACAATGAAGGTATCACCAGTATCGTCCTTATCGAGCAGAAACTTTCAGCCGGTGCGGAACACGGGAAGACATTTGCCAAGGGCCTCAACTTTGACGACACCGGAAATCTTCTGGATCTCTCTGCGGTTCTCCCCAACCTTACGGTGGATGATGTGAACCATTGCATAGAGACTACGGCAAAGAAGAAGGGGATTACCCTTCTGGAGAACCACAGGGTCACGGAGCTGCCTACCAATTTTTACGTAGGGAAAAACCGGGTGGTCTATGCCATTTACCAGCAGGATGACCTGACACCTTTTGATGAGGGAGTATTTTCTGTGGCTATTGGGAAAGTGTGAAGGGAAAGAATTGAGATTTGAGATTTGAGAATTGAGGCCAAGCCGCTTCGCGGCGGATGGACGGAATACGGTTGGTGTCATTTGGGACGGAGCCTTTAGCCTTGGGCTGGACAGCCGCCGGGCGGCAGTTTGGCATGCTCATGGGTAGGGTCACCAGCACGGAGCTTCCCTGGCTGTTAGCTTTCAGGAAAGCTCTATAGCCTGCGGCGCCCCATCAGATATTTCCGTCAGATTCTTATGCCGCAGGCTGACCGGTTTTCCTGGGAGCTATAGTAAACGACAAAAATAATTTTATTTAAAGCTGCACAGGGTTCGAAGCT
>OGXC01002076.1_pt1 | contig 14245 bp, 11 predicted proteins | sample 1576201 | NCBI WGS metagenome assembly OGXC01 (sample SAMEA3541562, study PRJEB24748) | human gut metagenome | biome: human gut; feature: human-associated habitat; material: faeces | place: China | collected 2012 | reverse complement strand
GACTTTGAGAGATGGCTGGAGCTGTTCATGACTGCCGGTGAAGCAGAATCCACCCTCTATGTCATGCGTTTGCAAATATGGTACACGCATTATTGCTGCGTAAAAGAGTCACAAGTTCTAAGAGCAATCCATTGGCGAGAAAAGCAAAGATAACATTGCTGACAGCGGTTGAAAAGCCATTATTTGGGGAATATGGATCAGCAACGCATATATATGATCAGGCAGTATTGGATTCCTTGCTGTATCTGGTGGCACAGAAGAGAAAGCTGGATGAAGATATTGAGATGATAGAAGCGCTGCTGGCTGAGTATAAGATTTAGGAGACAGGCGAGGGGGAGAAAAGGATGCCGTACACGGACCATTATGAAAAGTATCTGAATGAGATTCCTGAAAACATTGAAAAGTGTAAAGAGACCGGAGACAGGATTGTCTTTGGTTACACATCGGATCTGGATGTTCTTCTTACATATAATGAAGACGAGTTTAACAAACTGGTAGATACATATGTAAAGGGTGATATTTACAGAGATGGAGATGAAAATATCACGGATCTGGAAAGCTTTTCGAGAATCATTGCTTACTATATGGCAAATGGTCTGGGTGGCGAGGCGGATATCACCGACTACAAAGTTGTGGAATATCTGCTGGAGCATTTTGAACATAAGTTTTCCCTTGGCGGAACCGGATAACTGGCATTGGTTTATACTCATTATTAAATATATCTTCTCTAATTTTGAGCCAATTCGTTTGTAGAAATTGTTTAAGTTCATAAACTGTCATTCCATCAACTCCATGACTTCCTTTATTAGATATTACTCTATTCATTGCTTGAAGTAAGTTTTGTCTAGATAATATTCTTTCTAATGAGCCATATTCAAATTCATCGGTTTCTCTTTTTGAAGTTGCCGAGAATTCTCTATGCACTCTTTGCCTATTTTCGAGTTCCACTCTATCTTTGGCACTAGGGCCTAAATATTTAGTTTTCTGCAATCTTTGATTATTCTGCGAAACTTTGAAACTTCAAAACCTCCTTAAGGTTCAGTCCTTCGTCCGCTATCGCGATTAGCGGAGTTACTATGACTTCTGCTGACTTCTGATAGTTCAGCTACATATCGCTATGTAGGTTATTACTTTAGAAATTCATCTTTATTAGTAATATATCTATCAGACCTCCCCAGGTAAGAACAACAACCTTCATCTCATATATCTGCTACATTTACTCCTAAGATTTCGGGTAGTGTTGGACTTTGTTTTGTTATGCAAACTCGTCCGACCTTAGTAAGCCTTGTATGTAGTTCGTATTCCTCATACCGAGACTTTGCCTCCGACTTCCTTCAGATTCTACCTCACAGTAGACACCCTTGTCATTGGCTAGTGGTTCCCACTACCAAGCCCACAACGGACTTTCACCGTCAAGTTGTTGCCCATGCTGGGCGCACATAAAAAAATGTGCCAGCAATAGCTGACACATCCTTATTCATCTTTTTCAATAGCAACTTCTTTCTCTTCCAAATTGGTATATGTTGGAACTATCGACTTAAGCTTAGCTCTTATTAAGTCATTATCCCCTTGAATTGCTATATTATTAATTTCTTCGATTTCTTCTTTTAATTTATCTAAATCAAAATTTGCAGGCTTTCCTATAAATATTTTCTTATGTGCTGTTTTTTCTAACCCTTCCTCATCCATTAATAATTCTTCATATAACTTTTCACCTGGTCTTAATCCTGTTATCTTAATATCTATATCTTTAAATGGCTCAAATCCAGATAATTTTATTAAGTTTATAGCCAAATCATATATCTTTACTGGTTTCCCCATATCTAATACAAATATTTCTCCACCTTTAGCATAAGTTCCAGCCTGAAGAACTAATTGAGCCGCTTCTGGTATAAGCATAAAATATCTAACTATATCTCTATGTGTTAATGTTACAGGACCACCTTCAGAAATTTGTTTTTGAAATAATGGAATAACTGATCCATTACTTCCAAGAACATTTCCAAACCTTACAGCCACAAAATCAGTTTTGCTTCTAATATTAATAGCCTGAACTATCATTTCGCACAATCTCTTTGTTGCTCCCATAACATTAGTTGGATTAACTGCTTTATCTGTAGAAATCATTACAAACTTATCGCTTTCATATTTATCTGCACATTCAGCAACGTTTAAAGTTCCCTTTACATTATTTTTAATTGCTTCTTGTGGACTTCCTTCCATTAAAGGTACATGCTTGTGTGCTGCTGCATGGAATACTACCTCAGGCCTATATTGTTCAAAAATCTCTTCTAATCTCATTTTATCTCTTACAGATGCAATAATTACTTCCTTATTTACCTTAGGGAATTTTCTAGTTAACTCATTCTGTAAATCATATGCATTATTTTCATAAATATCTAAAATCAATAATTTTTTTGGATTAAATGTTGCTATTTGTCTACAAAGTTCTGAGCCTATAGATCCTCCTCCACCAGTAACAAGAACAACCTTATTAGTCAAATAATCGCTTATTCCACTCTTATCTAACTGAACTTCTTCTCTACCAAGCAAATCCTTTAAATCTACATCTCTTACTTGCTTTAAATCAATTCCACTATCAATAGACTCATAAAAGCTTGGTACTATCTTAACTTTAGCTTTAGCTTCCTTACAAATCTCTAGTATTTTACTTTTTTCGTCTGGTCTCATTGATGGTATTGCTAAAAATATAGTTGTTACTTTTGTTTCCTTAACAATATCTAAAATATCATTCCTATTTCCCAAAACCTTTATACCTTTTAAGTAAGTATGATTTTTATTTGGATTATCATCTATTAATCCTACTATCTTATAATTAAAGGACTCATCTTTTCTTATTTCCTCTATTAATAATTGTCCACAAGCTCCTGCCCCTATTATTATAGCTCTTTCTCCATTACCTATATATCCTCTACCATATATGCTTATTCTTCTTATAATCCTATAAGAAAGCCTTAATCCTAGAATAAATACTATTATAAAGAAACATGAAAGTATAGTTACTACCCTTGGAATTCTAAAAGACATAAATTCTGAGATAACAAAATTTAAAACTCCTGCACTAAAACATGCTGTTGCTCCATAAATTACTTCATCTATTCCAGCTATCCTCCAAATACTCCTGTACATTTTAAATAATGCTAGCATTCCTATATACGTTATTAAAATCAATGGTAAATATCTTACATAAATATCATTATAAATTTCATTATATACTGAGCCAAGCCTTATATAAAAGCTTATTAAATACGCTACATTAATAAGAATTATATCTGCTATTACTAACAACATAACTCTTATCTTTTTTTCACTTCCCATAGCTCCTCTTCCTTTCATAATTCATTGATATTTTATACATCCAAAATTATCATATTAATTATATCAATATATAATTCTATAATCAAATTAATATTTTCTTACATCCTTATTAAATAAATTAATAGTTATTATTTATCTATTCAATATCTTTTATATTATATTCTTATATATAATATAAAAGGGAGTATTATTTATTAATCCCCCTTTTATATTATCTACTTATTTTATTTCTAATGCTCAATAACTTTGAAGTAATAGGTATTCCAAAGAATTTAATTGCCCACTTTATTACTGTAGCCTTTTTACTATTATAATCATCTATTAAGTATAAATTTTCCTTAAGAATCTTAAATAATTTCTTTCTTTCTTCTTTTGAATATTTACTATATTCATTTAATATGGCTATATAATTATGTAATATCCTACTATTTAGATATTCAATCATATTTTTTGAAAAATCACTTTTTTTACTTATATTATATAAACTATTACATATTATAATTTTATCATAACTTTTCTTTGGGTTAACCATTCCCATTATTGAATTAGAATTTCCTAATCTGTAATTATATATTGTTGGCTTTATTACTGAAAAAGTTTCACTCGTACATAATACCCTTGGAGTCCACTGTTCATCTTCATGATATATACCTTCCATAAATCTTAAATCATATTTATAGATAATCTCTCTCCTTATTATGAATCTTACCGCAGCATAACTCACATTACCTAACTGATAAAAATATTCATAAGGCTTCATATTTTCCTTTATATCAAATTTAAAATCTTGATAAATTTCTCTATTTCCATTTGGATAAAAAACTGAATAATTCCCTATTATTAAATCAGTACTCTTCCTTGCTGCATCAAGTATATTTGAAATACTACTATCAGATATATAATCATCACTATCAACAAACCATATATACTTACCTTTTGCTTTATCTATTCCAGCATTTCTTGCTGATGATAATCCACCATTTTCTTTATGAATTACAGTTATAAAGTTATATTCTTTAGCATATTCATCACATAAAACACTACTATTATCTTTAGATCCATCATCTACTAGAATCACTTCTATCTTTTGATCATAATTTTTAATAATACTTTCTAAACATTCGTCCAGATACTTTTCAACATTGTATACAGGAACAATTATGGAAAGTACAATATCATTTTTCATATATATTCTCCTAATTTTCTAATAACTTTTTATCATTAGCTAATGCAACCACAAAGCCCATATATATCCAGAATACAGTTGCCATGAATGAGTTCTGATAAAAGATTTCAGTTAAAAATACAGCCGTAATTAATAAAGAACCTATCAATAATGACATAATACTATATATATAATAGCCTCTATTATATCTTTTATTTCCAAATACAATCTTTACAATATTAATCATTATTAATACCAATAAAGTCATCATTATACTTACTGCTACTATCCCACCAGATAAAAGCATATGAATAAAACCATTATGAACAAATTGCTTTTCTAAAGATGATCCTGGTGTAAATTCTGCTGCCTTTGAAACAATATTTCTATCTCCAAATCCAAATATTGGTGAATACTTTATTAATCTAAATCCATCTCTCCATAATGTCAATCTTCCATTTGATGAATCTATTCCTCCTCCTACATCTGGTCGTTCAACAGTAATATTCCCTGAGTGAGATCCTACATCCGTTCCTGTTGTATTACTTATAAATTCTTGTGTACTAATTGTTAATCTCGGTATATTAGCCAAAAGCTTTCTACTATTTTCAAAAGAAAATACTATAGTAACAGAAATAATAAGTCCACATAACAATCCTACTATAGTTCTTATAACAATTGCTTTTATCTTATTTTTTAATAAATAATCAGTTAAAAGATATATTAATCCAAGTAAGACAAAAATAAAGGCGATTTCTCCCCCCCTTGATCCAGTTAAAATAATAAATATATATTGAATTATAATATTTATTATATTAAATAACTTTATCTTACCTTTAAAGCTTTTATTAGCAAAAATAATAATTATTATTGAACATATTAAAGATACTATCCCTATACTACTTCCTTGATTAGGATCCACATATATTCCCCATAATCTCGCAGCATAATATCCCTGTGGTATTAGTGCTCCATCAGCTCTATTAACCCAATATGAAATGTCTAAACAAAACATTGCAACAGAAATAACTGATATAATAAAAGTACTTATTACTATTACTGATGAAACTTTTATTATATCATTATATACCTTTTTATTATCTTGTGAATACTCATTAATAAACATAACAAGCAACATTATTGCTGACCATATTAGTGTTTTTGTATTTCCAAAAATATTAAGAGAGCTATTAACAACTATCGTAATAACATACGCCGCTAAAAATGCAAAAATTATACAAAAATAACTTTTCTTGATATTCTTTCGTTCCAATACTAAATTTTTAAATAGTATAAGTAATCCCCACAATAATATTATTGGAGAAAAATACCCTGTAATTCTAGGTCCAAAGCTTAATGTATGTACTAATGCCCACGTCATAAATACAATTTTATAATAAACACTATCACTTAATAACTTAGACTTATATACATTGTTAATTATATTCATATTTAAAACTCCAATCATTTATATAGTATTTGTCTAAACTTAACTTTAATAATAAAAATAAATTTACTAATAATCCACACTAATAATGGATATCTTAATGATACCTTTAATACCTTAATCATTGTTCCCATATTATAAGTATTATTTATTATTTCACCATATTTCTCTGTAGACTTTTTTATCAATCTAATCTTTTCATTAAGGCTTAATGCACAATCTTTATTATGCAAATCTATAAAACAAGAATACATCCATTTAATAAAGAGATTATTCAAATTTACTAGTTTTTCATTATTAATATTACACTCTTTAAAATAATCATTACATTTACAATAAATAAAATACATTAAGTCTAGCTTGTTTTCTCTATACTTAAACGTTAAATTTTCTTCAACTTTCATACAATAATGATAATAACATTTATCATCAAAAATAACTTTTTTACAATTTTTTAAATACTCTAAATTAAACAATAAATCTTCACCTAAATCAATTGTTTTATCCATATAAATATTATTATCAATTATTATTGATTTTTTATATATTTTATTTACAGGAGAGTTAATATATGTTCCGTTCAGTCTATCCATTACAGCAACTGCAATATTACTATTTCCTTCTTCTATCTTATATTCAAAAGTTTGCTTTGATGATTTTATCTCATTCTCACTTTCAATATCCAAATATAATCCTGTTATTACTGAATCAGCTTTATTTTTCTCAATCTCTTTTAATGTCTCTTCAATCATATAAGGATCAATAAAGTCATCAGCATCTATAAACTGGATATATTCTCCTTTGGAAGTTTTTATTCCTATATTTCTAGTTTCCGATACACCTTTATTTTTATTGTCTATTACCTTAATTCTCTCGTCTTTTTCTTTATATTCATTAATAATATCTATGCTTTTATCCTTTGATCCATCATTTATAAGTATAAGCTCAAAGTTCTTGTATGATTGATTTAAAATACTATCTACACACCTTTTTAAAACTTTTTCTGCATTATAAATAGGAACAATAATACTTATTTTAGGCATAATAATCCCTCTTCATATATATTCTATAAATTTAACTTCATTATATGCTTACCTAGCTCTCTATTTTCAACTTCCTTCTCAAAAACAGAGTAATAAGCAGATATATCATTCACTTCATTAGTTGATAATACTAATCTCTCTAATTCATCTAATAAATTAGTATTCTCTATTAAATCTACTGCTGTTTTAAAATCTCTTACTGTACTTCTTGTAGTTCCTGTTATTCTAACAGCCTTTTCTAAAATTCTTCTAGTATTAATTAAAGCTCCATTCTCTGATACTCCTGTTAATACTATATCCCCACCAAACTTACACTTTTCAATTATTTGATTAATAGCATTTTCTGCAGCATTTCCTCCAACACATTCAAAACATAAATCAAATACTTCTTTATTTAGCTCAGCAGAGTTAACTAAATAAGTTCCATCAATATTAAATTTATTCAACTTATACTCATTGTTACCAATACAATATACTTTGCTTTCTGGAAATAATACCTTAAGTGTATTTGATAATATATATCCTAGTATTCCATCACCCCATACACCTATTTTCAATCCATTTACATTATCAACTCTTCTAATTGCAGCTACCGCTACAGATATTAACTCTAAAAATACATATTTTTCACTATACTTTTCATTATCCAGCTTAACCATATTCTTACTTGGATAGCTAAGACACTCACATGAAAAGCCATCATAATTACTTGAAGCAAACTTGGCCTTAGGACAATAATTTTCACCTAAAGCCTCATTATCCTTACAATTAAAGTCACAGTTATCGCATTCACAAATATTAGGTACTAAAACAACTTTATCTCCTACTTTAAACTTACCAGTATTATCTTTTAATATGGTTCCTGTAGCTTCATGAATTAATCTCATTGGATATTTTAATCCTAATATTCTTTCATCTCTTTTGCCTAGGTAATATCTTAAATCTGCTTTACATACAGCTATATAATCTACCTTAACAATTGCATTACCTATTTTACTTTTTACAGTATCTACATCAATTTCAAATGTTTTAGGTGAAATTATCTTAAACCCTTTGCTTAACACCTAAATCACCTCTATCTTACTTATCTTTATTACTGATTTTAATAATAATAAATCTTCAAATGTAGTAATTTTAAAATTTAATTTATCTCCATTTACTAAATACACATCTTTATTTAAAGCTAAAACCAGTTGACAATCATCTGTAGCATCTTGAGTTTGTCTTTCTATTGATACTTCATGAGCTTCTTTAATTAATTTATACCTAAAACTTTGTGGTGTTTGTCCTAAGTATAGTTCACTACGCTTTGGAATTGTATCTATAGTTTCATTATTTATGCTTTTTACAATAGTATCAGCAGAAGGTATAACTGTATCTACAGCTCCATGTTCTTTTGCTCCACTAATATTTTCATTAATTATTCTTTGAGATATCAGTGGCCTAGCTGAATCATGTATAACAAGAATATCATCCTCAGTACATTCTCCATCTAAAGCTCTTATTGCATTATATACAGATTCCTGCCTAGTATCTCCTCCATTAACTATACCTCTTACCTTATTTAAACCAAATTTTCTTATCCATATTTTAAGGTCCTCTTGCCATTCACTCTTGCAAACTACCATTATTTTATCTATTTCTGGATTTACATCAAAACTTTCTAATGTATGTATTATCATAGGTTTTCCATATATATCTATAAACTGTTTCGGTATATCACTCCCCATTCTTGTTCCTGATCCACCAGCTAAAATAATTGCTATATTCATTTTTATCACCCTTCTTATATTAATATAGTTTTAATTTCTTTACTCTTATTTATTACTGCTTAACAATAATTCCACAGCTAATTGTGATGAGCTTTTTTCTTCCCTTTGATTAAATTTCTTAGCGAAATTTTTAACCCTATTACTATTTCTAGATTTTAACTCATCGTAATTTTTTATCTCTTTTATTAATTGATTTTCAGTTTTTACTATTGGTCCCGGAACAAAACTTTCATATTCATAATAAAAACCTCTTATCTCATTTTTATACTCGTCTAAATCATAGGAATATAAAATTATAGGATTACCAGTTAAAGCAAAATCAAATATAACCGATGAATAATCAGTTATTAGTAAATCTGCTGCTAATAATAATTCTTGCATTTCTCCATAATGAGAGAAATTAAATACAAAATTACTATACTTCTCATCTATATTAATTGCATCATCCATGATATTGGGATGTAGTTTTAATAAAATTACATACTCATCCCCTAATTCCTTATATAACTTATCAAAATCAAACATTAATTTAAATTCTCTATTATCTCTAAAAGTTGGAGCATATAATACTATTTTTTTGCCTAAATTATTTCCTATTTGTGAATTTATATATTTCTTTAATTCTAATATTTTTTCCTTATCATAGAAACAATCATTTCTCGGAATTCCAATTGGATATATTATATCTTCAGATACACCAAACGCATTACTATAAATTTCTCTAACTTCTTCACTACTGCAAAGTAAATAATCCCAATTTTGGGCCTCTTTTCTCCATGCTAACTTTTCATGATCCCTATCATCTTCACTTTCAATTATATCTAATCCAAATTTTTTAAAAGCTCCTGCAGCATGCCAAGTCTGCATGTAAACCTGATTTTTTTTAGGCTTTAATTCACCCATTATATGACTATTTACTACCCAATACTTACTTGTACATAAATAATATAAATAATCTATACTTCTTATATTTACATATTTAACTCTATTATTACTTATTTTATCTTTTCCATTATAAACAACTATGAATTGATAATCATTGTATCCATTTTCTATCATATAATCCATCATAGCCTTCGGATTACATGATATGCTTTTACCCCAATATGCTTCAAATAATATTCTTTTATTATTAACTTTTGTAAATATACGTAAAATATAGTAGATTTGTATAAATACTTTCATTCTAATTTCTTTAAAAAATTTCATTTTACTATTCTATCCCCTTAATTATTTATTAATTCTTATCAATACTATTTCTTTTTAAATACTTCAAACCTAAGTATGCACATACACAAATAATTAAAAATATAACTCCCCATCTCACAAACATATTATTTAAGAAAATGTAAAATATACAACTTATTATTATAATAACAAAAACGCCTAGCAAATTGTATAAAAACGGAAAATCTGCATGTCTAAACTTAAATTTAACTATTATAAAATGCATTGCAAATAAAACTATATATGCTATTAAAGTTGATAAAGCAGCTGCATACATACCTATTTTTTTAATAAATATATAATTTATAATTATGTTAATAATTGCTGATATAATAGTTCCCATGGCTATAAAGTTTGTTTTCTTCATATAAAATTGAAAATTTGACGGGAATGTATATAAAAATACAAAATAGTATCCAGCTATTATTATAGGTAATAATCCTATTCCTGACCAATATGACTCTGGTGATAATATCTTTACAATTTCAGGTGATCCTAAAATAAACATCGAAGTTAAAACTGTAAATATCCCTATATATATTGCTGATACTTTTTTAATCTCTTCACTATTTTTTTCTTTTAATTTCTCAAAATACCATGGCATCCACGCACTGTTAAGTGCAATCTGTATGGTATTTATTAAAGCTCCAATAGTATAGGTATAGCTATATATCCCTACAATATCATCATTAGTATATTTTTGTAACATAATTTTATCCGCTTGATTTAATACTAAATGTGATAAATTATGAAGTATAAGAGGAATAGCTATAGGCAAAGCAAACCTCCAGTACTTAATATTAATAAATGTTCTCCCCTTAAGAATTATTTTTATGTACAATATAACTCCTATAACTATAGTTGCTATAGCACCACCGTAAATTCTTCCAAGATATCTTTCATTATTCATTGATAATATAAGTAATACTGATGCACTTACATTTATAATTGTGGATATTGCAGAAGTGAATAGAAACGCCTTATGATTCCTATCGAATGTAAAAACTGCAGTTACATAATTAATTACAAAAGCAAAAAAGCTTTCAAATAATAATATTAAAATTAATGAACTTTTTAATCCAAATATATTAGCTAGTTCATTCTTAAAAAGTAAACTAACTATACAAATTACGGCGAAACTTATTGTTCCAAGAAATAATGTACTAGATAAATATTCATTATATTCCTTATCACCTAAATTTGCTTTAGCACTACCTATAGTTCCATTCATACTTAATCCAACTATTATTGCAAATATTGCGCTCCAAGTAGAATAAATTGTTATTATTCCAAACTCCTCTGTACTTAGTAGATTAGTAAATATAGGTGTTGTAAAGAAGTTAATTCCTTTTAACAAAAAAGTTCCTACAGTATACCAAATTGCAGAATTTAAAAGAGTATTTCCTTTTAGTAATGATTTAATCCTCATATGTGCTCTCCCTACAGTATTTTAATTATATAAACTTCTTGTAATATATATTCTATGTATAACGTATTTAATTATTATAACTCAAAATAGTTTATTATAAAACTTTTTTATAATAACTTATTAATATATTATAATAAAAACTATATTACATTAATATAGTTTTTATTATAATAAGAATGTTTAGAAATTATCAATAATCTCTAAACATTCTTAGTTAAATTTTATAAATTTTTTCCTATTTCTCTAGCTATTATTTCAGCCATCTTTTGTTGCTTTTGTTCATTTGCTAAGTTTTTGGCTTCGTCTGGATTTGATATAAATCCACATTCTACCAGCAACGATGGCATAGTTGTATTTTTAACAACATAAAAATCCTTATTTTTTAACCCTCTATTTTTTAGTCCCATTTCACTAGTTACGCTACTTACTATACTTGATCCTATTTTTTTGCTTAATTTAACTTTCTCAGTTTCTGATGTTCTTAATGAATTTAATGAATATTCTAAACCATCACTTGAAATTACCCCTCTAGTTTCTGGTAAAGCATCACTATAATATACCTCAAATCCTCGTACTGAGCTATCAGTATAGCTATTTTGATGAATACTTATAAAGAAATCAGCTTGTAATTTATTAGCTAAATCTACTCTTTTTCTTAAGCTTTCACTTACCGCTATTGTTTCCCTATCTTCTGGATTCCTAGTTAAAACTACTGTAAATCCCTTTTTCTCTAATTCATCCTTAAGCTTTAAAGAAACCTGCATATTTAAATCCCTTTCTATATAAGTTACACCGTTATGAGTAGAAGTAGCCCCATTATCTCCACCATAGTTATGACCTGGATCTATTACTATTAACTTTTTAACATCATTCTTATCAATATACAAATCTATTACTTGTAACTCATCATACTCTGCATTAGACTTCTTATGCTTTACATGTACTACATATCTATATGCTCCTGACATTGTTGGTGTATACTCAATAGAATTTTTACTACTATAGTCATTTAATCCCTTCCAGTATCCTGATGGATCCCTTACTAAGAATTTATACTCTGTCTCTGCCTCCGGTGTTGCTGTTGCTATCATTGTCATTTTTGACCCTACTACGGCTTCTCCTGTCGTCTTAAAGCTTGTTATTTTAGAAATATAGTTAATAGGTTCTTGAGCTATCTCATCTCTTATCTTTAAAATCTTATATCCATATGAATTTGATGCAGCCCATCCTTTCCCCTTTGGATTTTCTGGTATTCCAAGATGCTCTACATATAATGCAGTTCCTCTTTGGACATATTTAAACCTTGTATCTACACACTCTTGTACTAAGGCCTCTGTAGATGCATATGCTTTTAAGTGCTGAACAACTGCTCTTATTCCTATTTGTATTGTTGGAAATGATTCACCAGGTACTCCATTTCCGACTGCACCTAATCCTGCAAAGTTATTCTGCTCTTCTTTTACATCCCCACCAAACTTTAAGAATCCTGTTTCATGCATCATTTGAGAAAATAATATATCGTGATTTACACCTTCAATATTTGATTCATTTATAGTATAATCAACAAAAGCTTCAGCATACTCTTGACTCTTACTTGGATTTCTCTTTAATAAGTATGAAATCATTTGCTCCCTTTTCAACGTTCCCTTTGACATAATAACTGTTGTCGTTGTATCAACACTTATATTAACCTTTGCTTCTGCTTTTTGTCCTTTAATATCAATTGCAATGACTTTTACTTCATGTACACCATTTTGGTATCCTTCAATTTCCATATTAAATCCACTATTAGTAGAATTAATATATTGAGGATACTTACTACCTATATCATTTCTTGTTATACCATAAGTAGCTTGTCCGTAAAGTTTTCCATCTATATATACATTTACTTCTGATATACCTTCTAAGCCTACAGCCCATCCTTTTACAAAAAATGATCCTGTTAATTTATGATTTTCAATAGGATTTTCTAATTTAATTACTACTGGCTCATCACCAACACTTCTTTTTTCTTCATTAATATTATTTACATCTTCCCCCTCATCACTAATATTCTCACTGTCAAAATTAACGTCTTCTATACTCATCTCATCTTGGAAAATTAACCCTAATTCTTCATTAGAATTAATTTTACTTGTATTAGAATCTACAAATGCTTGTACATCTACATTAGGCATAATTAGATTCACCACAAATAAGAATAGTACTAAAAAAGTAACTTTTTTTATAAATTTCATGAATTTCCCCCTAAATAATTAAGGATAGTACAAATTCATAGCAAACTAGTTTATAGCACTCATGAAGATTATACCTAATATTATTTATTTAATCAATAAATTGTATTTTTTATAAAAAAAAATTTATATTTTTACGTTTTTCTACATAATCAGGATCACCAGTCAAACAGGTGGTTTGCTCTGCGCCTATAATGCTCTGTTACTGCCTGTGCTACTCGCACGTCGAACGGTTTGCCAACCGCATATTTTCACTGGCTACCCCTAAAGGGGCTGTATTACTTGCCTTTCTTTACCGGCTTACCCGTAAACAGGTCTATATATTCTTTTAAACTCATTTGTTCATATGCTAAATCTTCTTGAATCTAATTTTTGATATACTCTTCTATTACCTTTTTATTTCGTCCTACTATATCAACATAATATCCCTTACACCAAAACTGCCTATTTCCATACTTATATTTTAAATTTTCATGTCGGTCAAATATCATCAATGAACTTTTTCCCTTTAAATATCCTATAAACTGTGAAACATGTAAATGTCAATATATTTTTGTATAAAAATTGGAAAATAATTATGTACAATAAT
>OGXC01002070.1_pt1 | contig 14295 bp, 12 predicted proteins | sample 1576201 | NCBI WGS metagenome assembly OGXC01 (sample SAMEA3541562, study PRJEB24748) | human gut metagenome | biome: human gut; feature: human-associated habitat; material: faeces | place: China | collected 2012 | reverse complement strand
GCAGTGCATAAAAATCCTTATGAAATCTGACTCTGCGAATTAATCAGCGCTTCCCCAGGAAGGCTGATTCGCCTGCGGCGCTACCCACCCGATATTTCCGTCAGTCATTTGTGCCGTAGGCTGGCCAGCTTTCCTAGAAGCCAGGAGCTAATCGCTAGAAGCCCCCGCACGAATGACTCTATCCATCAACGCCGTCCAACAACTCGACAAACTGAAATATTATTTACTTCTTCCCTATCTTCCAGGCCCGGCAGGCGATTTCTATCACCGTTTCACAGGCCTTTCCCATGGAATCCAGGGGGAGATACTCAAAACGGCTATGGAAATTGGCACCGCCGGTGAAAATATTCGGGCACGGAAGCCCTTTGAAGGAAAGCTGGGCTCCGTCTGTACCACCGCGGATAGGAAGCTCCACCGGCTTCACTCCCACATCCTTCATGGCCTGTCTGGCCAGTTCCACGATATCCATATGTCCCTTTTCTATGATGTCCATCATATTGAAATACACATCATTCAGTTCCAGGGACACCGTACCTTTCCCATATTTTCGATTCAGAAAATCCGCCATGTCCTGGAGATAGACTTTTCTTTTCCGGAACTTCTCAGAATCATGGTCCCTCACCAGCATGTCCAGGGTACACTTTTCCACGGTGCCGCTGATTTTATAGACGTGGAAGAATCCTTCCCTGCCTTCCGTATATTCCGGTTTTTCTCCCTCCGGCAGCATTTCCTGCCATTCAGAAGCAATGGAAATGGCATTCACCATTTTTCCCTTGGCATCACCGGTATGGACGCTCCGTCCACGGATGGTGACTACCGGATTGGCGGCATTGAAATTTTCATATTCCAGTCCTCCCAATTCTCCACCATCCACGGTATAAGCGAAATCAGCACCGAAGGCCTTCACATCAAATTTCAAAGGGCTGCGTCCCGTTTCTTCATCCGGCGTAAAGGCGATGCGGATTTTACCATGCTTCACTTCCGGATGCTGCAGCAGGTACTCCATGGCACTCACAATGGCCGTCACCCCTGCCTTGTCATCGGATCCAAGGAGCGTGGTACCATCGGTGACCATAATATCCTGTCCCCGGTATTTCGCAATTTCCGGAAAATCTTTTACTGAAAGGACAATCTTCCGTTCTTCGTTTAAAGGGATATCTTTTCCGTCGTAATTTTCTACAATTCGCGCATGCATGGGACCGCCTGGAGCATCGGGGCTCGTATCCATGTGGGAAATAAATCCCACGACCCTCCCCTCTTCCCCATTGGCCGGGAGAGTGGCCATGACATAGCCATTTTCATCCAGTGTCACTTCTGAAAGGCCCAGCCCTTCCAGCTCCTCCTTCAGGTGTTTGGCCAGCACCATCTGTCCTGGCGTACTGGGATAGACCTGGTCATTTTCTTCATCGGACTGGGTGTTATAGGAAATATAATCCATGAACCTATGGACCAGTCTGTCTCTATCTAATTTCAAAAGATCATCTTCTTTCCGGAGTCTATCAGATACGATGACTCCCCTATTCATGTGACCATCATATACCAAAAGCCATGTTCTTGCAAAAGGGACTGTATCCGTGGCTGGAGAATGCTATGTGCAGGACACAGCATTCTATAAATTTCATACCATTACTTCAAATTGCGGTTTGTCGAGCTGTTGGTATTCGGCGCTAGCGTATAGAGTCACTCGCACGGGGCAGCTAGCTTCTAGCGGCTAGCTGCCAGGAGCTAGAAGCCCCCGCACGAATGACTCTATCCGTAAGCATCGCCCTAACAGCTCGACAAACTGAAATATCGCAGTGCTTTTCCTTATTCCTCCAATAAAAAATCCCGCCGCAGCGGGATTTTTTATTGGGCCGGTCAGCCGACAATATTCAGTGCATATTCATTGTATTCTTTTTCCAGGGCTTCAGACTTCTTGGAGATTTCAATCTGCAGGTCAGAAGCGGTATCATAGTCATCGGCTTCCAGAGCTGCTTTCAGTTTGGAGCAGAGGCACTTGCCACTCTTTGTATCTTTGATCAGTTCGAATTTCTTTTCGCGGATAATATCCCACCGTTCTTCATCCAGGTCATCTTCGCTGTCCAGTTTCTTGAAGCCTTTCACCAGTGCTTCGGTAGCCGGAATGATGCGGTCGATGAGTTCATTCTTCCAGCGGTAAACGATGGAAGCGACGAAGGAATCTACGATGGTGGCATTCAGGCTGCCGCCGGCCTCGATGACAGCCACCTTGTCCGGATTTGCCTTCATGGTCTTCACATTTTCCCAAACCGTTGCCGGCGGTTTACCGAAAGCAGCGTCCCGTTCTTCCTGGGTGAAGTCTTCGAATACGTTGTCTTCGCAGCGGTAAGCTCTTCCGGCTTCCAGATAATCAGCTTTGTCTCCCGGTTTCTTGGAGAGCTCAGCCAGGAGATCTGCCGGTGTCTTGCCGGAGGTTACGGCGTAGGTAATGCCGTCCAGGGAGGACAGGAACAGGCAGGAAGCAGCGAGGTAAGTATTGGTGAAGGGGTTCGGTGCCCGGAGTTCGAAACGGGTAGCCTTCGGGTTATCGATATCCCTGACAAGACCGATGAGGATGGTTCTGTTACGGGACGGAACTGCCGGATTGTGGCCCAGGGAGGTTACGATGCAGACCGGTGCTTCAAAGCCCGGTTTCAGGCGGTTGAAGGCATCGGTGGTGGAAGATACGAAGGGGTTCGTTGCTTCGTAATTTTTCAGGATGCCCATGATGAAGCCATAGCCGATGGTGGAGAGGAAATCAGCCTTCATGTCCGTAGGAGCCAGGAGATTGATGGTCTTGCCGTTCTTCAGGGTAGCGCAGATGCCTACATGGGTATGTTCGCCGCTGCCGGCTACACCGATAATCGGTTTTGCCTGGAAGGAAACGTCGAGGCCGTATTTTCTGAATACTTCACGGATAATGATGCGGGCTTCCAGTTCATTATCGCAGGCCTGGAGCGGATTCATGGAGAATCTCCAGTCCAGTTCCAGCTGTTCGCAGACATCTACCGTATGGCCGGCATCGTCCACCTTCGGTTTGATGCCCCCTACTTCTTTATGGCCCATTTCTACACTCATGCCCCGGGCATCGAGTTCTTCAATGGCCTCTTCCATGGCGGTCCGTACGTTGCCCCGCATTCTCTGCCAGTACTGTTCCTGGAGTCTCTGGGAAATGGAAAGATGCTGTACCGTTTCTGTTTCACTCGGCGTCTTGACCCAGAATTCCAGTTCCGTGCCGATGGTAAATCCGATATCCGCAATGTCGTCAAAAGGTACATCTTCCATGCCTTTTACAGTCTTGCCGCCGGCCAGGAGGCCCTTCAGTTTACCTGCTACGTAAGCGCAGGAATCTTTCAGAATGGAACGGGAATCAATGAATTTGCCATTGTGCAGCAGGAAGCAGGGAATACGCAGGGTTCCTACGGGGCGGCCATTGTCATAGATGTTGTCTTCATTGTAGTCGATATACCAGTTTACGCTGGGATCAGCCACCATATCAACCCGGGCATCATTCAGGGTAGCGATGTTCATGAGAACAACGGAAGAACCATCGGTCTGCACAGCGGTGCCGGCAAAGAAATCATCGTAGTTTTTCAGGAACAGCTCAATCGGCACTTTTTCATCGGTATCGTTGCCGGCCAGGTCGATGCCTACCAGGGATACGAAACGAATTTCCGGATGGGTCTTCAGAAGGGAAAGTACTCCTTCTTTGCCAAATTCACCGGTTGGAATGTAATACAGTAAGTCCTTGTTCATGTTGAATTCCTCCTAAAATGAAATATTTTTACCATGTATAGAAATCCGGGAAACTGTCCCCCATTAGGATGGTTTGGAAAATCAGCCGATGCCGATTTCCTCGCCTATTCCCCTTCCGGGAATCCCAGGATGGAATAGCGGTACTGCTCTTTCCATATACCCATATTCACGCCTCCTGCGTCTTTTCTGATAAATAGAAAATGACCCATCCTTTTTATAAGAATGGGTCATCATTGGCCTGATGTTCAGTTAAAGATCAATTTCAGTCCAGAATATTCAGTGCATACACATGATATTCCTTTTCCAGGGCCTGTGCCTTCTTTGTCATTTCCAGCTGCAGGTCCGACGCCGTATCATAATCACCGGTTTCCAGCGCTTCTTTCAGCCTGGTGCAGATGCATTTTTCATCATCCGTATCCTTGGCCAGTTCGATGCGCTTCGCCTTAATGGCTTTCCAGCGTCTTTCATCAATCTTATCATCATTATCCAGTTTTTTATAGCCCCTTACGGCTGCTTCCGTGCCCGGAATGATCCGGTCAATGAGCTCATTTTTCCAACGGTATACGATGGATGCCAGGAAGGAGTCCACAATCTGTTCGGAAAGAATGCCACCCTTGGTAATGACTTTCACCTTGTCCGGGTTGGCTTTCATAATTTTCACATTTTCCCAAACCGTTGCCGGCGGTTTGCCGAATGCCGCATCCCTTTCCTCATCGGTGAATGCTTCAAAGACATTTTCTTCACACCGGTAAGCTCTGCCTTTTTCCAGGTAATCCGAATCTTCGCCCGGTTTCTTCGACAGTTCTGCCAGAAGTTCTGCGGCAGATTTATTGGATTTCAGCGCATATTCGATGCCATCCAGTGCGGTGAGGTAAAGGCAGGAAACAGCGAGGTACGTATTGGTAAAAGGATTCGGTGCCCGGAGTTCGAAACGGGTGGCCTTCGGATTTCCGATATCCCGAATCAGTCCCATGAGAATGGAACGGTTTCTGGAAGGAACTTCCGGCGTATGACCCAGGGAAGTTACGATGCACACCGGCGCTTCAAAGCCCGGTTTCAGGCGGTTGAAGGCATCGGTGGTAGAAGAAACGAAAGGATTGGTGGCTTCATAGTTATTCAGGATGCCCATAATGAAGCCGTAACCGATGGTGGAAAGGAAATCGGCCTTCATATCTTCCGGAGCCAGGAGATTGATGGTCTTCCCGTTTTTCAGGAGTGCTGCGATGCCCACATGGGTATGCTCACCGCTTCCGGCTACGCCGATAATCGGTTTTGCCCGGAAGGATACATCCAGTCCATTTCTGCGGAATACTTCTCTTACAACGATTCTGGCTTCCAGTTCATTGTCCGCTGCCTGGAGAGGATTTGTGGAGAAGAGCCAATCCAGTTCCAGCTGTTCACAGACATCAAAGATATGGCCGGCATCGTCCACCTTGGGCTTAATGCCTCCCACTTCTTTATGACCCATTTCCACATGGAGTCCACGGGCATCCAGTTCTTCAATGGTCTGTTCCATAGCGGTACGGACATTACCCCGCATCCGCTGCCAGTACTGTTCCTGGAGGCGCTGGGAAATGGAAAGGTGCTGTACCGTTTCCTTTTCACTGGGAGTCTTTACCCAGAATTCCAGCTCCGTGCCGGTGGTAAATACGATATCCTGGATCTCGGAGAAGGGGAAATTTTCCATATCCTTCACCTGGGCATCCAGCAGAAGTTTCTTCAGTTCCCCTGCCACGTATTCGCAGGAGTTTTTCAGGATAGACCGGGAATCGATAAACTTCCCGTTGTGAATGAGGAAGCATGGAATGCGGAGCGTTCCCACAGGCTTTCCATTATCCTCTATATTTTCGTCGTTATAGTCCACATACCAGTTGACGGAACTGTCAGCCACCATGTCGACCCGAGCATCATTCAGAGTTGCAATATTCATGAACACCACGGAAGAACCATCGGTCTGGACCGCTTTACCGGCGAAGAAATCTTCATAGTCCTTCATAAAAATCTCGATGGGAATCTTTTCATCCGTGTCATTGCCTGCCAGGTCGATGCCTACCAGAGACACAAACCGAATCTCCGGATGCTGGGCGAGCAGGGAAAGTACCCCTTCCTTACCATACTGGCCAGCGGGAATGCAGTACAACAGTTCTTTGTCCATTTGAGTCCTCCTATAGACTTACTTTGTTTCACCATTTTTACATTTATAAATTCCTATCTGTTTCAAAAGAAAATGACCCATTCCCATAGGAATGAGTCATCTTTGACGCAGCATATGAACTTATGTAATAAGGATACACCACGTGTCTTACTTTTGTCAAGCTTTCAAGCTCAAGCAAGCAGTTTCCTGACGATCTGGTTGACCATCTTTCCGTCTGCCTTGCCTTTCAGCTTCGCCATGACAGCTTTCATCACAGAACCCATATTTCTCTGCCCAGGATCCATAGCGTCGATAATGGCTTTTACAGCCTTCTCTACTTCGTCTGCGGACATTTCTGCCGGCAGGTACTTTTCCAGTACTTCGATTTCCGCTTTGGTCTGCTCTACCAGGTCTTCTCTTCCGGAATCTTTGATTTCAGCAAGAGTTTCTTTCCTCTGCTTCACTTCTTTCCGGAGAACGGCAAGAACCTGATCATCATTGAAGTCCGCGTGTCCGTCGTCGATTTCAGCCTGCCTGATATGAGCACGGGCCATGCGGATCGTGTTCAAAGCAAGCTTGCCTTCTTCTCTCGCCTTCATGGCTGTCTTCATGTCAGCCATAAGCTGTTCTTTAATTGACAAAACTAATCACCTTACAACCTGTTATTACTTATACTTACGTTTTCTTGCGGCTTCAGATTTCAGTTTACGTCTAACGCTGGGCTTTTCATAATGTTCACGTTTTCTTACTTCAGAAAGAACCCCGGCTTTTTGGCAGGAACGTTTAAATCTGCGAAGAGCACTATCAAGAGATTCGCCCTTTTGAACTTTGATCTCAGACATCTTTATCCCTCCCTCCCAATAAGACTGATGGGGTGCTATTGCACACTCTTAAATTATAAATTACAACTTCCTATCTGTCAATTCCAATTTACACAAATACAGGAAATTCTGAAATGCAGAAATTGACTGCAGCCTCATAAAACCTGTTGGTTGATTTATACCACTGCATACAGCCAATGTTTGAGCACTTGTTTGAATTAATTCACCTATGGCTGGTTTAAACATAATAAACAGTATTTTTCAATATCTCTAGAATTACTGAAACTATCCTATCCCTAGAGGGCAAAATAAAATCCCCGTTTTCGCGGGGACTTTATTACTCATGCATTTTCCGGATTTTTATGTTTCTTTGTCCGGAAATACTGGAGAGCAAAGACAGCTGCAAGGATTGCAATGCCGATGATATCTGTCAGAGTCTGTGGGTCAATGAGGCAAAGGCCACCTGCCAGGAGGATCAGCCGTTCCAAGACATTGGCCTTGCAGTAGAACTGGCCGATCATGGCTCCGGAAATACCGGTCATACCAATAATAGCTGTGATGGTCGTAAAGAGGACACTGCCAAAAGTGGCTCCAATTCCCAAAAGCTGAGGTGACAGGACGAACACGTAAGGAATGATAAATGCCGCAATCCCCAGTTTCGACGCATTGACGCCGGTCTTCAGCGGATCGCCGCCGGAAATAGCGGAGCCCGCATAGGCAGCCAGGGCTACAGGAGGAGTAATATCAGCAATAATACCGAAGTAGAATACAAACATGTGAGCCGCCAGAATCGGTACGCCCAGCTGAATCAGAGCCGGTGCCGCAATGGTGGAGGTAATAACATAGTTTGCGGTAGTAGGAACGCCCATGCCAAGGATCAGGGATGTGAGCATGGTGCAGAGGAGAAGCAGCATGAAGTTGCCCGATGCCACAGTGACCAGGGCTGAAGCCAGCTTCAGTCCTACTCCCGTCTTGGTAACGATACCGATGATCATGCCGGCGGAGGCGCAGGCAATGATGACGCCCAAGGCACCTCTGGCACCTTTCACAAGGCCATCCACGATATCCCAGAAACTCATGCGAGTATTGGCGCGAAGCATAGCGGTACCGATGGAAATGAAGATGCCTGCCAGGGCTGCTTTCATCGGTGTATACCCGGAGGCCAGAAGGCCAATGATAGCAATCAGAGGAATTGCCAGATGCCCTTCCTCTTTCATGATTTTGGTCCATGCTGGAAGCTGGCTTCTTGGGGTTCCTTCCAGATGGTTCTTTTTCGCTTCGAAATGAACGCCCAGGAATACGCCAAGGAAGTAAAGAATGGCAGGAACAATGGCCGCTTTGACGACTTCCATATAAGGAATTCCAACAAATTCAGCCATCAGGAAAGCCGCAGCGCCCATGATAGGAGGCATAAGCTGGCCACCAGTGGAGGCTGCCGCTTCTACGGCACCGGCAAAATTCTTATGATATCCCAGTTTCTTCATCATCGGAATGGTGAAAGATCCGGAACCCACAACGTTGGCTACAGAAGAGCCGGAAATGGTTCCCTGAAGTGCAGAGGAAATAACGGCTACTTTTGCCGGTCCGCCGGATGCCCATCCGGCAATAGCATTGGCGATATCAATAAAGAACTTGCCAAGCCCTGTCTTTTCCAGATAAGCACCGAAGAGGATAAACAGGAAAATAAAGGTAGAGGAGACACCCAGTGGAATACCGAAAACGCCTTCTGTAGTGAAGAACAGGTGTCCCACCATCTGCTTAATGGTCAGTCCCCGATGGGCCAGGGGCCCCGGCATGTAAGGGCCAAGGAATCCATAAGCCAGGAAACAGAGAACCACAATGACAATAGGCAGGCCCACAATGCGGCGAGCTGCTTCGAGGACCATGATAATACCCACAAGTCCAACCACCGCATCCACCGGTGTAACTGTGCCGGCGCGAAGAATGAGCTGCTGGTAATTCACAAGGATATAAATCGGTGGAATCATAGCTATGACAGCCAGAATCACATCAATGGGATGGAACCGGCCTTCTTTGACCCAGGACTTTTTCGTAGGGCAGAGAAGGAAAACAAGGCAAATGCCGAAGGACAGGTGAATACAACGCTGGATCATGGCATCCAGGGTACCGAATAGGCCTGTATAAATCTGGAACAGGGAAAAACAGATACAGATGATAGCTACAATCTTTCCACAGATTCCCTTGTACTCGACGGTATTGGACTCCTTATCCAGGGACTTCAGTTTTTCCTGCATTTCATCACTCAATTTGCCATCTGCCGCTGCAGGATTACCGGCAGGTGTTCCTTTTTTCTCTAAATCGGCCAAAATAATCAACTCCTAATTTCTTTCTTCATGTACCACCCTTTGTACAGCGGTGCTACATACAGCTTTAGTTCCTTCCCCAACGGAACCATGGAATCCAGATCATAGTCTGTATCCCCGATGGTCAGGGTTCCGTGGTTTGTCACCCCATTGCGAAGAGACAATTCCGGAAAATTACGGTTAATATCATCCAGAATAAACCAGCCGTCTTCTTCCCGGAAATGACCTTCATCTGCGGAGAAAGGAAGGCCCACCCCCATAGATTGATATTTGGTGGATTTAAGAACAAAGCCATCTGTAATCTTATTGACTTCCAGATACTCGTAAATCATTGTTTTCTGTACGGAATGATGGTAGGCCAGTGTCACCGGTGTGCCGGCTTCTACTTTCTGACGGAAAATGATGCCATCCGCAGTCTGACCGAATACATAGGGCTGCCGGATAAGCCAGCCGCCTACGGTGGCCACCAGGCCCACGATGATTCCGAAGATGATAATCACTGTTTCCAGTGTCCCATTTTTCTGTTTCTTCATGAAAGTGAGAACGGACCCCTTGAGGCCCGTTCTCCCTCCTTTCTATGGCAAGGTTTGGATCCTTTCGGGATTCTCCTTATTTTGCCTTCAGATACTTTTCAGCGCCTGCATTCATCTTGATAGACATGCCTTCCAGTGCGGTATCCTTGGTAATGTACTTACCTACGGCATGGGCAGCTTTCATCCGATCCAGATGTTCATAAATGGCCTTTACAATCTGTTCACCTAGGTCATCGGACAATTTATCGGTTGTAACGATGACGCACTTTACAGCTACCGTTTCTACATCTTCATCCTGTCCGGGGTAGGTGCCCTTTGGAATGATCATCTTGGTATAGTACGGATATTTCTGCATGAGCTGGTCTACGATCTTCGGATCGATATTGACGATAGCTGCAGATTTATTAGCAGCCAGGTCCTGGATAGCAGCTGTCGGATAGCCAGCTACTACGACACCTGCGTCTACGTTTCCATCTTTCAGGGCATCTGCTGCTTCGCCGAAGGACAGATACTGTACATCAATATCATTATAGGTAATGCCATAGGCTTCAAGAATCTGACGGGCATTGGCTTCAGCACCGGAGCCGGAAGCACCAACAGCGACTTTCTTGCCTTTCAGGTCAGCAATAGTCTTGATGCCCTTATCTTTAGTGGTAACAAACTGGATGGTTTCCGGATAGAGAGCTGCAATACCACGGAGATTATCCATCTTATTGTCCTTGAACATTTCCTTGCCGTTGGCTGCATAGTAGGCAATATCATTCTGGATGAATGCAATATCTACAGAGCCATCTTTCAGCATATTGACATTGGCCACAGAAGCGCCGGTGGACTGGGCAGATGCATTCATGCCTTTAATATTCTGGTTCAGAAGTTCGGCCAGTGCACCACCTAAAGGATAATAGGTACCTGCTGTGCCACCAGTAGCAATATTCAGGAACTGCTTGCCACCTCCAGCGGAACCGGATCCACCGCTTCCACCGCCGCATCCTGCGAGAAGAGCTGCACCTGCCATGCAGAACGCGCCTGCAACAATCAGCTTTTTCAATGTTTTCTTCATAATGCCGTCCTCCTTAACCCTCTAACGGAAAGTCCGATACCTGTCTATGTATTGAATTCCATCGGTGTCTTCCCAAATTCTCCGCACAGAGTGAAATAAAAAAGCAGCCCGGCGCACAGGAAATCCCTATGCGTCTGCTGCAGCTTCTTCGCTCGTTGTGCTATAAAGTTATCATTATAATACTACTTTTCGAAATCTTTGTAAAGGAGGCTTGGCTGAATTCCCTTATTGTTCTGGTATTTTCCACTGTCATAGCTGTCTGCTTCGCCCAGAACCGTATGGAAATAAATCTGGCAGATTTCCACGCCTGCATATATACGAATAGGCTGTACACAGAACATTTCAAGCGTCCAGTAGCCGGAAAAGCCAACGTCTCCGAACCCTGCGGTCACATGGATGAAAAGGCCCAGCCTTCCGATGGAAGAACGGCCTTCCAGCATAGGAACGAAGCACTTTGTTTTCGTGTATTCCCTTGTCCTTCCCAAATAGAGTTTATTCGGCTGGAGCACGATTCCCTCTTCAGGAATATGGAGCAGTTGGCCTTCATTCCTTTTCTTCATGTCCAGTTCATGGTTGTTATATACCATGAGCTCGTCAGAAAGAGTCAGGTTATAACTGTTTGGATTGACTTTCTTGGGATCAAAAGGATCAATGATGATTTCTTCGCCCATGTGACGGACGATTTCCCTGCCGGATAAAATCATTTGAGTTTCCTCGCTTCCTGGTTAAAAATCTTACGGTGCAGTGCCATGCGGCGATGTTTAAATGGAGCCTTTGCCCTGTCGCCGGGCCTGAGCTGGAATAGCTCCCTCTCTTTTTCGGAAAGAGCTGGCGATACAAGCAACTCCCCTTTATTGGTAAATGAAATCAGGTGGGCAGAAAACAGAGCTCCATGGGTAGGACAGAACAGAGGTCCCTTCGTTCTTTTATCTCCCTCTTCATAGGGGAATGCCTGCAAAAGGGAAATCCGGCGAACGCCACAGACAAGACAGCACGGCTCTTCTACCATGGACTTTCTCTGGAATGAATTTTCTTCTTCCAATTCTCTACGGATTCGTCTCACCGTAACAGCAGCGGATTTGGCAAACAGGCTTCCTTCCATGCCTGCCGCTGATTCATCTTCCTCCAGAATATGCTGAATTTCAAGGGGAACCGTTCCTTTGGCCGTTTGTATTTCCCTGTATGCCCGGACCGCTTCCGGTTTCAGGATCCAGTAATAAGCACCACCCTCTCCTTCCGTACCGTCAAAAACATATTCCCAAGGAGCACGATCGCAGGTTTCCGGCATTTCGGAAGCCATTCCGGTCACCTTTTCGCCATCCAATGTATAGGTTTCATAGGGGCCTGGATTCTGCTGCTTTTTCCGGATTCTTTTCTTTTTTTCTTTTTCCGGATAAACCGGAACTCTGCCCTGTTCCACCAGCTCCCGGATTTTGCCTCCTGCCCAGCCTACAGCAGAATTCAGGGCACGGTATTCCATATGAAGGGCGGCGGCAATATTTTTCCCATTATCCATATGATCCGCAGCATGATAAAGCCGGTCAAAGATTTCCATCATGAGATGAGTCATGACTGCAGGGTTACCCATAAGCCGGAGCCACCCTTCCCGTGTAATCACGTCCCACTGTTTCAGTCCTTTTCGCCTTGCCATCCCTTCACCACCTTTACCGGTATAGTCTTTTTGTTATTATAACATTTTGTCATAGAAATGGTGAATGAAAAATGATGGTTTGTCGAGCTACTGTGTCCGGCGCAGATGGGTAGAGTCATTCGCATGGAGTAGCTAGAAGCTCTCGCTCGAATGACTCTATTCATCAGCGCCGCCCACCAGCTCGACAAACTGAAATTGGCAGTACTGCTCCTCTTCTGTCTCACCGTTCATTCAAACAGAAAACCCCGCAGAAAATCTGCGGGGCCATTTCCATCAGTTTCCTTCCAGTTCAGCCACGCCAAGGGGCGGACTTTCCAGAAATTTAACCTTCGGGTTTCTCTGGGCAAGCCATCCTGCCTGCCAGGCATTGGGCAGGAGGTAAACGGGTCGCTCACGACGGTCGTAAACCACCATGGCATTGTCGATACCCACCAGTTCTTCCGGCGGTACATCACCCTCCGTCCACCGGGCTGTGGTAAAGCCTAAAGGTTCCAGATTGACAGATACATTATATTCATTTTCCAGGCGGTACTTCATGACTTCGAACTGCAGCTGGCCAACTGCACCTATAATGAAGGATTCCATAATATAAGGCTGTTTATAGACCTGAATAGCTCCTTCCTGGGCGAGCTGTGTCACGCCATTCAGGAACTGTTTTCTCTTCATACTGCTTTCCGGGGAAAGTCTTGCAAAAAGTTCCGGCGGGAATACGGGGAAATCAATAAAAGTAACAGGATGTTTCTTCTCACATACCGTATCCCCAACGCCCAGCTCACCGGTATCAAAGACGCCGATAATATCACCGGGATAGGCTTTTTCCACAGTCTGCCTTTCTGTAGCCAGAAACTGCTGGGGCTGGGAAAGACGAATCATCTTGCCGCTCTGCCGGTGCAGGACACTGACTCCCTTTTCAAAGACGCCGGAGCAGATACGCATGAATGCCACCCTGTCATGGTGCTTCGGATCCATATTGGCCTGGATTTTGAACACAAAGGCCGAGAAATTCGGATCTTCAGGAGAAACTGTGCCTTCCAGTGTTTTTCTTGGTTCCGGCGGCGGTGCCAGTTCCAGATACTTTTCAAGGAACGGCTGCACGCCAAAGTTCGTCATAGCGGAGCCAAAGAACATGGGCGTCAGTTCTCCCTTTGCCACCTTATCTGCATCGAAGGGGTCCCCCGCTTCATCCAGCAGTTCCAGGTCATCCTTCAGAGACTGGATTACTTCCGGGCTCAGATGGGATGTGATTTTTTCATCATCCATTTTTCCGGAAATCACATCCAGCTTTTTTACACCGTGGGCATTATCCTTGATAAAGAGATGGCACATCTCCGTTTCCCGGTCATAAATACCCGTATAGTCTCCATTCACACCGATAGGCCAGTTCATGGGACAGGAACGGATTCCCAGTACATCTTCAATATCTGCCATCAGGTCAAAGGGATTCTTACCAAAATGGTCAATCTTATTGACAAAAGTAAAAATAGGAATACCCCGGTCCGAACAAACCTTGAAAAGTTTTTTGGTCTGGGCTTCTACCCCCTTGGCCACATCAATGACCATGACCGCCGAGTCAACGGCCATAAGTGTCCGGTACGTATCTTCAGAGAAATCCGCATGGCCTGGGGTATCAAGAATATTGATACGGCAGCCGTTGTAATCAAACTGAAGCACAGAGCTGGTTACAGAAATACCGCGCTGTTTTTCGATTTCCATCCAGTCTGAAACGGCATAGCGGGCTGTTTTTCGTGCTTTAACGGAACCTGCCAGATGGATAGCTCCACCGTAGAGCAGAAGTTTTTCGGTCAGCGTTGTCTTGCCGGCATCCGGGTGGGAAATGATGGCAAAAGTGCGGCGTCTTTTTATTTCTTCCAAGTCAGTCATGTTTCACCTCAAATAATAATAACCATGTCGTTTTATTATACCGCACTTGGAAGGGGAAAGAAAAGAGAAAACAAAATAGGCCAATTTCAGTTTGTCGAGCTGTTGGGCGGCGCTGATGGATAGAGTCATTCGTGCGGG
>OGXC01002065.1_pt1 | contig 14323 bp, 10 predicted proteins | sample 1576201 | NCBI WGS metagenome assembly OGXC01 (sample SAMEA3541562, study PRJEB24748) | human gut metagenome | biome: human gut; feature: human-associated habitat; material: faeces | place: China | collected 2012 | reverse complement strand
TGGTGTTGTCGCCGTCGGTGTTGATGCTGGGCACCAGCACCTCCAGCCCGTACAGAGCGGCCGTTTCCACGCTGGCAATGGCCGCCTTGGTCCGGTCGCCGCTCTCCGCCACGAACTTTGCCGCCATGGCCGTGTTGGGCATGGCCGTGGCGGGCAGACGGAACTGCTTTAAGAACGTCTCACTCTGGGCGATGGCCTGCTGGTGGCTGTAAACGTGCCTGAGCTGGGCCAGCTGGGTGCCGGGCAGGACGAGCAGGTTCTGGGAGATGGGCAGGTCGTAGACGTCCACCACCCACAGCTCGGGGTGGTTGTAGCACAAGTCGAGGACGGCGGAGACATCGCCTGCGTGGCTGTTTTCAAACGGCACAACGCCGTGGGCGGTGTCGCCCCGGCTGACGGCATCGAACACCTCGTCCCACGTCGGGCAGCTGACGGCCTCCGCGTGGGGGAAGAGCGCCCGCAGCGCGATGTGGGCGAAAGCGCCTTCCACGCCCTGATAGGCGGCGCGGTTCCGGCCCAGCACCTCAGCTTCGTACTGCTTGGCGACATCCATCATGTTCTGGACATGGTCTTTATAGTAAGGCCGGAGGGCAGCGTTCCGGATGCGGGCCGCAGCCTTTTCCAGCACCACCGCCTCCCGCGCGGCGTCAAAAATCGGCAGGCCGTGGGCCTGTTTGTATTGGGCGACGCTGAGCACAGCGGCCATCCGCCGCTCAAACAGGGCGGCCAGCTGCGCGTCCACCGCGTCGATCTCGGCGCGGGCTTGTTCCAGTGTGTCCATCTTTCCACATCCTTTGGGTAAAATTTCAGTTCTTACAGCGATGATACTTAGTAAGTATACCATAACCCGGATGAGGAAACAACAAGCCCGGCTCTCTTTGAGGGTAGATAATATTTCAAATCCGGGGCCGTCAACGCGAAGAGATTGCAACCAAAACGCCCCCTCCGGCAATGACGGAGAGGGCGTTCTTGCTTATTTGCGCAGGTCTTCCCTGCTGCGGGGGGTGCCGAACACCCGGCCATAGGGGTTGTCGAGGTCGGCAGCCTTCAGAGATGCAGTTTTTTCGGCAGGCTTTTCAGGGATGCTGAGATGCTTTGCCTTCCCCCTGGAGAGAACACGGTACCGCATGGCTCAGCCCTCCGGGGCTGCCGTGGAGACAGCGCCTTCGGTCAGCTTCTGCCAGAATTCTTCGCCTCCTGCGAGGTTATCCGCAGTGCCGCTGTTCCACGCGCCCCGCATTCCCACATAGAACTGGGACATATACTCCTGACTGGAACCACTCCTGCTCTGGGTGGTGTCGGGGCCGTAATCACCGAGGTCGAGGCCAGCCAGGACCGGGCAGTCGTCCCACTTGTACACCATGTTCCACCAGTCCTCGTCGCTGTCGGCGGCGGGCAGAGTGCCGTCGAGATACCGCAGCGAGCCGGTGCTTTCTTCAAAGCCCGCCGGGTCCCAGAGCAGAAAAACAGAGCTGAGGCCGCCCTGTACGTCGGCGGCCAGCTTGGTGGTGCCGGCCATGGTCAGATAGGCGGCGCTCTCGGTCTGGGTCTCTGTGTCGGAGTAGTCGAGGGTGTAGACGTTGAGGGTCACGACCACCTTGCCGTCGCCGTTGCGGTCTTCGCCGCAGGCGGCCAGTGCATCCTGCAAAGCGTTCACGGTGTCCTCGGGCAGATAGTAGGGGGCCACCACGGCCACGTTATGATCGGGCTTGGTGACAAAGAAATACTGTCCGATGAAGTTGTAGGCCACAAAGGCCGCGGCGATGCCGATGATGATGACCCATTTCAGGTTATAGTCCCACCAGTTGGCCCAGCGCTCCTTGCGGGTGTACTGTCTTTCCTTGCGGGGGGCAATGTCTTTCGGGTCGATGTCGCGCTCGTAACGGTAGCTTGCCATGAGGCAGTGTCCTCCAAAAAAGTTATAACTCTGCCAGAATGGTCTGGCGGACGGCGTCGGGCAGCTGCTTCTGCTCGGCCCGGCTCATGCCTGCCGTCTGGATGGGCGGCAGCACCCGGACGTATACCGTGCCGGGGGTGGCCCGATTGCCGTGGGCCTCGAACAGGCCCCGCGCACCGGAGATGGCCACCGGCACCACCGGTGCGCCGGTCTTGACCGCGATGCGGAAGGCACCGGCCTTGAACTCACCGGCGCCGCCCTCTTCGCCCTTGTAGCGGGTGCCTTCGGGGAAGATGATGAAGCTCCGGCCGCTCTCCACGATGGCGGTGGCGTCGTTCAACGCGCGCACCGAGGCGCGGACATCGTCGCGCTGGACGAAAACGCAGCCCAGCAGCTTCATCCAACGGTTGAGCAGAGGAATTTTTCCCAGCTCTTCCTTGGCGAGGATGCCGTAGGGCTCATCGAGGCCGGCCAGCAGCAGCGGGATGTCATAATAGCTGCGGTGGTTCGCCACAAAGACGCAGGGGCCATCCTTCGGGATGTTGTCCAGTCCCTCGATGCTGAGCCGGACGCCGGTGACGTTCAGGATGCCTTTGCTCCAATGGGGGATGTGCTTTTTTACCAGCTGGCGCACCGTCTCGGTGTCGCCTGCGGCCAGCGCACGCTCGGCTTTGCACAGCACACTGTAATGGACGATCATGTACCCGAACAGATAAACGAATAACGCAATGGTGCGGAAAATGCTCACAGAGCGATACCTCCTTCTGGCTCAAAAAGCCGTCCCTATTGTATCACACTCCGCCCCAAAAAGGGAGAGGAAATACTTTTTTTACATTTAGAGGGCTTTGCGGCTTGCAAAATCCACAAAATCCGGGTATATTTATAATCAGAAAGCCAGCACAATGGCGCTTCCTGCCAAAACCGTGCTGTGCAATGCAAGCCGTCTTTCGGGACGGCGAGAGAGGATAACCATACAACATGAGTCTGTTCCCTTCTGCAAACGATTTCAAGTCCGGGCCGGGCGTCGAAAAGGACGCCCCCCGCAAGACCGGCGTAGGCCGCTTCTTCGAGCTGGTGGGCCGGGATATGAGCGGGATGTTCCTTGCAAACCTGCTCACCTGTCTGGGTTTTCTGCCCGTCATCTGTCTGGTGTACATCGGCTTTCTGATGAACAGCCTGCCCGTCATGGTGCTCAGCGCCGCCGTGGGCGGCATCCTGGCCGGGCCGGTGCTGGCGGGCATGTACGACACCGTCCTGCGCGCTCTGCGCGACGAGGCCGGTTACTGGTGGACCACCTACCGCAAGGCCTTCAAGCAAAACTTCAAAGCCAGCATCCTGCCGGGCGTGCTCTACTGCGTCGTGGTCACGGTGCAGATCTTCCTCGTGTACTTCTGCTTCAACCTGCTCTACCACGGCACCAACGTCGGCGTAGGCATGTGGGTGGCCACGGTGCTCAACCTCGTCATCTTCCACATGCTGTTCTCCTACATGTGGCCCCAGGTGGTCCTGCTGGACCAGCCTTTCGGCCAGACGCTCAAGAACAGCGTCAACTGCATGATCGCTTTCCTGCCCCACGCACTGGCCGCGTCCCTCGTGACGGTACTGTTCTGGGGCCTCGTCATCCTCTGTATGCCGCTGGGCCTGCTGCTCATGCTGGTGTTCGGCTTCTGGTTCCAGGTGGAGATCACCAGCCAGATCGTCTACGGCGACCTCGACCGGGTGTTCCACATCGAGGAGAACATCCGCAAGCTCCACGACGCCGAGTATGAAGCCGAGATGGCCGAGGAGCGCAGCGACGACGAGAAATAAACGACACACCGACGCGGAAAGGGGATGCGTGCAATGGAACAGCGGAACAATCTGGTGCTGCAGGGCACGGAGACGTTTTCCCGCGGACAGCTCGATAATGTGGCGCTGGACAACGGCAGCGTCGTGCTGGACAGCGTGGCCGGGCGGTACCTGCAATACGGCAGCTACACGACGCCCGAGTTCGCCATGCCGGCCTTCTGCAACCTGAACGTCAGCTGGAACGCCCACGCGCCCCAGAACACGATGGTGGAGGTGCGCTGCCGCGTCTATGCAGGCGGCAGCTGGACGGGCTGGATGAGTTTTGGCAAGTGGGCGCCGGATTACCCCCGGGCCAGCATCAGCACCCACAGCGACGACGGCCTCATCTTCCTGATGGGCGACACCGTGACGGTGGCGCTGCCCGGCGGCGGCACCGGCGTCCAGCTTCAGGTCAACCTTTCGACCAACGACGACAAAGTCACCCCGGCGCTCCGGCTGCTGGCGGCGGCGGTCCGCCCCCTTGCGTGGGATAAGCAGAGCGGCCACCCCATCAACCGCCGCCTGTACTTACCGGAATACTGCCTCTCGGCCCATGACCCCAGCTTTGGCCGGGACATGGACCTGCCGCTGGTGATGGCGGCCCTGATGAACCGCTGGGGCGAGGACATCCTGCCCGAAGAGGTGGCCTACGTCATGGAGGACAAGACCACCGGCAGCACCAGCAACGGCGCTTTCGCCGCCGCGGCAGCGGGCTGCTGCGGTTTTCCCTGCTGGCAGGCGTGGATGGACCTGCAGGACCTGCGGGAGCAGATACACGACGGCTGTTCTGTGGCCGTGCGCATCGAGCGCCGCATCCGGGGCCAGCGGGACCCCATCGGGGTCTGGATGGGTCTGCGGGGCTTCGGCCACGACGACGCGGTCCTCGCCGATTATGTCCTGCTCAACGACCCCACCGCCGACAGCGACGGGGCCGTGAACTGCACGATGGCGGTGACGGATTTTGCCCGCTACTTCACCGGGCGGGCCATCGCTCTCCGCCCCAAGCCCCGGGACACCGAGGCCAACCGCCCCCGGCGGGTCTCCTGCGACTTTGTGTACAGTGCCGAGGATGACTGCTGGTATCTGGCCCAGAAGGGTCAGCGGCAGCTGCTCCCGGCCGAATTTTCCGGCTGGGCGGCCTGCAGCCCCCACGACGGAGTAGCCCACGCCACCACAGCCCACCGCACCTTCCGGCGGATGGAGCGGACACGGACCGGCGGCTTCCGCTTCCCGCCCGAGCAGACCGCCGCAGGCGGGCGGTGCAGCGTTTACATCGTGGACCATACCGGCACCATGCAGTTTGCAGAGGTGCGCCTGCCTGCGCCTCCGCCGCCCGCGCTGCCGCTATCGGAAGCAAACCAAAGCACCGCGCCTTCTGTCTCCTGAGAGGCAGCACAGCCAAGAGCTTTTTGGGATAAATCATCAACATGGGAGGAACATATTATGGCAAAGACGATCATCACTTTGGGCCGTGAGTACTGCACCGGCGGACGCTACATCGCCAAGGACGTGGCGCGCGCACTGGGCATCAAGCTCTACGACAAGGAACTGATCACGATGGCCGCCAAGAATTCCGGACTGTCCGAGGAGGCCGTGGCCGCCAGCGAGAAGCGGCACACCCACAGCCTGCTGTACAGCCTGTATACGATGGGCAATGACCTTCCGCTGGGCGATCAGGTCTTCATCCTGCAGAGCCGCATCATCAAGCAGCTGGCCGACGAAGGCCCCTGCGTCATCGTGGGCCGCTGCGGCGACTACGTCCTGCGCGACCGCAAAGACGTGCTGCGCGTCTTCGTCTACGCCCCCAAGGAGTGGCGTCTGGCTTACGGCAAGGAGAACAATATGCTACAGGCCAAGGACGAGAAGGGCATCAAGGACGAGATCGACAAGACCGACCGCAACCGTGCCGCCTACTACAACTACTACACCCAGAACCGCTGGGGCGACGCCCACAACTATGACCTCGCCATCAACGCCGCACTGGGCCATGACGCCTGTGTGCAGATGATCCTTGCCGCCGCAGAGGCCAAGGAGAAGGCCATGGAGGGCTGATGCCCGCCGCCCCGGAGGGGGCAAAATAAATAATGATGCTGCGTGGGTGGGGTGCTTTTGCGCTCTGCCCACGTTTGCGGCATAGAAGAACTCTGCATCCCCAAGTCATCAACATCAAAAGGAGAAATCGTGGAAAACAAGCATCCCTCATCCTCTCCCGCCGGTGAGCGGGAAAACATCATGGGTACCATGGACATCAACCCTCTGCTCATCAAGCTCAGCGTGCCGATGATGGTATCCATGCTGGTGCAGGCCCTCTACAACGTGGTGGACTCGATTTTCGTGTCCCACGTCAGCGAGAGCGCCCTGACCGCCGTTTCGCTGGCGTTCTCTTTGCAGAACGTCATGATCGCCGTGGGCGTCGGCACCGGCGTGGGCGTCAATGCCCTGCTGTCCAAGAGCCTCGGCGAAAAGAACCAGGAACGGGCCAATCAGACCGCCGAGAACGGCATCTTCCTGTCCCTGTGCAGCTACGCCGTCTTCCTCGTCATCGGCCTCACCTGCATGAAACCCTACTTCTACGCACAGACTTCGGACATGGACATCGCCCGGCAGGGCATCCAGTATCTGCAGCTCTGCTGCGTGCTCAGCCTCGGCCTCTTTACCCAGACCATGGGCGAGAAGCTGCTGGCCGCCACCGGCCGCACCCATCTGAGCATGATAAGCCAGCTGGTGGGCGCTGTCGTGAATATCGTTCTCGACCCCATCTTCATCTTCGGCTACTGCGGCGAGGCCCTGTCCGGCACTACCGGCGCTGCCGCGGCCACCGTCATCGGCCAGTTCTGCGGCGCGGGCATGACGCTGTACTTCAACCTCAATAAGAACCCCGACATCCAGATCAGCTTCCGGGGCTTCCGGCCCAGCGCCAAGGCCATCGGCCGCATCTACACCGTCGGCCTGCCCAGCATCGCCATGCAGTGCGTGGGCAGCGTGATGACCTTCTTCATGAACCAGATCCTGATGGCCTTCTCGGCCACGGCTGTCGCCGTCTTCGGCGTCTACTTCAAGCTGCAGAGCTTCGTGTTCATGCCCATCTTCGGCATGAACAACGGCATGGTCCCCATCATCAGCTACAACTACGGCGCACGGAAGCCGGAGCGGGTCAAAAAGACCATCCGCCTCGCAGTCTTCTACGCCGAGTGCATCATGCTGGTGGGCTTCTGCATCTTCCAGTTCCTGCCGGATAAGCTGCTGGGCCTCTTCGCCGCCAGCGACGCCATGCTGGCCATCGGCGTCCCGGCGCTGCGCATCATCTGCCCCCACTTCCTGCTGGCGGGTGCCGGCATCGTGCTGAGCTCGGTGTTCCAGGCGCTGGGCAACGGCGTGTTCAGCCTGACCGTCTCCATCTGCCGTCAGCTGGTGGTGCTCATCCCCGCTGCATGGCTGCTGAGCCGCACCGGCGAGGTGAACATGGTCTGGTGGGCCTTCATCATCGCGGAGGTGGCCAGCCTTGCGCTGAGCCTCGTTTTCATGGCCCGCATCAACCGTACCGTCATCGTCCCGCTCTCCGAAAAGCAGGACGCGGCCGTATAACCTGAAAGGAACGTGAACTCTATGGCAAAAAAGCTGAAGTGGAACCTTATCCTCATGAGCCTGCTCTATCTGGCGCTGGGCATCTTCCTGCTGATGGTGCCCGGCACGGCTCTCAATGTGGTCTGCTACGCGCTGGGCGGCGTGGTGCTGGCCTGCGCGGCAGTGCAGCTGGTGCGGTATTTTGTCGTAGAGCGCGGCGTGTTCCAGAGCCAGCTCACCCTCATCTCGGGGCTGGTCTGTCTGGCGCTGGGCGCATTCCTCATCATCCGCAGCGACGTGGTGGTGCGGGTGCTGCCCATCGTGTTCGGCCTGTTCGTCATCTTTGACAGTCTGGGCCGCATCCAGAACGCTCTCGAGCTGCGCCGGTGCGGGTATCCGAGCTGGAAGATCTTTCTGCTGCTGGCCGTGCTCAGCGTCGTGCTGGGCATCGTGATGGTGGTGGACCCCTTTGGCACCATGGAGACGCTGGTGATGGCCATCGGCCTCATCCTCATCCTGGAAGGCGCACTGAACCTGCTGAGCGCCCTGTACACCATGCTGGCCGTCCGGCGCTTTATAAAGCTGCATCCGGAGACCCAGTCCATGCTGGAAGCCATTACCGGCCAGGATCTGAACGGCGACGGCGTCATCGCCCCGGATGTCTCCCACGCAGATGTGGAGTCCACCGCTGTGGAGCTCGACTATGTGGATGAGAGCGCCGAGGTGGAGCAGGAGAACAAATAACGTTAGCGGGCTTGCCCTCTCAGTCACCTTCGGTGACAGCTCTCCCAAAGGGAGAGCCTCTGGCCTGCCGGAAGATTTTTGCCTCTCCCTTTGGGAAAGGTGGATGCGACCAGCGGGAGCAGACGGAGAGGGCAAGGACGCTGACCGCAGACTAACCCTCTGCTAAAAAACGAAACCCAAAATCAATTCAACATAAAGGATAAAAAGAGTTATGGAAAAGTACGATCTCATCATTGTTGGTGCCGGCCCTGCCGGCATCTTCACCGCTGTGGAGCTGCTGCGCCGCGGCAGCAAGAAGCACATCCTGCTGGTGGAAAAAGGCAAGCCGGTGGAAAAGCGCCACTGCCCCAAGGCCGAGATCGGCCACTGCGTCAACTGCCGCCCCACCTGCGCCATCACCACCGGCTTCTCCGGTGCAGGCGCGTTCTCGGACGGCAAGCTGAGCCTCTCCTATGAGGTGGGCGGCGACCTGCCCACCCTGATCGGCGAGGAGTTCGCACAGGAGCTCATCCATTACACCGATAAGATCTACCTCGAGTTCGGTGCCGACCCCCATGTGGAGGGCATCTACACCGGCGAGGACATCAAGGAGATCCGCAAGAACGCCATCCACGCCGGTCTGAAGCTGGTGGACTGCCCCATCCGCCACCTCGGCACCGAGAAGGCACAGCAGCTCTATCTCGCCATCCAGAACTATCTGGCTGACAACGGCGTGGAGATGCTCTTCTCCACCGAGTGCGAGAACATCATCCTCGAAGACGAGGAGTGCAAGGGCGTGCTGCTGCGTCAGGGCAACGGAGAGCCCCGCGCCGTCTACGGCGACACCGTGGTCATCGGCACCGGCCGCCGCGGCGCAGACTGGCTTGAGAAAATTTGTGCAGAGCACCATATCGCCCACAAGCCCGGCACCGTGGACATCGGTGTCCGCGTCGAGTGCCGCAACGAGGTCATGGAAAAGGTGAACAAGGTGCTGTATGAGTCCAAGCTCATTGGCTACCCCAAGCCCTGGAAGAACAAGGTGCGCACCTTCTGCCAGAACCCCGGCGGCTTTGTGGCGCAGGAGAACTACGACAACGACCTGGCCGTGGTCAATGGCCACAGCTTCAAGGAGAAGAAGAGCGAGAACACCAACCTCGCCATCCTCGTCTCCCACAACTTCACCGAGCCTTTCAACCAGCCCATCGCCTACGCCCAGAAGGTGGGCGAGCTGACCAATATGCTGGGCGCAGGCCACATCATGGTGCAGCGCTACGGCGACATCCTCGACGGCAAGCGCACCTGGGCGAAGGAGCTGGCCCAGTCCAACGTCAAGCCCACCCTGAAGGACGCCGTGGCCGGCGACATCACCGCCGCCATGCCCTACCGCGCCATGACCAACATCATCGAGTTCATCAAGATGCTGGACATGGTCGTCCCCGGCTTCGCCGCCAACGAGACCCTGCTGTACAGCCCTGAGCTGAAGTTCTACTCCAACAAGGTCAAGATGGACTCGAACCTCGACACCAACATCAAGGGCCTGCACTGCCTCGGCGACTCTTCCGGCTGGACCCGCGGCCTGATGATGGCCTCCGTCATGGGCGTGCTGATGGGCCGCAAGCTGGCTGAGAAGGAAGGCTGCTGAAACGCCTTTCTGCACTAAGCTGCGCTGAATATTTGGTTCCCGATGCCTCTCCGCACTCCGCGGAGGGGCATTTTTTGCGCTTTGTGCGGCAAAACCGTGCAGGATACAAAAATCGGCAGAAAAAGTCAATTTCCGTCAACCCTGAAAATTTATGGGAATTTGAATTGATTTTCTTCGTTCAAACTGCTACAATCTCAAGTAGAACTCAAGAAGAAATTGCGTCTTGCGCATAATGCGAGGAGGGATCACTTATGTGCGAAGCCCCCGGAAGCGTAGTAACGCTGCTATGTTCCGGCATCCAGCTTTACAGCGCCGAGAGGCGCATTGCGGACTGCATCCTTGCAGATGTAAAGCGGGCGTCGATGTGTACGTCAGCAGAACTGGCCCGGCTGAGCTGTTCGTCCGAGGCCACCGTCACCCGGCTGTGCCACAAACTGGGGTTCGAGAACTACCGCAAATTCCAGCTGGCGCTGGCACGGGACGCCATGGAGCAGCAGGAAGCCCAGCGTATGCGGGACGAAGGGCAGGACGAGCTGCATCAGGCACTTCTGAACATTCTGGCAAACCGCGAAGAGGAGCTGCGGGCCACCATTCAGGCCATTGATACCCGCCAGCTGCGGCAGATCCTCTCTCTGCTGCGCAGCTGCGAGGTCATGGAGGTGGTCTCCGAGGGCGGCGGCCTGCCGGTGGCCTTCGATGCCTCCATCCGGTTCAGCCACCTGGGCAAGCGGTGCGTTTCCAGCGCAGTCCACGAGAAGAACCTTGCCTTTGCTCAGACGCTGACCCCCAAAGACATCCTCATCGTGCTCTCGGCCTCCGGGCAGAGCGCCAGGCTGGAAGAGGTGTCCGCTGCCGCCAAAGGGCGGGATGTACCGGTGCTGCTCATCACCTGTGACAGCCACGGCCCGCTGGCCCAGCTGGCCGACTATGTGATGACGGCTTCCAACCGCGAACAGCGGCTCATCGAGGGCAGCCATGCGGCATCGCTGCTCTCGCCGAACGTCCTGATCGAGGTGCTCTACTACCTGCTGCGGATGGAAAATCTGTAAAAAACAAGCGCTGGCACCTTCGTGCCAGCGTTTGTTTTTATCATTGGAGCTCCAGATCACCGGGCAGGATGACATCCAGCTCCGCCGCAGGCTCTGCCACGAGGCGGCGGCTCTGGTTGAAGATGGCCTTTTCCAGCGTATTGCGGGCGAGACGTCCGTTGCCCGCCGTGCGGGCATCCTCTGCCTGCCGGCGCTCGTAGTAGCCCCGCAGCGGTTCCGTGCAGCTCTCGGCCAGCCTGTAGCCCTTGCCCCTCGCCAGCACATTCGTGATGTCCAGCAGCTCATCGGCGGTGTAGTCCGGGAACTCTATCTTGTTCGGGAAGCGGCTGGCAAGGCCGCTGTTGGCGGTCAGGAACGTCTCCATCTCCCTGGTGTAGCCCGCAAGGATGACCACCAGCTCGTCGCGGTGGTCTTCCATCCCCTTCACCAGCGTGTCGATGGCCTCGAGGCCGAAGCTGTCCTGCTCGCCCCGGTAGAGGCTGTAGGCCTCGTCGATGAAAAGGACGCCGCCCAGCGCGCTCTGGATGACGCTGTTGGTCAGGGGGGCGGTGTGGCCGGTGTAGCGGCCCACGAGGTCCCCCCGGCTCACCTCCACCAGCTGCCCGCCCTTGAGGGCGCCGATGGCCTTGAGGTACTTTGCCACGAGCCGGGCGATGGTGGTCTTGCCGGTGCCGGGGTTGCCGGTGAAGATCATGTGCATCGAGAGGCTGGCGGTCTTGAGGCCCGCCGCCGCACGGCGCTGCTGTACCTGAATGTTATCGGCAAGACCGAAGACGTATTCCTTCACCGGTGCAAGACCCACGAGGTCGTTCAGCTCTTTCCTGATCTCTTCCACTGCGCCGGTATAGGCGGCGGGCAGTAAATCGAAGAGCTTCTGGGGCCCGGCGTCGTTGAGGGCAAAGTCCAGGCCGCCCTCCCGGGCAGTCAGTGTGATCGTTCCGGTAAGCGCGGCATCTGTTTGCAGACAGTATTCGCTCAGAGCGCGGAATATCTTATCGCAGCAGGCCGAAAGCCCCGCCGCACCCTGCTTCGGGCTGCACCGGGCCGCCACATAGTCCCGCACATCCGCGCCCGCCGACAGGGTCAGGCCGAGGCGGGTCTTCACTTTTGCGGCCAGCGCGTTGAGCTGCTGGGCTGCCAGCGCGGCGAGGGCTTCCCGCGCAAAGGCACTGGTCTCACAGACATCGCCCAGCACCGAGACGAAGGCCGCACCGAACTTGTCAGCCAGCGCCTCCCGGCCCTTCTGGGAGAAGAAGACAAGGTACTTGCCGCAGGGGGTGATGCGGCTCACAGCCCCGGGGGCAAGCGCCGTCCCGGCGTCCACGAGGATGCCCTCCTTGTTGACAAGATACCGGCTGGACAGGGGCGCACTGCCCTTGACGGCCAGGTCTGCCAGCGTCTTCAAAAAGCCCGGGTAGCAGCTCTCGTAGTGCTCAAAGACTAGGATCTCGCCCGGCGCATGGAGGGCGGCGTACAGATCCTGCAAAAAGAGCTTTTCAGCCCCCGGGTCGGGGTAAAGCGCCAGATCCATGACGGCCAGCTTATCGCTCTGCAAAAGACCCCGGGCGGCCATGCAGCGGGCCGTCTCCGTCAGAGCGAAATGCCGCCCCGTGCCGGGCGCACCGCAGAGCAGGATGACGTTCCGGGCCGTGGGGGCCTCGGTCCCCAGCACGAAGGGCCGGCGCATGGCCCGCACGACGCCGTCCACAAAGGCGTCCTGCCCCAGCACTGTCTTTTTCACCTCAGCGGCCAGCCCTTCGAAGCTGCCCAGATGCTCCTGTCTGACTTCGGTGGTTCCTTTGGCCAGCAGGCCGTCAGCCTCCATGTCCTCGAGCATCTTCCGGCTCTGGGCCAGCGCCTCCTGTGTGGTGTCTCTGCGCAGCTCGGCGTTCTGTTTTTTCAGCATTTCGTCCAGCTTTTTCTGCTGCTCGAGCAGGGCTGCGTTCATATCGGGCAGACCGGTCTTTTCCGGCGGCGTTTTCTGCGTATCAAAGCGCAGTTTTCCTCCCGGGCCGAACACTCCGTTCATCAAGTTCTCCCAATCGTCGGTGTATGCCATCTGCCTGCCTCCGTCCTGCGTTTTTTTCCAGTATAGTGTACTTTGCCCCCTTTTGCAAGAAAAGTCTTGAAAATCCACGGGCAGGCGGGTACACTAATTTTATATTGATTTGATATGCGAAGGGAATGGAACGAAATGAAAACGCCCGCAGAGTGGAAAACGCTGTTCGAGAGCAGCGCCTTTGCACGGCAGACAAACTACAGCGGCCCTCTGGGGCCGGAATATAACCCCTCCGGCACCCGGCTCCGGCTCTGGGCGCCCACGGCGCAGAAGGTATCGGTCAACCTCTACCGCCGGGGCGACGGCGGGGCCTGCATGGGGACCCTGCCGCTGGAACAGCACGGGCAGGGCGTCTGGTCGGTCTATCTGCCCGGCGACCAGCACGGACATTACTATACCTTTACCGTCGAGGTGGACGGCACAGCATACGAGACGGGCGACCCCTACGCCCGGACGGCAGGCGTCAACGGCCTGCGGAGCATGATCTTAGACGCGCCCCGCATCGACCCGCCCGACTGGAACCACGACCACCGGGTCATTGTCCCGGCCTCCCGCCGGACAGTGTGGGAGGTCAGCGTCCGCGACTTCTCGCAAGACCCGGCCTGCGGCGTTCGGAATGCATGGCGGGGCAAATTCATGGCCTTTACCCAGAAGGGGACCACCCTTTCTTCCGCCGGCACCTTCCCCACCTGCCTCGACTACCTCAAGCGGCTGGGAGTGGGCTATGTGCAGCTGATGCCCATCTTCGACTTCGGCAGTGTGGACGAAAGCCGCCCCCTCACCCGGCAGTACAACTGGGGCTACGACCCCACCAACTACAACGTCCCCGAGGGCAGCTACTCCACCGACCCCACGAAAGGCGAAGTCCGGGTGCGGGAATGCAAGGAGATGATAGCCGCCCTCCACGCGGCGGGCATCGGCGTCATCATGGACGTGGTGTACAATCATATGTACCGCAGCGAGAACCCGCTGAACCGCACGGTGCCTTATTATTTCTTCCGGCAGAACCCGGACGGCAGCTTCTCCAACGGCAGCGGCTGCGGCAACGAGTTTGCCAGTGAGCGGCCCATGGCCCGGAAATACCTCATCGACTCGGTGCTCTACTGGGCGCAGGAATATCACATCGACGGCTTCCGCTTCGACCTCATGGGCCTCTATGACGTGGACACCATGAACGAACTGCGGGCCGCGCTGGACGCTCTGCCGTGCGGCAGAAACATCCTGATGTACGGTGAGCCGTGGCAGGGCGGCGGAAGCCAACTCCACCGGTACGAGGCCAATAAGGCGAACCTCGCCATGCTGTCCGAGCGCATCGGCATCTTCTGCGACAACACCCGCGACGTCATCAAGGGCGGCTGTTTTGACGCCCGGGAGCCGGGTTACGTCGAGGGCAGGCCGGGCAGCTTCTGGGACATCGGCGGGGCCGTGGCCGCGTGGTGCCGCAGCGACAAGCTGCCCACCCATTCGCCCTCTCAGATCGTCAGTTATGTCTCTGCCCACGACAATTTCACTCTCTGGGATAAGCTGATGCTCGTCCGGTACGCCCGTCCCGAGTACACTGC
>OGXC01002041.1_pt1 | contig 14446 bp, 10 predicted proteins | sample 1576201 | NCBI WGS metagenome assembly OGXC01 (sample SAMEA3541562, study PRJEB24748) | human gut metagenome | biome: human gut; feature: human-associated habitat; material: faeces | place: China | collected 2012 | reverse complement strand
CCACGCAGGTTTAGCGGAGTGAGCGACCGCCTTATAAAATAACTGGGCGGGGTACATGGCTTGCCACGTGCCATATTCAGGCTTAAATTTTTTCCCTGATACTCTTTGTACACAGCCTCAAGCTGCTCCTTTAAAGATGCAAGTTCTTCCTTTGACATTTCGCGGTATGGTTTCATGTCAGTATCCTCCTCATTTTTTCGTTTTTTACAGCACCGAAAACCCCTTACGGTGTCTGTCCCCTATGACTATATTATAATCGAAGACCGAAAATCTTACAACACAAAAAATAAAGTTTCGCCCTATTTTTCTCACAATTTTGAGCCTTCTTACAAAAATATCTTAACCCTCGCTCCGTTGACTTTTTTTTAACAATAACGTATCATTATATTATTGATTTTTATCGAACAGCCACAGAGGGGGATACCGAATGATAAATGAAAATAAGAGCGTCAGGGATCTGAAACGCATGGTTCTGATCGGAGCGATCGTCGCCCTCGTATCCCAGCTCTACTGGAATCTTTTTGTATATAATTTCCGTATCTCTTCTTCCGTTATCGTGCTCCCGGTCCTCTTAATGACGCTGGGAAAAAATCTTTCCACGACGATGACCTGTTCGGTAACTGCAGTGATCGTTTTTCTGTTCCGACTGATTGCAGCGGTAAACGGTGGTGCTGATCTCATAACATCCGCGGAAAATTTATTTCCAAACGCGGTCTTCTATTTCTGCTACGGGATCATCTTTAACGCCATGATCCCCGGAAAACATACCGTGTCCTTCAGCCGGTTATTTCCGGCGGTCTTTTTTGCAGATTTTGGATCGAATCTGGTGGAACTCTGTATCTCAGAGAGCTCACTCCACACTATGACACCGGAAAAGGCCGGATACCTTCTCCTGATCGCCCTGTTCCGGACTTTCCTCACAAGCCTGATCTTAATGGCGGAAAGTCACTACCGGACTCTTTTAAAAAACGAAGAGCACGAGAACCGTTACCGCCGCCTGTTCTTAATGACTACAGGCTTAAAGAATGAGATCTACTTCATGCGGAAGAATTCCGAGGAGATCGAATCCGTCATGGCGAACGCCTATAAGCTCTACGAGAAGTTAAACGAGATGGACGTGCCGGATGATATGAAGCACATGTCACTCTCCATCGCGCGGGATGTCCACGAGATCAAGAAAGACTATATCCGGATCATTCAGGGAATTGAGGAGGAGATCTCCGAGGAATACGATGAGAAACGGATGAGCTTTCAGGATATCTTAAAGATCCTTGAAGACACCACCTACCATATGCTGGAGGCGAAAAATGTCCATATCCAGCTGGAGTTCCGATGCTCGGACAACTTTATGACCGAGGAGCACTACGAACTCATGGCCGTGTTAAAAAATCTTGTCAACAATGCCATTGAGGCCATCGAATCCGACCGGAAGATCGGCACGATCTGCATCGAAGAGCACCTTCGTAACGGGAACTACATCTTCTGTGTCACAGATGACGGACCGGGAATCTCACCGCGCCATCTGCCGAACATTTTTAAAATGGGATATTCAACGAAATTTGACCATAAGACCGGAAATATCTTCCGCGGTGTCGGCCTTTATGGGGTAAAAATGACCGTGGAGGAACAGTTTAAGGGAACCATCGAAGTGAGATCGGAGCAGGGCAGCGGAACTGCCTTTACCGTTGTGATTCCGGCGGCTTCCCTTGTGGAGGAAGAATTATGAGAATCTATATCGTAGAAGACGACCTGTCCGTCATCAACATTTTAGAAGACATCATCGAGACACAGGGACTCGGAGAAATCTGCGGCGATTGCGGCGGAGAGCCGGCAAACCTGTCCGACGTGCTGCGGGCAAAGCCTGATGTTGTCCTCGTCGACTTTTTCATGCCGGTAAAGGACGGCGTTGAATTTGTAAAGGAGCTGCGGGCTGTGAACACCACGGTCAAATGTATTATGATCTCCCAGGTGTCCGCCAAGGAGCTGATCAGCAAGGCCTACAGCGCCGGGATCGACTTCTTTATCAGCAAGCCGATCAACCTGATCGAGGTCCGTTCCGTATTAAAAAATGTGGAACAGCAGATCACAAATGAACACACTCTGGCGAATATCCGCCGGATGTTCATGAACGAGATCGACCATATGCCAAAGGGAACGAAGCCGGAATCAGATGACTACGGCAGGAAATTAAAATACATCTTAAACCGCGTCGGCATGTCCGGAGAAAAAGGATGTCCGGATATCATAAAGATCTGCGAATATCTTCACGAGAATCATATTCCTGTATCCAATTTAAGTGTGTCGCAGATGTGCGAGGCGGTCAGTGATTCCCCGAAAAATATGGAGCAGCGGATCCGCCGTACCATCGCAGCCGGAATGTCCAATATCGCCCATATGGGAATCGAGGATTTCATGAACGAGACCTACACCCTGTACTCCGGAACCCTGTTCTCCTTTGAGGATGTGAAGGCGGAGATGGACTATCTCAGAGGAAAGCGCTCCTCAGGAGGGAAGGTCAGCATCAAAAAGTTTATTGATGGACTGATGCTGGAAGCAGAGCGCTAAAACATATTAATTTCTATACGCCGGAATATCTTTTTTCGGCGTATTTTTTGTGGGTTCAGAACTTTTCACATGTTTTCAACTATTACATGTAGAAATCTTGTTAAGAATTTACAATTTTTTGTTAAGTAATTTTTGTAACTTTTTGTAACTTTATGATTTTTTTTGAAGGAACATTCTTATACTCTGACCATAAAAGGTATGGAGGTATAAAAAACTATGTTACAAATTGAACTTAACATGTATCAGGCAGTCGCAGTTGCTGCTCTCGTTCTGCTTCTTGGACGTTTCCTTGTAAGCAAGATCCCATTCTTAACAAAATACTGTATTCCTGAGCCGGTTGTCGGCGGCGTTGTTTACGCAGTTGTTCACCTGATTTTAAGATCCGCAGGAATCCTCGAAATCTCTTTCGACAACACTTTACAGTCCTTCTTCATGACTGTATTCTTCTGTAGTGTTGGTTACACCGCATGTTTCCGTCTCTTAAAGAAGGGCGGCGTTCAGGTACTCTTATTCCTGTTAGTTTCCATTATCATGGTTGCTCTTCAGAATGGCCTTGGCGCTGTACTTGCCGGTGCTTTCCATCTCGACCCGAGACTTGGTCTTGCGGTTGGTTCCATCCCGATGGTCGGCGGACATGGTACCGCAGGTGCATTCGGACCGGTTCTTGAGGAAGCTGGTGTTGCAGGCGCTAACGCGGTTGCGATCGCATCCGCAACCTTCGGTCTTGTTGCCGGCTGTATGATCGGCGGACCGCTCGCTTACCGTCGTATCCATTCCCTGAACTTAAAGTCCACAGAGACTGCTACCGGCAGTGATGAGGTTACAGTTGATAAGAACGAAGTTACCGGCGCGATCGATTCCAGAAGATTCCTGGACAGCGCATTATACCTTGCAATCGCAATCGGTGCCGGCACGATCGTTTCTTTATTCCTTAACAAGTTAATGACATTCCCGAGCTACATCGGAGCAATGGTTGTTGCTGCTATCATCCGTAACATTGTTGACGCAACCCACAAAGATATGCCGATGGAAGAGATCAGCACGATCGGAAGCTTCTCTCTTTCCTTATTCCTTGGTCTCGCAATGATGGGATTAAAGTTATGGCAGCTTGCAGAGCTTGCACTTCCGATGATCGTAATGCTTGCGGCACAGACAGTTCTCATGGCAATCTTCGCTTACTTCGTAGTATTCAACCTTCTCGGAAAGAACTACGACGCAGCCGTTATGACATCCGGCTTCTGTGGATTTGGTATGGGTGCTACACCGAACGCTATGGCAAACATGCAGGCGATCACCGCAAAGTATGGTCCGGCTCCGACCGCATACTTCGTAGTGCCGTTAGTAGGAAGTCTGTTCATCGATTTCTTCAATGCACTTATTATTACGACATTTATGAACTTCCTGTAAGATCCAATTTGGGATCATAGATTGTAACTCTTGAAAAAGGGCCCGCACCGGAATCCTGGGGTATGTTCCGGTGGCCGGGCTCTTTTTCCTGTCTGAAATTTAATTGTAAATTTTTCTGAACGACCAGAATCTCTCTTTATCTTCCTGAAAACAGTTCTATCCCATCGATCATCTGCAGTTCTTCTCTCACACACTGAAAAAATCTTCGGATCTGATCATCCATCCGGTTCTCTTTTGTGAGTCCATAGATCGTCATGTCCTCCGGTCCGCCTTCCATCGGACAGATCCACACGTCTTGTCTCTTGAATCGCCTTGCAACAAGAAGCGGGATCACCGCCCATTTTTTTCCATTCAGAAAGTATTCCAGAAATTCCATCTTATCCGCTGTGAGACTCGGATTTGCATCCAGCGGAAACCATCGGCTGTGCCAGATATCATATTCCGGATTCCACGGCAGCCGGATCTGTTCTTCCGGATCCAGCATATCCGGAGTCACTCGCCCCGTTTCTCTCCAGCTCTCACCACCGGCAAACACGAACGGCTCCCTGAACACCGGGAACGGAACTATTCTTCTGGAATTTAAAAGATCCGAGACCAGAGCCACATCAACACTTCCATTTTCCACATACCCATAAATATCAGAAGAACGCCCCGTCTTAAATTCAATGCTGCAGGTGTCCCGAGCGGACATCATTTCTTTCAATACAGCCGGCATCAGATAAAAAGCAATGCTGTTCACTGTGCTGACCCGCAGAAGCGGACTTTTCTTTCTTCTCGGTATCTCCTCCGCCTCCCTGTAAAGTGTCAACAGGCGTTCCGCGACCGGAACGAATTCTTTTCCATTCTCTGTAAGTTCCACACTTCTCTGACCGCGTCCACGCTCAAAAAGGCTGTATCCCAGTTCCTCTTCCATCGATTTCATTCTGCGGCTCATAGCCGGCTGTGTGATAAAAAGCCGTTCTGCCGCTGCTGAGATACTGCCATACTGGAGAACTGCCAGGAATGCCTCCAACTCTGTTTTTGTCATAATGATCTCCGTTTTCTCCGATTTTCTTTACTGCAAATATTTTATCCTGTTCAAAATATATCATTTTGATTATATTTTACTTTTTAATTATTCATTTTTCAATTAATATTTTCTGTGATACACTGATTTCTGTGAAGGTACTGAACCATCAGATTTCGCACCAGCCGGAGCAGCACATAGAATTTGGAGTACGCAGTGCGGAACATCCGGTATCAGAAGATTATATTTCAGGAGTACATAACCATGAACCAGACCTCTTTACTTTCCGGCAATATCCGACAGCAGATCTTAACCCTCGCCGTTCCACTGCTGCTTGGAAACATTTTACAACAGCTTTACAACACTGCCGACTCACTGATCGTGGGCAGATTTCTCGGCACCAACGCCTTTGCCTCTGTGGGAATCTCCGGCAGTCTTATGAACCTTTTTATCTTCATCCTCGACGGCTTCTGCGCCGGGATCACGGTAATCCTCGGTCAGTTCTACGGAAGCGGTGACAGAAAAAAATACCGCGAGGAAGTCTTCACCGCTCTTCTTCTCGGCATGATCATCGCCCTTATCATCAGCGGTGTGTGTACCGTCTTTCTGGATCCGATCTTAAACCTGATCCACACCCCGGACGAACTCATTCCTTACGCTGAATCCTACCTTTTCATTATCCTCGCAGGGCTTCCTTTTACCTGTCTTTATAACCTTTTATCCGGAATCCTGCGGTCTATCGGCAACACCAGAGTTGCCCTGTCTTTTCTCGCCGCCGCCATCACAGTGAACATCGCTCTGGACTTTCTCTTTATCGGCATTCTGAGACTTGGAACCGGCGGTGCTGCCGCGGCCACGATCCTGTCACAGTTTTTCTCCGCAATCTGCTGTTTTCTGTATCTGCGGGATACTTATCCGGGACTGCTCTGCCGCAGAGAAGATATTGGTGCTCATAAGGATCTTATGATCCACACTCTGCGCTACGGTCTCATCTCGGCGCTTCAGGCCTCCAGCCTGTATATCGGAAAGATTCTCGTTCAGGGCAGTGTCAATACACTCGGAACACCGGGAATCGCCGCCTATACGGCAGCGACCCGCATTGAGGGATTCGCGAATTCCTTCGGTGACAGCGGAGGAAATGCGGTCTCCGTCATGGTCTCCCAGAATCTTGGGGCTGGAAATCATGACCGGGTGAAAAAAAGTCTATTTTGGGGGCTGATGTTAAACTGGACGGTCTGTGTGGTGATCTCCCTTTTCATGTTCTTTGGTTCCAATCCTGCACTCCGGCTGTTTTTGAGTTCTTCAGACGAGCTGGCTCTCTATTACGGAAACAGTTATATAAGACTGATCTCTGTTTTCTATATATTCTGCTTTACAGGAAGTGCTTACATGGGATACTTTAAAGGACAGGGTTACATGGTCATCGCCTTCTGCGGAACAACCCTACACATTATTTTCCGTGCGATCTGTTCCGCCATCATGATCGGAAAGATGGGGCTCACCGCGGTTGCTCTCTTTTCCGGTCTCGGCTGGATACTCTGTGTGACATTCCTGACGATCAATTTTATCCGAATCGCAGGGAAAAACGCAAACATTCCATTCTCCCATGATCCGAACTGACGCCGGGTCCTTGTTCCCGTGCAGGGAGGCGGGCAAATTCTGAACTGAAAGGGTTGTATAATACAGTGGCCGTGGCAGAATCGTATCATTTCCCCTTGCATTCTCCCTCCTACAGTGCTATAATGTTCAATATCTTGATAAATATTTAATTTTTGAACATCGTAGGAGGTTTCAAATTATGAGTTCCAAAAATTCCGAAACACCATTAAAAGACCGGATCGACTGGGTCACTGTGATCGTACCGTTTCTTGCAATCCTGGCGCTCTGTGTCTGCTTCATCCTGATGCCGGATGCATCAAAGAGCGTTCTCGACACGATCCGTTTTATCCTTGGCGATACCTTCGGCCTGTTCTATCTTGCCGTCGGTCTCTTTGTCTTCCTGCTATCCCTGTATCTGGCATTTTCCAGATTCGGTACGATCCGCCTCGGGAAACCGGATGAAAAGCCAAAATATCCCCTCTTCGTCTGGGCGAGCATGATGTTCACCTCCGGACTCGCAGCCGATATCCTGTTTTACTCCTTCTGTGAATGGATCCTTTACGCGAACGATCCGCATATCGCAGAGCTCGGTTCCATGCAGACCTGGTCCAGCACCTACCCGCTGTTCCACTGGGGTCCGATCCCGTGGGCATTCTATCTGGTACTCGCCGTCTCCTTCGGCTTTATGCTTCATGTGAGAGGCTGTCATAAGCAGAAATATTCAGAAGCCTGCCGCGCGCTGCTCGGAAACAAGGTAGATGGGATTTCCGGAAAGCTCATCGACCTTCTGGCGCTCTTTGCGCTCCTCGCAGGAACCACAACGACATTTGCACTGGCGACTCCGTTGATGTCCCAGGTACTGACGACCCTGTTCCACCTTCCATCCTCCAAATGGATAACGATCGCGATCTTAGGCGTCACCTGCGTCTTCTACACATATGCCCTGCTCCACGGCATGAAGGGGATCTCCCTTCTTGCAAAGTCCTGCATGTATCTGTTCTTTGCCCTGCTCGCATATGTGCTGTTCCTCGGCGGTGAGACACGGTATATTCTGGAGACAGGCTTTGCGGCTGTCGGAAATCTTGCTCAGAATTTCCTCGGCCTCGCAACCTTCACAGACCCGCAGCGGACCACTTCCTTCCCGCAGACATGGACGATCTTCTACTGGGCCTACTGGATGGTGTGGTGCGTGGCATCTCCGTTCTTTATCGGATCCATCTCCCGCGGAAGAACGGTGCGGCAGACGATCCTCGGCGGATATGCCTGCTGCGTCAGCGCCACCTGCCTGAGCTTCATTATTTTAGGAAACTACAGCCTCGGACTCCAGGTGAGCGGAAAACTTGACGTGATGGCGATCTACGCCGCCGGAAATGATCTCTACACAACGATCATCTCCATCATCCAGACACTGCCGCTTGCGCCACTTGTCCTTGTGCTTCTGATCGTTGCCATGGTAGCCTTCTACGCCACCAGCTTCGACTCCATCGCCCTTGTGGCTTCCTCCTACACCTACCGCCAGATCACAGGCGATGAGGAGCCCCACAACGCCGTAAAGGCCTTCTGGGCGATCATGCTGATCCTGCTGCCAATGGCGCTTGTATTTTCCGACAGCTCCATGGCGAACCTGCAGAGCGTGTCCATCATCGCGGCGTTCCCGGTAGCGTTCGTGATCCTGCTGATCATCGCCAGCTTCTTAAAGGACGCGTCGGATTACCTGAAATCATAAAATAGGAGCTACGAAACGTACGGATCGATCACTTTCATCATAAAGTTTGATCCGTACGTTTTTCTTAAACAATTTGTAATTCCCCTGCCACACATTTACCACAAGTTGAAGGGAAAATACCATTGTCATAAATCGGAATTCTGGTATAATAGAATATGTAAACAATTTGAGAATTTTCAGCAGCCGTGAAAACAACGATCTGGCTGCTGTTACAATTTCTATGAGGAGGAAAATTAAATGAGAAAGAAAAATTTCTGCCTGGCAGTACTTTCCGCATCCGCAGTTCTCGCTCTGGGTGCTTCATTCAGTTCTTTTGCTGCTTGGAAGTCCGTAAACAGCGAATGGGTCTACACTGACAATAATGGCAACAACGTGACAAGCGCGTGGAGATCTGACAACGGCGAGTCTTACTATCTCGGCTCTGACGGATATATGGTCCGCAACACACTTCTTGAGGACAACGGAAACTACTACTACTTAAGAAACGGCGGCCAGATGTTAAAGAACGGCTGGCGTTTCCTTGAAAACCCGAGTTGGCAGGGTGACGATAAAGTCGGCGACGCAAGCTGGTACTACTTCGACAATAATGGACGTGCGCTCCGCACAACAGGCGATACTGTAAAGATCGCTGATATCGGCGGAAAGAAGTTCGCGTTTGATATGTATGGAAGAATGCTCACAGGCTGGATCACAGCTGCCGGTGAGAATATCTCCGATGATTCCGACTGGGCAACAGCTACATACTACGGTGACTCGGAAGGCGACGGAAGTCTCGTTACAAACGCCTGGGTATACATCAGCGTTAAGGACGATGACAACGAGGACGATAACGAGCCGACTTACCACTTCTACTTCGCTTCCAACGGTAAGAAGACCGTCAGCACAGAGAAGACCATCGGCAATGTAAAATACACCTTCGATGACAGAGGTGTTGCTCAGGATTCCTGGGTACACAACAGCGACAAGGGTACTTGGAAATATTACGGTGATGAAGAGGAACCGAAGCTTCATACCGGTTGGTTCCAGGCTGTTCCGTCTAAAGAGTTAAACAGCAATGACCATGAAAATGGTACGACTCATTGGTATTATGCAAACTCCAAGGGCGAGATCACTATTCCTACTGCCGACGGCGAAGTTGGAGTTGCTAAAACAATCGATGGAAAATCCTACTTATTCAACGAGGACGGAGAGATGCTCACGGGATTAAGAATTCTTACATACGATGGTTCTAAAATCACCAAGATTTCTTCTGAAGTTGATTCCATCGATACCATCAAAAATATGGATTCCGACACCAAAAAATTATTATACCTTTCCGACAGTGGCGCTGCAAAAACAGGTACAACTACCATCAGCCTTGATGGTTCCACATATACCTTCAGCTTTAAGTCTAATGGTTCTCCAAGAGGTGTCGGCGAAACCGGTATCTCAGACGGATATATCTATATGAACGGTTTACGTCTGACAGCTGATGAGGATACAAAGTACCAAGCCGTTACATACAAGGATCAGGAATACCTTATCAACGAAAACGGTACGATCCAGAAAAATAAAAAGAACATAAAAGACGCTGACGATTACTATTATTGCACAGATAGTAAGGGTGTTTTACGCCATGAGCGGAGCACTGAGAAGTGTACGATTAAGCATTAACCTTCCACCTAAATACACCGCAGATGTTGACAATATGTTTTTAGTATTTACTATAAGCTTCTACAATCTGCAATTGAGGGCATCTTCACTGACTTGGCGAAGGTGCCTTTTCTTTTTCTACATATTGCAATTTCCTGTCAACAAAATTTTCTCTTCCTGCACCTTTACCATTTCACCTCTCCCTGCCTGATTTTCCTCTTCTTCCTGACACACCTCCGCCACAGATTCCTCAAGGTTTCACCACAAAGTATTCACAGCTTAATCACATTTCTCTGATATACTTAGATCATCAAAAGGAAATCATAACCAACCAAAAAATTCAGGAGGTTTCACTATGAAAAAGAAATTTATGACTCTCGCGCTTACCGCAGCAATGGCTGCTTCTATGGGAATGACTGCTTTCGCAGGACAATGGGTACAGAACACCACAGGCTGGTGGTGGCAGGAAGACAACGGCTCCTACCCGGTATCCCAGTGGAAATGGCTGGATGGAAATAAAGATGGCATCTACGAATGCTACGCATTTGATTCAAACGGATATATGTACGCGGATACAACAACCCCGGACGGCTATACAGTAAACAAAGAAGGCGCCTGGACCATCGGCAATTCCGTACAGTTAAAATTTGCGAAAGATATGCAGAATGAATCCGGTTCCAACGACAATACCGCTGCTGATAACAGCACATCTGACAATACTGTTTATACAAACGAGGATATGGTCGGAACCTTCCGGATCAACGACGAGAACAGAGAAGATTACTTTGAGCTTATGCTCGGTGCCGGCGATTCTATTGCGGCATTCTACTATGATACCGACGGAGATACCCATATATACAGCTTCTCTAAAGTCAGCAATACAAAATACCGCGATTCCTCCAATTCACGTAATCTGACGATCGTAGATTATGATACGATTATTGTAAACGACAGAACCTATATCAGGGACTAATCGCTAATAGCGAGCTGACCACTCCATTCCTTGAAGACATGAAGCTTTCTTCCTGTCGACTATAATTTCTATACCCGCTCCCAGCCCTCGGCATGAAATACTCCTGCCGGGGGCATCTATGATACAGAAGCATATAGAAAAAGCGTATCAACCGATGTATTATCACATCTTTTGATACGCTTTTTTCATGATAACAGTTCCGCCTCACGGCATTCCCGTCTCTTTCTATTCTACATCCTGTCCGCCCTTTACCTGCGGCCGTCCAAGACTTTCCCACTTTAAGAAGGCGCTGATAAATCCGTCGAGTCCGCCGTCAAGAACAGCGTTTACGTTTCCGCTCTCAAAACCAGTACGGTGGTCTTTTACCATCGTGTACGGCTGAAGCACGTAGGAACGGATCTGGCTTCCCCATCCGATATCTTTCACATCGCCGCGGATATCGGAGAGCTTCTCCGCATTTGCCTGCTGCTTTAACATATACAGCTTTGCCTTTAGCATCTGCATTGCCTTATCCTTGTTCTGGAACTGGGAACGCTCATTCTGGCACTGCACAACAACGCCTGTCGGGATATGGGTAATACGGACCGCGGAGGATGTCTTATTGACGTGCTGTCCGCCGGCACCACTGGAACGATACGTATCAATCCTTAAATCATCCGGATTGATCTCGATATCAAGGTCTTCCTCGATATCCGGCATTACGTCGCAGGATACGAAGGATGTCTGTCTCTTTCCGTTAGCGTTGAACGGGGAAATCCTTACAAGGCGGTGTACGCCCCTCTCGGACTTTAAGTAACCGAACGCATTCTCTCCATTGATCTGGATCGTAACCGACTTGATTCCGGCTTCCTCGCCGTCAAGGAAGTCGAGAACCTCCACCTGATATCCTTTCCGCTCTGCCCAGCGGCAGTACATACGGTATAACATACTGCACCAGTCACAGGACTCGGTTCCGCCTGCGCCTGCATTCAACCTCAGGATCGCATTATTATTGTCGTACTCCCCTGTCAGAAGCGTGCGGAGACGGAGTGCGTCGAGCTCAGATGTGAACTCGTCGAGCATCTCCTGGATCTCCGGAACGATCTCCGGATCATTTTCCTCGTACCCCATCTCGATCATCAGACCGATCTCTTCGTACTGATTCTGGAGCTTGTTGTACTCTGCGACCGTATCTTTCAGGTTTTTCGCTTCCTTCACGAGTCTCGTGGATTTCTCCGCATCCTCCCAGAAGCTCGGCTCCTCCATGGTCTTGTCCAACTCGTCGATCCTTCTGATCTTCGCTTCCAGATTCAGGGAGTCCCTGACCTCCTTCAGTGGAGTTTCATATGTGGATAATGTATATTTAAACTGGTCTAACTCAACCATAGAATCTGTCCTTTCCAGTAACTGTCCAGCAGGTCTGTGCTGACCGTACAGGAATGTCACTTTTCTTATAAATATTCAACAAGGTCAGCGCAGAGTTCCGCGCTGACCATAATATCACGAATCAATTAGCAGTTGATCCTATGCTAACGGCTTTCTTCCGCAGCACTGTTTGTACTTCTTGCCGGATCCGCACGGACACGGATCATTCGGGTAGATTTTCTGTGTCTGACGTCTCTGCGGAGCTCTCGCCGCGGAATCGTCACGGTTTGTACCTGTAACCTTGGCAGCCGGCTCTCTCTCCACCTTCTCCTCTACACGGATATGGCAGAGAATACGGATCGTATCTTCACGGATCGCCGCAGTCATATCATCGAACATCTCGTAAGCGTTCATCTTGTACTCTACGAGCGGATCACGGTTGCCGTAAGCCTGTAAACCGATACCTTCACGGAGCTGATCCATATCGTCGATATGGGACATCCACTTGTTGTCGATCACCTTCAGGAGAACGACACGCTCGATCTCACGCACCTGCTCTGCATCCGGGAATTCTGCCTCCTTGGATTCGTAGAACTTCGTTGCCAGTTCTTTTAACATGTGCTTGAATTCGTCCTTGCTCATCTTGCTGATCTCGTCAGTCAGCTCGATCGGCTTTAACGGGATGATCGGAAGAAGAAGATCATTTAATTCCTTGAAGCCCCAGTTCTCCGGAGTCTGCTCGTCACTGACGGACATATCCACAGCGCCCTCAACGATATCGTTGAGCATCTTCATGATCAGCTCACGCATGTTCTCACCGTCGAGTACCTGACGGCGCTCAGCATATACGACCTCACGCTGCTCGTTGTTGACCTCATCGTACTTTAAGAGGTTCTCACGGATACCATAGTTGTTCGTCTCGATCTTCTGCTGTGCTTTTTCGATCGCGGAAGATAACATCTTGTGCTCGATCTGCTCGTTCTCCGGAACACCGAGGGCATTGAACATGCTCATTAACTTGTCGGAACCGAAGAGGCGCATCAGATCGTCCTCAAGGGAGATATAGAAGCGGGACTCACCCGGATCGCCCTGACGTCCTGCACGTCCGCGGAGCTGATTATCGATACGTCTGGACTCATGACGCTCTGTACCAATGATCTTTAAGCCGCCGAGAGCCTTTGACTCGTCGTCAAGCTTGATATCGGTACCACGGCCTGCCATGTTCGTCGCGATAGTCACCGCGCCGTGAATACCGGCCTGAGCTACGATCTCAGCCTCCAGCTCATGGTACTTTGCGTTTAAGACTTTATGCGGAACCCCGCGCTTCTTTAACATCTGGCTTAACATCTCAGATGTCTCGATGGTGATCGTACCGACGAGGACCGGCTGTCCTTTCTCGTGGGCCTTTACGATCTCCTCAACAACTGCGTGGAATTTCTCTTTCTTTGTCTTATATACCGCGTCATTTAAGTCTTTACGGATAACCGGACGGTTTGTCGGGATCACGATAACGTCCATACCGTAGATATTACGGAACTCTTTCTCCTCCGTCTGGGCTGTACCGGTCATGCCGCCTTTTTTCGCATACTTATTAAAGAAGTTCTGGAATGTGATCGTTGCGAGTGTTCTGGACTCTCTCTTAACGTTTACATGCTCCTTCGCCTCGATGGCCTGATGGAGACCGTCGGAGTAACGGCGGCCCGGCATGATACGTCCTGTGAACTCATCGACGATCAGGACCTCGTCATCCTTGACCACATAGTCCTTATCGCGGAACATGAGGTTGTGGGCGCGGAGCGCAAGGATGATATTGTGCTGGATCTCAAGGTTCTCAGCATCTGCGAGGTTGTCGATATGGAAGAATGCCTCCACCTTCTTGACACCCTGTTCTGTCAGGTTTACGACCTTCTCTTTCTCATTTACGATGAAATCTCCGGTCTCGGTGATCTCCTCGCCCATGATCGCATTGAGCTTGTTAAACTCGCCGGATTCCTCACCGCGGACTAACTGCTTCGCGAGGACATCGCAGACCTCATAGAGCTTTGTGGACTTTCCGCTCTGTCCGGAGATGATAAGCGGGGTTCTCGCCTCATCGATCAATACGGAGTCCACCTCATCGATGATACAGTAGTCGAGATCACGGAGTATGCAATAGCTTTCGACGGGAACGGCCATAGGGTAATAGGACGGAGCA
>OGXC01002032.1_pt1 | contig 14485 bp, 10 predicted proteins | sample 1576201 | NCBI WGS metagenome assembly OGXC01 (sample SAMEA3541562, study PRJEB24748) | human gut metagenome | biome: human gut; feature: human-associated habitat; material: faeces | place: China | collected 2012 | reverse complement strand
GACAGACAGACAGACAGACAGACAGACAGACAGACAGACAGACAGACAGACAGAGATGAATGCAATTAAGCTCATTCAATATGTGTTTGGGTATGTGCGAATTGAATTAGGGAGTGTTGGCAAGGTATCCATGTGTAAACGTATAATGAAAGCGGAAACAAGCTCTGATGGCGATGTTCCATTTTACAAAATTGGAACATTTGGAAAGCAACCGGATGCATATATTACCAAGCAAAAATTCGAAGAATATCGAAATACATATTCATATCCAAATAAGGGGGATATTTTAATTTCTGCAGCCGGAACAATAGGGAAAACTATTGTGTATGATGGCGAGGATGCATATTATCAGGATTCAAATATTGTATGGATTGCGAACGATGAAAGCATTGCTCTAAATCAATATTTATTATATTGCTATCAACTTCAACCTTGGGCGGTGTCCACGGGAGGAACAATTGCAAGACTTTATAATGATAATATTAGCCGAGCTAAGATTTGCGTACCGTCTTTGGAAGAACAAAAGAGAATTATTTCTATACTCAACCGTTTTGATAATCTCTGCAATGACCTGACCGCGGGTCTTCCAGCTGAAATCGAGGCACGTCAAAAGCAATATGAATATTACAGGGACAAGCTGTTATCTTTTAAAGAATTACAAAAATAAGGAGGCGATCATGTGCCATACTTTAATATTGTAGCGGAGACATCGGAAAATACTGTTGTCACGGAATATGAACCTGTCAAGAAGCGCTCCGACAGTTACCAGAGTGAAGCAGAACTGGAACAGGAGTTTATTCGTTTGTTGTGTGAGCAGGGCTATGAATATCTGCCTATTCACACGGAGAAAGATTTGATTGCAAATCTCCGTAAAAAGTTAGAAGAACTGAATAATTATCGATTTTCTGACACAGAATGGGAGGATTTTTTCAAAAATGCTGTTGCTAATCCAAATGAGCATATCGTGGAAAAGACCCGAAAGATACAGGAGGATAATGTTCAGGTACTGACTCGTGATGATGGTTCTTCCAAGAACATCACGCTCATAGATAAAAAGAATATTCATAACAACAGACTGCAGGTCATCAATCAATATGTGATCGGTACAGAAGATGGTGCAAAGCATGACAACCGCTATGATGTTACAGTACTGGTAAATGGACTGCCGCTCGTACATATTGAACTGAAACGTAGAGGTGTTGCCATTCGAGAGGCATTCAATCAGATCAACCGTTATCAGAGAGATTCTTTCTGGGCGGGCTGTGGATTATACGAGTATATTCAGATTTTTGTAATTTCAAATGGAACCAATACAAAGTACTATTCCAATAGCACGAGACGAAATGCAGAAAAAGAACATGAAAAGCGTGGTGCAAGTAAGACAAAGACAAGCAACAGTTTTGAATTTACATGTTTTTGGGCAGATGCTAATAATCGTGTGATTCCTGATCTCATTGATTTTACCAAGACATTTTTTGCGAAACATACGATTCTCAATATCCTCACAAAGTATTGTATTTTTACGTCTGAGGATATGCTGATGGTTATGCGTCCATACCAGATTACGGCTACAGAAAGAATTCTCAATCGCATTGAAATTGCTAATAATTATAAAAAGTATGGCAGTGTTGAAGGTGGAGGTTATATCTGGCATACCACAGGATCAGGAAAAACACTCACTTCTTTTAAGACAGCAAGACTGGCGTCAAAATTGTCGTATATTGATAAAGTATTGTTCGTGGTTGATCGTAAGGATCTGGATTACCAGACCATGAAGGAATATGACCGTTTTGAAAAAGGAGCTGCAAACAGCAATACTTCAACCATTGTATTAAAACGTCAGCTTGAAGACCCGGATGCCCATATTATTATTACTACAATCCAGAAATTAGCTACATTCATAAAGAAAAATCCGGGGCATGAAGTATACATGAAGCATATTGTCATCATTTTTGATGAGTGCCATCGCAGTCAGTTTGGTGACATGCATACTGCCATTGTAAAGAATTTCAAGAAATATCATTTATTTGGATTTACAGGAACGCCAATATTCTCGGTCAATTCAGGCAGAGCGAAGAATCCAGAATTTTTTACAACAGGACAGACTTTTGGCGATCAGCTTCACAGCTATACAATTGTGGATGCAATTAATGATAAAAATGTTCTCCCGTTCCGTGTCGATTATATTAAAACAATGGATGCGGATGAAGAAATCACAGATGAGATGGTCTGGGACATCAATAGGGAAAAGGTTATGATGGCTCCTGAGCGAATTCATATTGTGACGCAGTATATACTGGAACATTTTGACCAGAAGACATATCGTGGAGATAAAACATACATATACAACACACTTACGAATATTGCAGAGGTTGCCTCGGCTAAAAGGGACGAGGTAGAGGAAATCAAGCAGAAACAGAGAATCAGTGGCTTTAATTCTATTTTTGCTGTATCAAGTGTGCAGATGGCAAAGTTGTATTATCAGGAATTCAAAAAGCAGATGTCAGCAGATCCGACTAAGAAATTGCGTGTTGCGACTATTTTCAGCTATGGCGCAAATGAGGAAGAATCGGATGGAATTCTGGATGAGGAAAACTCCGAAGATACTTCTGCACTTGATCAGCCGTCCAGAGATTTTTTGGAAGAGGCAATAGAAGATTATAATCAGATGTTCCATACAAATTATGACACTTCAAGTGATAAATTCCAGAATTACTATAAAGATGTGTCTCTTCGTATGAAGAATAAGGAATTGGATATTCTGATTGTAATAAATATGTTTCTTACTGGTTTCGATGCGACAACCATGAATACTTTATGGGTGGATAAGAATCTGAAAATGCATGGATTAATACAGGCATTCTCGCGCACAAACCGCATTTTGAATTCTATAAAAACCTTTGGAAATATTGTATGTTTTCGCAATCTGCAAAAGCGGGTGGACAGTGCCATTTCCCTGTTTGGAGACAAGAATGCAGGAGGCATTGTTCTTCTGCAGAGCTTTAAGGATTATTATTATGGATATGAATCGGTAGATGGCAAACCGATGCCGGGATATGTGGATATGGTGGAAGAACTGAATGATAAGTTTCCACTGTCAGAACCCCAGATCATCGGGGAACAAAATCAAAAAGAGTTTATTGCCTTGTTTGGAGCAATTCTCCGAATGAGAAATCTTTTGATTTCATTTGATGAATTTAAAGAGAAAGAATTGATTACTGAGCGTGATCTGCAGGATTATCTTGGTCGTTATCAGGATCTGCGCGATGAGTGGAAACACAAGCGGCAGGAAAGTACGGATATTACAGATGATGTGGTATTTGAGATTGAACTGACTCGTCAGATAGAAATCAATATTGATTATATTCTGATGCTTGTGAAGAAGTATCATGATACCCATTGTGAGGATAAAGAAGTATTGATAACCATCAACAAGGCAATTGACGCCAGTCCGGAACTGCGCAGCAAGAAACAGCTCATTGAAACTTTTATAGCGGGAATCAATGATGTGGATGATGTTATGAATGAGTGGCATAGCTATGTGGTAGAGCAGCGAGATCATGACCTCGATAATATTATTGCGGAAGAACGCCTGAAACCGGAAGATACCAGAAAATTTATGGAGAATGCATTCCGGGATGGAGAGATCAAGACGGCGGGAACGGATATAGATAGGCTTATGCCGCCAATCTCTCGTTTCGGCGGTGGTGGAAGAGCAAAGAAGAAGCAGGGTGTTATTGACAAATTGAAACAATTCTTTGAAAAATATTTTGGAATTGGTGGCTCATCTACATTTACTGAGCCGGAGCAAAAGATAGTAACTTACGATTTTAATAGTCGGGATACATTATCGATGGTTGCGGAAACGAAGACACCATATGGAAATGGAAAATAATTGCGAAATATAGTAGAAACTGAGTGGAGGTGAATTTATTGACTATTGGAGAAATCTTAGCAGATGAATCAAAAAATGTAGAGTTTAAAGTCCAGAGACCGAAGGATAGTATAAAATACATGAAAACAGTTATTGCCTTCTCAAATGGAGAGGGCGGACGCATTGTATTTGGCGTTGATGATGATACTCGTGAGGTAGTCGGTATTCCTAAGGAAAATGTCTTTTCGGAGATTGATGCGATTACTACAGCAATATCGGACAGCTGTGAACCGGTCGTTATTCCAGATGTTTACTTACAGACGATTGAGGATAAGACGATCATTATTGCTGAGATCAGTCCGGGAAAACAGAGACCGTATTATATCAAGTCCATGGGAATTAAGGATGGCACTTATATCCGGGTTTCGGGGACATCCCGTCCTGCTGGACGTGACCTAACAGCTGAAATGTATTATGAGGATGAGGGACGATCCTATGACAAGGTTATTCGCAGAGATTTGACAGTCACAGATGAAGAGATTGCAGAACTGTGCAGGCAGATGAAAGAAGTAGCTATTGCGAATGGAAAGTCAAAGACGCAGGAAGAAGCGGTTAAGGATATAACAAAGAATGTACTGCTCAGTTGGGGACTACTGGCAGAAGCAGAAGATGGAAGTATACATCCTACAAATGGATATGTTTTCCTGTTGGGAAAGGATGAATTCTTGTCACATATCCAATGTGGAATGTTCAAAGGAAAAACGCGTGCTGTATTTGTGGACAAGCGTGAGTATAGCGGTCCATTATGGCAGCAGATCGATGATTCGTTCCAGTTTGTATTGAGAAATATTCATTTAGGCGCAAAACTTGAGGGAATTTATCGGAAAGATATTTATGAATTACCGCCGGACAGTATTCGTGAGTTGATTATTAATGCTGTGATGAACTGTAGCTATTTACAAAGTTCACATATCCAGGTGGCGATTTATGATGATCGGTTGGAGATCACCTCTCCGGGCGGTTTGATGCCAGGTGTGACATTGGATAAAATGAGAGAGGGATACTCTAAAATTCGAAATCGTGCATTGGCACATGCTTTTTCATACATGAATCTGATTGAAGCATGGGGCAGTGGGATTCCGAAATTGTTGGAGGCGATGAAAGAGTATGGACTGCGGGAGCCAGAGTTTCAGGATTTAGAGATCGGGTTCCGTATTAATCTTTATCGGAATACGGAAGATACAGTGATAAGATGTGCGGAAGAAAATATCCAAAGTGGCACCCAAGCTACCCAAGGTAATACCCAAGCCACCCAAAGTACCACCCAAACTGTGCAGGACACCACCCAAACTGCGCGGGATACCACCCAAACCACCAAAGATACCACCCAAACTACCACCCAAACGAAACTAAGCCAAGAGGCCAAAACTATTTTGCAGATAATAAGCCAGAATCCAGACATGACTCAGAAAGAGATTGCAGAAAAATTAGGTTGGAAAATCAACAGGGTAAAATATCATGTAAATAGGATGAGGCAACAGAACATTATCAAACGTGTCGGTACCAGCCATAAAGGACATTGGGAAGTAGTATAAGAGGGGAGGCCAGCTCCCCATCTGTCACAATATTCCCCGATTCTCCTCAAATTGCAGAAATTTTCCCAACCTCTATATTTCTACTTGAAACCGGAAACACCATATGCTAAAATTGGAAAGAATAAGGTGTTGTAGAAACGCAACTACATCGGAGGAGGAAACTATGATCAGTCAGCTCATACAGAAGATTCAGAAGACAAAGGCACCGATCTGCGTCGGTCTTGACCCTATGTTAGGTTATATCCCGAACCATATTGTCCAGAGAGCATTTAAGGACTTCGGCGAGACCATGGAAGGAGCTGCCGAGGCTGTATGGCAGTTTAATAAAGAAATTATTGATAACACTTATGATTTGATTCCCTCAGTGAAACCGCAGATTGCAATGTATGAGCAGTTTGGCATTGAGGGTCTTAAAATATATGCCCGCACGATCGAATACTGCCAGAATAAGGGACTCCTTGTGATCGGAGATGTAAAGAGAGGCGATATCGGATCCACTTCCTCCGCATATGCAGTTGGACATATCGGAAGTGTAAAAGTTGGAAGCAATGAATGCCGCGGTTTTAATACGGATTTTATCACCGTAAACCCGTACCTTGGAACAGACGGAATCAAACCGTTCGTCAATGTCTGCAACGATGAGGACAGAGGCCTTTTCGTTCTCGTTAAGACATCCAACCCGTCCAGCGGCGAGTTCCAGGACCGCCTTGTAGACGGAAGACCGCTCTACGAGTTAGTCGCAGAGAAGGTCGTTGAGTGGGGCGAAGCAAGCATGGACGGCGATTACAGCAACGTAGGCGCTGTTGTGGGCGCTACATATCCGGAGATGAGCAAGATCTTAAGAAAGCTCATGCCGAAGACATACTTCCTTGTACCGGGCTACGGCGCACAGGGCGGTACCGCGAAAGACTTAATGCACTGTTTCAACGAGGATGGTCTCGGAGCTGTCGTAAACTCCTCCAGAGGAATCATCGCTGCGTATAAGCAGGAGAAATACGCAAAGTTCGGTCCGGAACATTTCGCAGAGGCATCCAGACAGGCCGTTGTGGATATGATCGCGGATATCAACTCCGTATTATAATAGTACATTGAAAATTTATCAGCCATGGCGTATGTCCGTGGCTGATGTGTTGTAACCATATAAAAACAGTGTTCCGGAAAGCTGGAAAAGCACCGGAATACTGCTAGTAAACCACCAGGAGGAAACCATGGCACAGAAAAAAGTAAACGCTGTGATCCACAGCCAGGAAAAACTGGCGGAGGGAATCTACAGCATGTGGCTTGACGCACCGGAGATGGCAAAAGCAGCCGTACCGGGACAGTTTATCGCTGTTTACACCAATGACCAGTCAAAGCTTCTCCCGCGTCCGATCAGTATCTGTGAGGCAGACAAGGAGAATGGAAGACTTCGGATCGTTTACCGCATCGCGGGAGCCGGAACAAAGGAATTTTCCGCATACAAGGAAGGCGATACCCTCGATATTATGGGACCGCTGGGAAATGGATTCCCCTTAAAGAAGAAAAAAGCATTCCTGATCGGCGGCGGAATCGGAATCCCGCCGATGTTAGAGCTTGCTAAGAACCTTGACTGCGAGAAGACAGCAGTCATCGGTTACAGAGATAAAGAGACTTTCCTCGCGGACGAGCTTCGCAAATACGCCGATGTCGTGATCGCGACAGAGGATGGAAGTGTCGGAACAAAGGGAAATGTCATCGACGCGATCCGCGCGGAGAAGCTTACCGCGGATATTATCTACGCATGCGGACCAACTCCGATGTTGAAGGCATTAAAGACCTACGCAATGGAGAACGGGATCGAGTGTTATATCTCTCTGGAAGAAAAGATGGCATGTGGAATCGGTGCCTGTCTTGGCTGTGTATGCCACAGCAAGGACATTGATGAGCACAGTAACGTGAGAAACAAGAGAATCTGCAAGGACGGTCCGGTATTCCGCGCTGAAGAGGTAGAACTTCTGACTCCGGATGAGCAGCGCGAGCGCATCGCCTCCGGCATCATGATCAAGAAGGAGGAGCAGGCATGAATACAAAAGTAACACTTGCCGGTGTAGAGTTAAAGAACCCGGTTATGACCTGTTCCGGTACCTTTGGTTCCGGTATGGAATACGGCGAGATGATCGATCTTGACCGTCTCGGCGCTGTTGTAACAAAAGGAATTGCAAACGTGCCGTGGCCGGGAAATCCGACCCCGCGAGTGACGGAAGTTTACGGCGGAATGTTAAATGCTATCGGTCTTCAGGGACCGGGCGTCGACGTGTTCATGAAGCGCGACGTTCCGTTCTTAAGACAGCATGACACAAAGATCATCGTTAATGTCTGCGGAAAGTCCGAGAGCAACTATGTGGATGTTGTGGAGCGTCTCGCTGACGCTGACGTGGATATGCTCGAGATCAATATCTCCTGCCCGAACGTAAAAGAGGGCGGAATCGCATTCGGCCAGGATCCGAAATGCGCGGAACAGATCACAAAGGCGGTAAAGAAGGTCGCAAAGCAGCCGGTGATCATGAAGCTCTCCCCGAATGTTACGGATATCGCTGAGATGGCGAGAGCCGTTGAGGCAGGCGGTGCGGATGTGGTATCTCTGATCAACACCATCACGGGAATGAAGATCGATATCAACAAGCGTACATTCGCCCTGGCAAACAAGACCGGCGGTATGTCCGGCCCGGCGATCAAACCGGTGGCTGTCCGCATGGTATATCAGGTCGCAAACGCTGTGAAGATCCCGGTGATCGGAATGGGCGGCATTATGACGGCTGAGGACGCGCTGGAGTTCATCCTCGCAGGTGCGACAGCAGTGTCCATCGGAACCGCGAATTTCATCAACCCGGATACGACGATCCAGGTGATCGAGGGCATCGAGGCGTACATGAAGAAGTACGGTGTGGAAGATATCCACGAGTTAATTGGTGCTGTGCACTAAGAATATTATTTTGAAAGGAAGTTTTTAGGTCATGGAAAAGTACAAGCAGGAATTTATTGAATTCATGGTTGATTGCGGCGTATTAAAATTTGGAGATTTCGTAACAAAGAGCGGAAGAAAGACTCCGTTTTTCGTAAACACAGGATTCTACCGCACAGGCGCCCAGCTCAGAAAGCTCGGCGAGTACTACGCAAAAGCGATCAATGATACATTCGGAACAGACTTCGATGTTCTCTTTGGACCGGCTTACAAGGGAATTCCGCTGACCGTTGCAACAAGCATGGCGATCAGTGAGCACTTCGGCGCAGACATCAAGTACTGCTCCAACAGAAAAGAAGTAAAAGACCACGGTGACAAGGGAATCCTTCTCGGCAGCCCGATCGCTGACGGTGACAAGGTCGTTATCATCGAGGACGTGACAACAGCGGGTACATCCATCGAGGAGACACTTCCGATCATCAAGGCGCAGGGCGATGTCGATGTTCTCGGCCTTGTTGTATCCGTAGACCGCTGCGAGAGAGGTAAAGGCGAGAAGTCCGCTCTTACCGAGATCCAGGAGAAATACGGTTTCCGCACAACAGCGATCGTAACCATGAAGGAAGTAGTTGAACACCTTTACAACAAAGAGTACAAGGGAAAAGTTATCATCGACGACACATTAAAAGCAGCGATCGACGCATACTATGAGCAGTATGGCGTAAAATAAGAAGGAGCGGTTTTATGGAAAAAATTTATAAGACCATGAGAAACACAGGGGCAGCGAGCATCGCGGTTGGAGTTATCGTTGCCTCTGTTGGACTTGCTGCCGGAATCATCGCGATCGTGAACGGGGCACTGCTTCTTAAGAGAAAATCTGAGATTACGTTTTAATCGGATCAGGGCGGTTTTAACGCGGCTGTGAAAACAAAAAGAGCGGTGAAGCATGCCTGAAAAGTGAAATGAACGGAGTGGGAGATGTGGCCTTTATGGCGGCATCTCCTTTCCTGCTTAAAAATTCGGAGAGTATCCGGAGAGAAGGACCACGAAACAGGACCCCCTGTTTTGGTGGGAATGGAGAATTTTGAAAATGAAAAAACACAGACATCGGATTCTCGGGGCGGTTCTTTTCGTCCTGTATCTGGTTCTGCTGACATATTTCCTGTTTTTCGCCGAAGAAATGGGGCGCAGCCCCGACGCGAGGGCCGAATATTCCTACAACCTGACCCTTTTTAAAGAGATTCGGCGCTTTCTTTTATACAGGAACATTCTTGGCTGGCGCGCGGTGTTCTTGAATATTTTCGGCAACGTGCTGGCATTTATGCCCTTTGGCTTTTTTCTGCCGGTCATCTGGGTGCGGACGAGACACTGGTATATCACAGTACTCTTAAGCTTTGCCATGAGTCTTCTTGTGGAGACGATGCAGCTTGTCGGCAAAGTCGGAAGCTTTGATGTGGATGACCTGCTCTTAAATACCATCGGTGGTTTTGCCGGGTATATTATTTTTATCCTTGCGAGAGGCGTTTGGGAGAGATACAGTGGAACGAATCGGAAATAAAGTATCGTATATAAAAAAGCCGTTTGCAAAGAACAGTTTTGTGGCGGCAGGGCTCGCAGCGGCGGCACTTGTCTTTTATGCCGCCGCCATCAGCTTTTCGTACTATACCCAGGGGAATGCACCGCTTGCGGCTGCGGCTCTGGGTTTTTGCAGTATTATCATTGCGGTGTCATCGGTGGTCTATGGTGTATTTGCCATGATGGAGAAAGAGAAGAATTATCTTCTGGCGAAGATCAGCCTTGCGGCGGCGGGGATCCTGCTGCTGGTGTGGGTACTGATGATCGTGTTTGCCCTGTAAAGATGACAGGGCGGAACCGGGAACAGCGGTCCGGAGCGCATCTTTTTCAGGTGCGGAAAATGAACGTGAAATGGAGGCATGACACATGGAACAAGATCTGATCAGAGAGCGCTATGACCTTTCCATGGCGCGGATCCAGGAAATTCTGACGGAAGAGACGGTACCAGAAAACTACCGGGATTATTTTAGAAAAGTGACAGAGTTCATTATCCAGTGCGGCGAGGTCTTAAAGGCGAAAGAGGACGGAAGCCTGGATCAGATGACACTGGAAGAGGGAAGAACGTTAAACCATAAGCTTTATGCGGATGTTCTTCCTGAAAACTATGAGACAAGCTATACGAATCCGGCTTACGCGGTGAAGACACTGGGGGAGGAGTACGGAAAGCTTCTTTCCTATCTCTATGCGGAGATCCGCGGGGATATCATTTACGCGTTTGAGGGACGTGTTCTGGATCTCGTGATCGGAAACGAGGCACTGATCGAGATCTACAATCTCTTTGAGGGCGAGACACTTCCGGCAGCGAAGGAGATCAAGGACGTGCTCTACTGGAGCGCCAGCGACTACTGTGATGTGACTCTGACTTACCGTGTACAGGAAGGCGTGGATCCAAAGCTTGACTTCGCGAAAAAGATCATCATGGAGAGTGACCTTTCCGATCTCTCGTATCTCTACCGGTTCGGTGCGTATATTTCCCCGGAAGAGGAGAAGACAGCGGCGTTCTTAAACAGCCTGCCGGAGGAAGAGATCAGGAAGATGGCAGATACCTATACTGACGGATATATCCGTGGATTTGAGGTCATGGGCCGGGATCTTTCGAAGAAGAAGACGGTGTCAGTGCGTTATCCGATCGGTTTTGAACGCATGGTACGCCAGGCAGTAAAAAATTTCGAGTCAGCGGGGCTTTCTGTGATCTTTTGCAGAAGTGCTGTGGGCAGCATCAACCGGAATCCGGCAGGACACGGCGGATACGCATCCTCTTCCCCGAACAGACAGTATGATTATGACCATCGTTATGACAGCGCAGTCTATATGGATAAGGCGTTCCGTGACCGGAAGATCGGTGTCTTAAAGACGGCCTACGAGCAGTATAAAGAGGACGCAGCCGCTTACGCGGGACCGGCGGTCATCGAGACCTTCGGCGAGCCGGGCTTTGAGCCAGTGAATAAGCCGGAGGCATGGGCGTTTACGGAGAAACAGCAGAACCTTTATCTGGAGTACAGGAATCTCTCTATGACGGTGGTGAACGAATATATTCCGGGGGATGAGACGAGCTTTACGATCATCGCGTTCCCGGTTCCGGCAATCGGGGAACTGTTCCCGGAGATCTTTAAGGAGACGATCCGGATCAACACCCTGGATTACGAACTTTACCGTGACATGCAGCAGAAGATCATTGATGTTCTCGATACGGCGGAGTATGTGGAGATCACCGGAAAAGGGGAGAACCAGACGAACATGCAGGTCCAGCTGGCTGCGATTTCCAACCCGGAAAAGCAGACGAAGTTTGAGAACTGTGTGGCGGATGTAAATATTCCGCTTGGCGAGGTGTTCACTTCCCCGAAGCTTGCGGGAACGAACGGAATCTTAAATGTGGGAACGGTTTATATCGGAGATATCCAGTACCGGAATCTCCGCATGGAATTCAAGGACGGCCGTGTGGTTTCAGCGGTATGCGATAACTTCGTGGAAAATGGAGTGATCGATCAGGAAGCCGGACACCGTCTCATCGTGCAGGGAATCATGAACGGTCACGAGACGCTGCCCCTCGGTGAGTTTGCCATCGGAACGAACACGACGGCTTACGCGATGGCGGAGAAGTTTGGAATTCTGGACCGTCTGCCGATCCTTATCGTCGAGAAGATGGGACCGCACTTTGCAGTTGGCGACACCTGCTACAGCTGGTCTGAGGACAGCCCGATGTACAATCCGGACGGCAAGGAGATGATCGCGAGAGACAACGAAGTTTCTATATTAAGGAAGGAAGATGTCTCGAAGGCGTACTTCGGCGTCCACACGGATATCACGATCCCATATAAGGAGCTGGAGAGAATTTCCGCAGTCCATACAGACGGAACGAAGATAGATATCATTCTGGACGGAAGGTTTGTGCTGGCGGGGCTGGATGAATTGAATAGGCCGCTGGATGAAAAATAAGAAAAAGTTGTAACTGTGAAGATACAGAATCGTTACAAAAAGTTTTATCAGACTGCAAAACCGGAATAGCATAGAGAAAATTATGAACACAGTGGTTATGCAGCTGATGACAGGACACCTTGAAATATGTAATTCATTTATGTATTTCAGGGTGTTTTTACATAATTACACTGAGTGTGGACACCTGTGATCCCAGGAAAAGCCGCTGACAGACCGATGGATGGGAAGAATATTATATTTTGCAGTATCACATCACTGCATGAAGTTGGCAGAATCTACGGATTCCTACTTGACGCGCATAAAAAAACCTTGTATTATGATTGATAAGGAAATATTGTTACTAAAAAGCTATTTATTAGAATGACTTATCAATAATCGTTACACTCATAAGGAGAAAAAACAATGGCAAAAGTTGGAATTGTAATGGGCAGTGACTCTGATATGCCGATCATGGCACAGGCTGCCGAGGTACTGGAACAGTTTGGTATTGATTTTGAAATGACGATCATTTCCGCTCACAGAGAGCCGGATATATTTTTCGAGTACGCGAAGAGCGCCGAGAGCAAAGGCATGAAGGTCATTATCGCCGGCGCAGGCAAGGCAGCTCACCTTCCGGGTATGTGCGCAGCGATCTTCCCGCTTCCGGTCATCGGAATCCCGATGAAGACTTCTGACTTAGGCGGCGTGGATTCCCTCTATTCTATCGTACAGATGCCGTCCGGAATCCCGGTAGCGACCGTAGCGATCAACGGAGGAAAGAACGCCGGAATCCTTGCGGCAAAGATCCTTGCGGCATCCGATCCGGAACTCCTTGAAAAATTAAAAGCTTATTCCGAGAAGATGAAGACGGAAGTTGAGAGCAAGGCTGAGAAGCTCGACAAGATCGGATACAAAGAGTATCTTGCTTCCATGAAAAAATGACAAGTAACAGAGATATTAAAAACAGAGTTCCCGCAGACAGAAAGGTGAGTAGCTGCCGGGCATTGTGTTTCCAGCAGGGTCTGATGAAGACACAGTGTAAACTCATATAAGCATAAAAAATATAGAAATCGGGACATGATTGCGCATGCAGCATGCAGAATGCACAGAGAATGTCCGAGAACATAAGATTCTCCAGGAGGAAATACATATGGATTACAAGAAAGCCGGAGTTGATATCGAGGCTGGTTACAAGTCTGTAGAACTGATGAAAGAGCATGTTAAGAAGACCATGCGTGAGGAAGTTTTAGGAGGTCTTGGCGGATTTTCCGGTGCATTCTCCCTCGCAAAGATCAAAGATATGGAGGAGCCGGTCCTTCTTTCCGGTACTGACGGATGTGGAACAAAGGTGAAACTTGCGATGATCATGGACAAGCATGACACCATCGGTATCGACGCAGTTGCCATGTGTGTCAACGATATCGCGTGTGCAGGCGGTGAGCCGTTATTCTTCTTAGACTATATTGCATGCGGCAAGAACTATCCGGAAAAGATCGCGGATATCGTAAAAGGTGTTGCGGAAGGCTGTCTCCAGTCTGAAGCTGCCCTGATCGGCGGTGAGACCGCAGAGCATCCGGGTCTTATGGCAGAGGATGAGTATGACCTTGCAGGTTTCTCCGTTGGCGTCTGCGATAAAAAGGATATGATCACAGGTGAGGATCTTCAGCCGGGTGATGTGCTGATCGGAATGGCTTCCACAGGCGTTCACTCCAACGGTTTCTCTCTTGTCCGCAAGGTATTTGAGAAAGAGATGACTGCGGAGGGCTTAAATACATATTACGACGAGCTTGGAAAGACTCTTGGTGAGACACTTCTCGCTCCGACAAGAATCTATGTGAAAGCTTTAAAGAACGTGAAAAAAGCAGGCGTTACCGTAAAGGCATGCAGCCATATCACAGGCGGCGGCTTCTACGAGAATGTTCCGCGTATGTTAAAGGATGGCGTCCGCGCTGTGATTCATAAAGACAGCTACCAGATCCCGCCGATCTTCCCGCTGATGCAGAAAAAGGGCGAGATCGATGAGAAGATGATGTACAACACCTTTAACATGGGAACAAAAATCAAACAACTCCTGAGCTGTAGCCTGCTCGGGCAGATACCCTGCCGGAT
>OGXC01002029.1_pt1 | contig 14494 bp, 10 predicted proteins | sample 1576201 | NCBI WGS metagenome assembly OGXC01 (sample SAMEA3541562, study PRJEB24748) | human gut metagenome | biome: human gut; feature: human-associated habitat; material: faeces | place: China | collected 2012 | reverse complement strand
CTGTCCAGATCCCCCTGCAGAATCATGGCTGCCGCAATTTGGTCCACGCTTTTCTTTCTGTTTTCCCTGCGAACACCGCTTTCAATCAGAACCCGTTCTGCCGCCACTGTGGTGAGACGCTCGTCCCAGAGGATAACCTCAAGACCGGTACGCCTTTCCAGGGCCGCTTTGAACTCCTGGGTCTTTTCCCCGCGCTCGCCCACTGTATTGTTCATATTCTTAGGATAACCAAGAACAATACGTTCAATCTCGTATTCACCAATTAATTGCTCAATCCTCGCAAGGGTCTGACGCATCTTATTCTCGCTGGCCCTGGTGATTGTTTCCACTGTCTGGGCAGTGATACCTAAAGGATCGCAGACTGCCACCCCAACTGTTTTCGAGCCAAAATCCAGACCCATTATCCTCATATTCAATTCCTCCGGTAAACGCAAAAAATCGGAATGCACCATAAAAGCAGCTGGCCTATGGCCAACTGAATGCATCCCACTCATATCCATCCGTACATTACTGTAAAGGCCCGTTTCCGGGCCTTCTGTTATTCACGCCGCATATCCTGCCTGCCCGTGGCGGGCCGGATGCCCCTGGAGCGCCTCTGTAGATTGCCCCGGAACCTGTCTGAAACAGTTCTTATTTCAGACGGGCATCAATATACACAGCCATCAGTTCCTCCAGAATCTCATCCCGCTCAACCTTCATGATAAGACTTCTGGCGCCCTTATGGCTGGTAATATAAGTCGGGTCCCCAGACATGATATAACCCACGATCTGGTTCACGGGATTATACCCCTTTTCAGTCAAGGCAATATATACCTGCTCCAGTACGTCGCTTACTTCTATCTTTTTGTCCTGAACAGCTTGAAAATATTGAGTATCTTTTATATTGCCCATGTCATCACGTCCTTTAAGTATTCTTCTCTATTCTACATTATATTTTGCTATTCGGCAATAGATTATTTTCTTAATTTTTTCTAATTATTGTCATGTTTCTGTAAAATGTCGCACAATCTTTCCGTCTTTTCGGAAATATGTTCCTTTTTTCAAGAAAATTCCACCTTTAACATCTCATCGTTCAGCAGCCCGGAAGCAAAAAGCTCCATAATACGCCCGCCAAACTCTTCCCGGTTCATTCCGTCCTCCAGCGGCAGGGCTGCTCTGACATACTGAGGAGTATGGCCCATCATATACCATTTTCCCCCAATCTCAGCTGCCTCCTCAAACAGGACCGATACCCGGCTGCCTGCAAAGCGCTCCCTGTACTCACGCGACATGGTCTTTTCCAGCTCCAGCAGCACGTCGCTGCGCCGGGCCTTTACCTGCTCCGAAACCTGGTCCTCCATGACAGCCGCCCTGGTGCCCTGGCGTTTGGAATATTTATTCACAACCGGACAGGCAAGCTGGGGATAAGCAGCCAGAGCAGAGTTACTGTGTGCCGGTACATCTATTTCGGGAATGACTTCTATCTGTCTGTCGGCTGCATAAGCTACAATTTCCCGGATGTCCTCCTGCGTGTAGAAACCGCCTATCGGAGTAGGTTCTCCCCGTTCCGGGTTACGACGTGAGTGGAAAGGCACATCTGTACGGTCTACTCTCCACGCTCCTATTTCCGTCAAACGGGGGTATTTCTTTATTTCAATCCGCCAGCCGTTATCGTCTGTCAGATGAAAATGAAGTTTGTTTATTTTCAGCATCGCCATACAGTCAATGATTCGCAGTACATTCTTTTTAGGGATAAAACAACGTACCGGATCCAACAGTAATCCGCGGAAACCGAAACGGGGTTCATCCTGAACCGTCATTGCCGGAACTCTCCAATCGACATTCCGGACCGGTTGTTCCGATTCTATGGCAGCCGGCAGAAGTTGGCGGATAGATTGCAGGGCATAGAAAAAGCCTTTTGTATCCGAAGCTTTAATGAGTATCTGTTCCGGCGTAATCTCCAGTAAGTAGGCTTCACTTTTTAAAGAAGAATCCGTCACAAAACGGACTTGTCCCTCTTCACGCCCGACATTCAAAGCAGGAGTTATTCCGGCAGCACGAGTAAACAAGTCAATAAAATTGCGAGCAATCACGGCTTGTTCCTGACTTTCTACCGCAAACACCGTTTGGGCTGAAAAGGTGAAGTTGCCACGGCCCGGCACAATCTGTGTCGGGCGTGGTACTATTGAAATTAAAGGGGATGTTAAGTTATCAGCCTGCAAAAACGCTGTCAGTGGCGAAAGCAGTATGAGAATGATTAAGATGTATTTTTTCATGGCGTATGTACATTGGTATTATTCCTTGTCTCTCTCCGGTGAGAAGCGGACAGGATCATTGTATTGCTCCTGAAGTTTCAGCATTTCTTCTTTTAGTTCTTTCACTACCGGTTCATATTCAGGTTGTCCGTAGAGGTTGTGCATTTCCGACGGGTCTGCCTGCAGGTCGTAGAGTTCCCACCAGTTAATGTCATTATAGAAATGAACCAGTTTATAGCGTTCCGTACGTACACCATAATGACGTTTCACCATGTGTTCAGCGGGATATTCGTAGAAATGATAGTAGAGAGCCTTCCGCCAATCTTTCGGATGTTCGCCTTTCAGCAAGGGGACGAGGGATACACCTTGTATGTCTGAAGGAATCTCTGCTCCTGCCAATTCGAGGAAGGTAGGTGCATAATCGATGTTCTGAACCATTTCGGTGATGTCGCCCCTACGGTCGAATCCTTTCGGCAGACGCATGATGAGTGGTGTACGCATGGATTCTTCGTACATGAAACGTTTGTCGAACCAACCGTGTTCGCCCATGTAGAATCCTTGGTCGGAAGTATAGACAACAAGTGTGTTATCCAGTAATCCCTTCTCTTTCAGGTAGTCGAGTACACGACCAACATTGTCGTCCAGCGACTTCACCGTCTTCATATAATCGCGCATATAACGCTGGAATTTCCAGTTGGCTAGTTCCTTGCCTTGCAGGTTCTGTTTATAGAAATCGTCTATTATTGGGGTGTAGAATTTGTCCCATGCAGCACGTTGTGCTTCATCCATACGACCAATATATTTCTCATATAAGGATTTCAGACGGGTATTTTTGTCGGGACGAAGCATTTTGAGGTCATAAATCATGTCCATGTCTTTCATAATACTCATCTCTTGTGCGGCAGCGGCAGGGCGTCCTTCGTAATTGTCAAAGAAATTGTCCGGTAGCGGGAAGGTTTTATCTTCGTACAAAGCCAGGTTGCAAGTATCTGCCAACCAATTACGGTGAATAGCCTTATGGTGAATCAAAAGACAGAAAGGTTTCTCCGGATTGCGTTTGTTTTCTATCCAGTCAATGGCATCGTCAGTGATAAGGTTCGTGATATATCCATGTTTTTGGATAGTGTCATTGTTCTGTGTGATGAAATCCGGATTGTAGTAGTCGCCTTGTCCGGGGACAATCTGCCAGTAATCAAAACCGGAAGGCAAACTTTCAAGATGCCATTTACCTACCAGTGCTGTCTGATAACCGATTTTCTGCAACAGCTTCGGAAAAGTCTGTTGCGAACTGTCGAATACGCAAGTGGTATTATCATAGAATTTATTAGCACAACTATGTTTACCCGTTATCATGCAGGCACGACTGGGACCGCTTAATGAATTGGCTACAAAACTTTGAGTAAAGCGTACACCATCGGCAGCAATACGATCGAGATTGGGTGTTTCCATGTAGCGTGTGTCATAACAGCTCATCATCTGAGCTGTGTGATCGTCTGTCATAATGTAGACGATATTCAAAGGTTTCTGTTCCACAGGCTTTTGCTTGTTTGAACAGGAAGCAAAGGAAGCTACAGCTGCTACTCCTGCTAAAGGAAAGAATAAGTTTGGTTGCAATTTTTCCATAAATACTAATTTGTATAAGATTGTGTCAGCAAAGATAGAGGACAGCCATCTATTTAACTTCCACAAATTACCATTTAATTTCCAATAATCTCCATTTCTGCATAATTGACTAATAAATAGCCGGAAGCATATCGCCTTCTAACGATAGCTTCCGGCATAAAATTCATTTCACACTATTGAAAGCTAATTGAAAGAGATAGCATTAATAAAATAACTGATTAGCCCAGACTTTTTCAGCATCAGTCTGTACATAATTCTTATTTGTATAGATACGAATCCAATCAATTTCCATTCGAGGCGTATTATCATCCGTTTCACAATTGGCAATACTTTTCAGTACATTATCCCAACCTTCAGGCGCTTTACCAGCAGCCCGTTCCGAGCTTTCAGCCAATCTCATAAAGAAGTAGAGACCGGCACTGCCACCAGCAGCAGTAGCAGGATCAGGATTAGCAGTAGCAGGAGTTCCAGCCTTGTCGAATGGCCACCTGTCAGGAGATTGTGTACGATTCACAGTCAGATTGGTTGCTCCATTAATTCCTAAATTGATTATATTTTCATCCACAAGTTCCACCCAATATATATTCCATTCATTCGCTTGAGGTATTGCTACACTCTTTGAACCTATCTCATTATCAACAGTTACAGCCTGAGTAATTACAGAACCTTGAGTGTTCTTGAGAATATCGATCTCATCTTTCGTGTTCGGAAGGGAATTTTTCTGATTTTTAAGTCCGATTGTCGGAACAAAACCAGTCCGTATTCCTCTCAAACGCGCCTTCACTTCAATTCTCATACCAGGAAAGAACCGAGTATGTTGTGGGGCAAAAATACCACCAAATTTAGAACATTGCAATGCGGCGACACCGTAATCCTTGGTAGCAGTCATGGCACCAGTCCCCTGAACATTTTTATCCACCCACATATTTAAAATACCTTCATTGGTTATATTTGTACATTTTGCATTATTCACAGCTTGTATTTTCTGTGACGGTGCATCATTAATATCAGAAAAGGCCCAAGAAATACGATGTCCGAAAGCATTAGGGGTATTATTTCCGCCACTAAAACTATTATTAATATAATGGAACTCTATCGCATTGCATAATACCCAATCTTTATCTTTCAAAGCTGAAGTGGGATGAGCGCTATTCTTATTCATAGCTATTTTATCTCCCGTAAACCAACTTTCAATTGCAGTTTTATTTTTATCAGACATAAACGGCCTATCCGGGAATTCATACACCTTCGTTATATCAAACAGATTAGGATCTCCCATAGATTCCAAATCAGTCATAGTTATAGTCAGAGTAGAATTTATCATCGGATTCGCTGGAGAATCACTCTCCAGATTCAATACCAGTTGCAAATCCCCTGTCATTTCAAAATCCTGTTTAATAGTCACAGCATCACTTTTTGCCGAAGTTCTTCCTGCAGGAATTGTTAATGTAGAAGGTAAATTTTCATACCTATCTCCTTCCCCTTCTTTCGGAGTAATTTTCATATTAAGAGGTACGGAACTTGGTTTTTCAATCTTTGCAACTAATACAAACTTACCACCTTCCATTACTACATTCTCCGCATTGTTCTCCAATGATGCCATTATCCGATAATAATCGGAAACCTTAATTACCTGACTGGAGCCTTCCATCTTATAACCACGGGCAAAAGCCGTAAAGTTTATAGCAGTACTACCCGTCAGTCCGGATGCCTTTATCGGAAAATCCACCTGAATCTGTTTCTCCCCCTTCGGAAAAGTGACGATTCCATTGAACTGTTCGAATACATTCGAAGCATCCTCCGTTCCGGCTTTCGCCGTAAAGTAAATATCAAAATCTTCATTTGCTACAACCTCCTTGCCATCAGCATCCGGTTCCACATTAATATTCACTTTCAAGTGTTCTCCCATCGCAAATGCGTTGTCATTGATGCTCATCGTTAATGGCACGATTTCCGGCAGAGGGCGGTATTTCGTTTCTTCCTCACACCCAGTCAACCCCATGGTCAACAAGCATATCGGAAATATTTTATATAATATGTTCTTCATATCTTTATCTATCTAATTATCATAAATGAATTTTATTCAGTTCCCTTACTTAGTCGGCCATCCCGGATTCTGATTCAGCTCATGGTCCATCTGGATTTCATCCGGTGGTATGGGTAACAAGTAATCACGATCTTCATTAAACTTGTAGCCTTCAGGCAAGTACTCTTTCAACGGATCCATCCATCCTTCATTATCTGTCAGTACATGATTCAGTCCTTCTTTCCGCAATGTAGGCGAAAAGCTCAGATAAAGTACACCGTCTTTGCCCAGATAAGCTCCACGTCCGCGTCCTTCCACACCTTTCAACGTTCCGGCTACCCTCCAACGCATCAGGTCATCCAAACGAAAACCTTGCAGAGATAGCTCTGAGCGTCTTTCCCGACGTACCTCCTGCACTGCCGGCGGCAGGCCTTGGAAAGGGAAGTGAGGATCAGCCGCCGGAGTAACATAGGCCACACCGGCTCTTTGACGCAATGGCTTCAATGTTTTCTCTGCCACGCCATCGTTATACAGCCCCAATTCGGCGGCAGCTTCAGCATAACAAAGCAATCCTTCGGCATAGCGGAACATGACATGAGCCGTTTCACAATTGCCGGTTACATAGGTCGTATCAATGCCAAGGCGAGTATGGAACCCGGTCACGTTCTTGTAAATACCATCCCCATTCAAGCGCGGAGATGAAATATCTTTATTCTTTTCCTTTTGTTCTTCTTCGGTACCTGTCTCGTCATACGCTCTCACATTCATCAAGCTATTAGATTTGAACTTACAACCGGTATGCATCACCATGGCCAAAAGTCTTCCGTCACGATCTTTAAATACCTCATTAAAGTCCTTATACTTTTCATCGGTTGGGTCAACCGGCGTACCATCCACATTCAGAAAGTTATCCACCAAAGACTTGGATAGTCCCGAAGGCTTCACATTATCTGTTACTCCACCGCTAAGCTGTTGAGTAACGGTATTGAACACGCCATCAGCTATTGAATATTTTTTCCAAAAAGTCACTTCGCTAATGTTGGAAAGATCGTTTGAATTGAATAGCTCCGAAAAAGCGTCATCTATATTGGTAGCTTTTGGATTGGTTGCTGTCATATGCAAAGTCAGTCCGACCGGGAACAAATATTGATCTCCCCAGTTCATCACTTCCTTAAAAAACTCTTCAGAGTTATCTTCCGTTGCAAAATCAGTTCCTTTGTGATACTTCTCCCACGAACCTTCGTACAAAGCAACTCGCATAGCCAGAATCATGGCCGTTTCTCTGTTGACACGCAATCCACTGTATTTACTGCGGGAATGTAAATTAGCACGAGCCTCCGGTATCAACCCAATAGCCGCTTTCAAATCGTTCAGGATGAAACGGGCTGCATCCGCACGTTTTGTCGCCGGAATTTGCAAACCGCCCAACGTAGCATTGCCATCCCAGAAGTCATCCATAATGGGAATATTACCAAAACGTGTGAGCAGATAGAAGTGCCAATAAGCACGGAAGAAATACGCTTCCCCTCTCAATGAAAGCACTTCGTCCGTCTCGTCCACCTCGGAAACTGCGTAATAATGGAAAAAGTAATTCACCATACGCAAGTTTTTATAGCCTTTATTCCAATCGTCAGAACCACTGAATTGATTATTCTCTCCATTCAGGCGCATATCATACTTTTCCGAAAGGATATTGTCACTGTTCACCTCTTCTCCTCTGACACCAATACCATATTGAGCCGGAGCCGGTAGAGAAGTATACAAATTATTTATATAGCTCTCTACATTCTCTCTGGTTTTCAAGAAATCTTCATTGTTAGGCTGCGTATAGGGTTTACGGTCCAAATAGTCGGAACACGCCGACAACAGTAAGCCTGCAAAAACAGTCAGGATAATTATTTTATTTTTCATGATAGCGTTCCTCTTTAATTAAAATGTAAAATCAAGTCCAAACACGAAATTACGGTTCATCGGATACACCTTTCCGTTACCATTCTGATTTTGAGCCGAGGTAAGTCCCGGAGCAGCCGCGTTACTTCCGCCTGCCCACGCGTTCACCTGATTAAGGGTTTCCGGATCAAACTGATTCGGCAGTTTACTGATGGTAAACAGGTTATCGCATGTAAAGTATACTTTCAGGTTACTTAGTCCAATATTCTTCAACAATTGAGGCTTAAAAGTATAGGATACTGTCAAGTTCTTCATACGCATATATGCCGCATTCAGCATATAGCGGGTAGTATTGTATCCCGTATTGGCATTCGTTGTCTGGGCATCGGTCGTCAGTCGAGGTAGATATCCATTGGGATTCTCGGGACTGAAATAATCGAGATGCTCCTTGAACCATTCTTTACCACCGAATAGGTAAGTACTGGCGGCCATCGGGAAATCTCTCTTGGCAACTCCTTGCAGCAAAGTGGATATTTCAAATCCCTTATATCCTACGTTTAGATTGATACCGAAACTGTATTTGGGAGTGGCATTACCGATAATTTTCAAATCACCATGGTCGGCCAATGTACCCTTACCCGGATCCACTTTACCGTCACCGTCGGAATCAATGTATTTCAAGTCGCCTCGTTGCCACTTGTCACCGGACTTAAAGAAACTAAGATCTACTTGTCTGAGGTATGCATCCACTTCACGATTGGACAAAAAGAGATCATTCGCTTCATATCCCCAAATCTCACCAACGTCCATTCCTTCATAATATCCTTTATTAGTTGCCAAACCGGTATGATTGTTGTATATCAACCCCTCCGGATTATTATATTTGGTGACAACAGCTTTGTAATTGAATACATTGAATCCTATGCCATAGCTAAAACCACATTTCAACTGGTCCTGCCAGTTTACAGACAATTCCCAACCACGATTACGTAAAGTAGCGTTATTGACCTTCGCACGGTCATCCGTACTAATACCTCCGAGATTCGGAATAGCTTCAGCAGGTCCAATCATGTCGCGCGTGGTACGCTGATAAATATCGGCAGTAATAGACAGTCGGTTATCCAACAACATCAAGTCGATACCTAAGTTGGCATTATCCACCTTCTCCCACGTAATATACGAACTGATCATCTTAGGCGTAGTGGCTAAAGTTCCTTTTTGAGGAGTAGCTTGCACACCGGGCAACAGCCAAGCATTGGGTGAATCGGAGGTCAAACTCTGAATCCCAAGGTAATCGTAGAGTCCCGCTCCGTTCTGATTACCCAAGCGACCGTAAGAAACACGTACTTTCAATTGAGAAACCGGCAGATTCAAAGCTTTGAAATAGTCGGTACGAGAAATGTCATAACCGGCTGAGAAAGAAGGGAACAATCCCCAGCGATTTCCCGGAGCAAAACGGGAAGAACCGTCATAACGTCCACTGAATTCCAGAAAATAAATCTCCTTGTAATTCCAATTCAGTTTAGCGTACATACCCATTGTAGCCCAATGCGTCCGGTCTTCACCTGCCAATACTTGCCCGTTAGCATTCACAAAAGAGAATATATCACTAGTCAGCAATCCGTCTTTATAAGTATAACCATTCGAATTTTCTTGCAGTTCCATCTGGAAACCCGCCATCGCCTTAAAGAAGTGGTCGCCCCAAGCATGTGTGTAGGATGACGATACGTTTGGAGACAGGTAGTAGTTGAAAGTATTACCGCGTGTATAAGAGCCCCAATTAGAGTTTTTCCAGTTCATGCCCGGATATTGATACCCCTGCTTGGTTCCCTTACTTATATCCAACGTTCCGTCAGGCTTTTCAGCAGTGGGATATCCGCGTTTGAAGTCATTGTTTTCCACATCGAAGCGTACTTTCATTTCACCTACAATATCCCAACCTTCCAGCGGAGTAATCGTAGTGGCAAACGACATCGCATCAGAAATTCTGTTCTGCACATAATGCGATTGTTTCAGATAACGGTATTCGGAATTGTCATTATATTCCGACTTTACAGGAAGATGGGTAGGAGAATTCGGAAAGCTGCTTCCGATAGTTCCATAAAAAATGGTCTGGTTAGCCATCGGACGCTTCAGTATATTCAGCGAAAGGTTATTATTGAAATTAAACTTCAACCATTTATTGGCTCGGATCTGAAACTTCGAGTTTACATTGTACTTACTCAAGTTATCGTCTACTTGATCCAGTAATCCTTCCTGGTAAATATATCCCAAACCTACGTAATAATTAAATTTATCAGAACCTCCCGTTACGCTCAGATTATGAGAATGACGGATGGAAGCTTTTTTAAAGTAGTAATCATACCAGTCGGTATTGGCATACACAGCATCTTTAGAACCTGCCCAACCGGTACCGTCCGCATTAGGTCCTATGCCCGGGAACTTTTCCGAATAAGGATTCTCCATAAAGCCCTGCATCTTTTCGATGAGCGCATCAGGAATCGAGTGTTTTACTCCATCGTTATCATCTCGTTCGTTCAGATAATTGGCAAATTCAATAGAATTCATCATTTGGGGCATATTAATAGGAGAACTGAATCCTACAGTACCACTGTATGATATACGTGTTTTTTCCTTTTTACCACTTTTGGTAGTGACGATAACCACACCATAGGCGGCACGTGCACCATAAACGGCAGCAGCAGAAGCATCTTTCAAAACACTGATGGTTTCAATGTCGGCAGGATTCACATTCTGCAAACTTTGCTCCACTCCGTCTACCAATACATAAGGTTCGCCTCCATTGATAGAACCGATACCACGAATATTGAATTTAATTTCGGCACCGGTCTCACCGCCTACCCCATTAGCAACCGCATCAGAAGAGAAGTTTAAACCGGCTACATTACCCTGAAGGGCACTCGTGAGGTCAGTAACCGGACGGTTGACAATAGCATCGGAACCTACAGTAGCCACCGCCGCCGTAATGGTGCTTCGTTTCTGTTTATCCATACCTACTACTACCACTTCATCCAAGACTTTTGTATCCTCTTTTAACGTAAATCGGTTGCCTTCTGCTTTTGTCACCTTTATTTCAAGGGGAGTAAAACCGACATAAGAAATAACCAATGTGTTACCTACTTTCCCTTTCACGGAAAAGTTACCGTCAATGTCAGTCAGCGTCCCATCTTTAGAACCTTTCACCATCACTGTGGCGCCGATAATGGTTTCACCTTTATCATCTACCACTTGTCCTTTTATCATTTGTTGCTGTGCCAACGCACTCAAAGGAAAGGATAGCAGGAGTATCAGAAACAGAATCAAAAATTTCTGTACTCGCATGAACTTCTTTTTTTCCATAATATTGTATTTGATTAATTTAGATTCTCTTTTATTCCGTCGGATTCGCATAATATTCAAACTCTTCTTTTATGGCATTCAACAAAGACTTATTATTGGTTACGTCAATATCCGTTGCCAAATCCCAACTCATAATACCTGCAAAGCCTTCTTCACACACATATCTCGCTTTCTTGCGAATCGTTTCTACACTGTTGAAAGTATATGTATTTCCTTTATATGTATATGTATCCTCAATCGTAGTAGCCAGACCGTCATTCACGAAATCATAATAGGCAGCAATCAGACTACCCGTAGAACCATAGAAAGGGACTCCCATCACTAGTTTATTCTTAGGAATTCCATATGTTATAGCCATTTCTCCATCTTTTACAAATTGCTCATAAGGAAAACGCATCACTGCAGGGCCATAACATTGATAAGAGATAAAATCCAGTGCATCAATAGCTTCCGGAGATATTTTAAAAGAAACCGGATGCAAAGACGCAGTGAAGTAAACATACTTTCCTAATGTAGAACGCATTTGGATAACTGTTGCACTATAATTATTAAATTCATTCGTATTTGTAGGCCATTCAAAATCAAAATCAACTCCATCAAAATCATATTGTTCGATAATCTTCTTCACCTCGGAAGCAAATCTTGTGCGAGCAGTGGCATCAGCCATCATCTTTTTCCATTCTCCACCGGCAATGCCCAAGCGCAATCTTCTATCTCCCTGTTGTCCCTGTAAAGCGGTACGTATATTATTCAAACGCCCCAGCCAGGAATGTGAATCCTTGCCAGGTTTCGTGGCATCATCGTATTTCCAGTAAGCAAGTATTTTGGAATTATTCCAATTGTCAAAGGTGATAGGATTTCTACCTGATGTACCTACTACCAGACTGCTTACAAAAGTTTCATCTAAATAACCTTTAAATTTATCTCCAATCAAAAAATCAGTACGTGTATTAGGTACTTCATTAGGGAGAGCACCTACAAAACTTATTGCAGTATTGTTTGTATCCACATAAAGTTTCGCCGTTCCCTGTTCATAAGTCAGCCCAATATAGTGCCAGCCTGTTGCCAGATCAGGAGTGGTAACGGTTGCAACCGAACTTCCAATAGACAGTTTCAAACTATTAGCTGTCGCACCCATTTGAAAAGCAATGATCGTGGAGTTTCCATCCATTTTCTTAAAGAGAAAAGCTCCGTCCACCCATTCACTTATATATATATAGGTACCAAAGGTGAATTTATTAAAGGCCCCATCAGCAGAGTGAAGTAATCCATCACCGCCATTCATAAAACTTGTTCCTTCAAATTTAACCACTCCATTACGACCTTGAAAAGTGCCTGTATGAGATACGTTTGTCATCGTCGCATCATTCAACGGCAATTCAAAAGCTACCTCACCATTTGCATAAGGACGCGCTGCCAAATAAATCAAATCTGTACAAGCACCCATACTGGCTGCCGAAATACGGTTTATTTCAAAAAAATCCCCCCGAATGTAAGAGCAATTAATGAATGATTTTACAGTAGGATCATCCGGTTCTTCCGGTTCACCAGGTTTTCCTGTGATTGCACCTTCAGGAGGAGTACCAGTTGGAACGTCTACCCATTTTGTGTCTTTACAAGCTGTCAACGTTCCAAAAAGGAAGAGACAAAGAAATAGGAATTTGTTTCTCATAAATTTAATAATTAAGATTAGCTTTATTTAATAATTGTGCTGTCCCTTTTGACAATCACGATCACAAATGTAGGCTATATTAAAGGCAAAGAATGTTCTATTTTAGCTACGATTCTTCCAAATTTGTCTAAAATCGTCCATTTCATCGATATATCTAAACATCATAGACATTGTTGGACATCTTACGAATCAAAAAAAGAAAGCGGAAGTATTCATTCCTGAATATTCCCGCCTCTTTTATATTTTATCCTAATATAACTACAACAATTTTCCTACGAAGATATATTATAGGTTTTCTATATCAGAAGATTGAAGACCCGTGTATTTGATAATTGTATCAATGGATATTCCGTCCTCCCTCATCTTTCGAGCAATTTCAATTTGCTTCTTTTGCTCTCCTTTCTCCATCCCTTTCTCCATTCCTTCCTTTATTCCTTCTCTTATCCCTTCCTTTAGCCCTTCTTTCATCCCTTCTTCAGCCGCTTTTCTCCGCATCTCTTCGTTTTTGCGCCGTTCATCCTCCTCTACGATTTGATTGACTCTATATCGATCTAATGCCTTATCATAAGCGATACGATTTTCTTCCGAAAGATCGGCAACTGCTGCCAATCTCGCCAGATGTTCAAACACTTGTTCTTTCAAAGCATCCGGCATTCTATTCCAATTGCTCATATTCTTCAGTGCATAAATCAATTTATCATATAATGTATGGCAGTCCGACAAGTCCTTTGTAAAATAAGGAAATTGCAAATAAATCTGCCGGAGATGCAGATTTACAATCTTCCCAGTATCACGGCCGGAAAGAACCGTATCCGTACGGAATTTAGCCTCCAAATTTTCCTTACGGATTTATATAGTTCATATCTAATTTACGAGGCAAAAAGAACCCCTTTATACAATTAGGATTACGCACACATATCTGAATATGATTCTTTTCTCTAAACCCTGCGTCTGGATAGAGTTCAACACCTTCCCAAAATACACCTTTCACTGAATCAAATTCTCTTCCTGATACTTCTCTGTTAATCTGATGTGCCGTTTCAATAACTGCACAATCCAATCTGCGCAATAGCTTATCTTCAGATATTCCTATTGTAGAATTTGTAGGAAGAGAAATCCCTGTTACACGACATGTTTCCACAAGTACATTATAAGATTCCTTCAATTCACCTAAATACAATGAATCTGTCAAGTCCATGCAGTATCCCAAATCAATAATAGCACCAATTACAGCTGGGCATTTAACAGATGAATGAGCTCTACCCATCATATCATTTGCATATTGCAATGCACGAAGCTCGTTGTTTTCCCAAAAATAGATTCCATGTCCCAGCCAATCATAATCATTAGTACTTGCAATTAGATCATCTTTACCTTCAATTATCTTATTTGCAATTGATTGATCACAACCATGAAAGCCAACAACAAGATTAGAACGACGTGAGTATAATGTTTCTTTCATCTATAAATTTTGGTAAGTTCACCTGATTTAGAGACTATTCCAGCTTTTTTTAGAAAAGATTGGGCATTCCTTTTATTAGCTGTAATTTTCTTCACTACCTCAACTCTAAGTTCTTCCCGAGTTTTTATTTTCTTTGTAGCAGTCATTATATACCTCCTTTCTTGTACAAAGATAACTATTTAAATCCATAAACATAAAAAACAATCCCAAACTTTACGGATTTATAG
>OGXC01002023.1_pt1 | contig 14512 bp, 9 predicted proteins | sample 1576201 | NCBI WGS metagenome assembly OGXC01 (sample SAMEA3541562, study PRJEB24748) | human gut metagenome | biome: human gut; feature: human-associated habitat; material: faeces | place: China | collected 2012 | reverse complement strand
GTTCATGTCCAGACGCTGATCGTCCTGTAACAGATAACCGATATCGGACTGCAGGGAGCTTTCATTTCCGAGAAGCTCTGTCTGGCATCCCTGATAAATCTTTCCGCCGCCCAGGAAAATGTGCACCATTTCGATGCGTCCCTGATCCTCGCAGATGCTTCCGACATCATTTAAAACACGGAACCCTTTGCCGAGGCAATCGATCTGAACGAGACGCAGCAGTGCGCCTTTTCCGACCTTTGCGCGGGTCCTCACGCTGCAAAGTCCCTCTGCATCTGCATCGGATGCATAATCCATCACAACGGTCATCTCGCTGTTTTCTTCTGCAATCAGATCGATCAGATCCAGACTTGCAGTCTGATCCTTACAGACAAAGCCAAGACGCAGCGCAGCTGCCTCTTTTATGCCTGCAGGCATCCGGTAAGCTTTTGCCGCAAAGCCTGACTGCTCTGCCAACTTGTCCATGTCCGGTCCCATACCGGTTTTGATCGGTTCCAGTGTGCTTGCTTCTACCGCAAACGTTTCCGGAATTTCTTCTTTTTCCAAAGCCTGTCTGTCTGCTTTTACCTGCTTTACTTCCGTTTCATTCATCCGAAGCCAGTTCCAGGTCTTTGCAGGCAGGAAATTTATTTTCATATCCATGTTGATTCCTACTTCCTCTCATTTCGCTGCAGATTCGTTTTCCTGCAGCCTTACCCGATGCTGCCTTTCATTTCCAGACGGATCAGATTGTTCATCTCGACCGCATATTCCAGCGGAAGCTCTTTCGAAACATTATCCGCAAAGCCGCTGACGATCATCGCTCTGGCATCTTCCTCGGAAAGTCCTCTGGACATCAGATAAAAGACGGCTTCGTCGCTGATCTTGCCGATCTGCGCCTCATGTCCGATATCCGCATCCTTTGTCCGGATATCCATTGCCGGAATCGTATCCGATCTGGAACGGTCATCCAGCATCAGGGACTCGCAGGAAACGGAGCTCTTGCTGTGCTTTGCCTGCTTTGTAACTACAACGCTGCTACGGAACGTGCTCACGCCGCCGTCCTTGGAAATCGATCTCGTATTCATATAGGAAGAGGTGTTCGGAGCGCTGTGTACGACCTTCGCGCCGGTGTCCAGGTTCTGACCTTTTCCTGCAAAGGTAATGCCGGTAAATTCACTTCTCGCGCCTTCGCCAGCCAATAAGCTCGTCGGGTACAGATAGGAAACATGGGAACCAAAGGAACCGGATACCCATTCAATCGTGCCGCCCTCTTCTACCTTTGCCCGCTTGGTATTTAAGTTATACATGTTCTTCGACCAGTTCTCGATTGTCGAATAACGCAGCTTCGCATTTTTACCGACATACAGCTCTACACAGCCCGCATGAAGGTTTGCAACATTGTATTTCGGTGCGGAACAGCCTTCGATAAAGTGCAGATACGCGCCCTCTTCAACAATGATCAGTGTATGCTCAAACTGTCCTGCACCGGGCGCATTCAGTCTGAAATAGGACTGCAGTGGAATCTCCACATGCACACCTGCCGGAACATATACGAACGAACCGCCGGACCAGACCGCGCCGTGCAGTGCCGCAAACTTATGGTCTCTGGGCGGAACCAGCTTCATGAAATGGCTGTGCACCAGATCGGCATATTCTCCGGTCAGCGCGCTTTCCATATCCGTGTATACAACGCCCTGTGCTGCAACCTCTTCGCGCACGTTGTGATAAACCAGCTCAGAATCGTACTGTGCGCCGACGCCCGCCAGGGAAGTACGCTCTGCATCCGGGATGCCCAGTGCTTCAAACGTATTTTTGATATCGGTCGGAACCTCGGACCATTTCGCACTCATTTGCGTGTTGGGGCGTACATAGGTAACAATCTCGTCCATATTTAAGTCTTCGATGGACGGGCCCCAATCCGGCATCGTCATTTCATTATATACTTTCAGGGCTTCCTGACGAAATTCGCGCATCCAGTCCGGATCGTGTTTTTCTTTCGAAATCTGATCCACGATTTCCGGTGTCAGTCCCTCTTTGACCCGATATACATCTTTCTCTTCGTTTCGGATGTCATAGATGCTTCTGTTGACATCCTCCACATAAGTCTTTTCTTTCATGGGATTCTCCTTCTTGGACGCTTCTTATTCCTGATGTCCGATATATTTTTCAAAACCGTTTTCGTTAATATCCTCCACAAGGCTGCTATCGCCGGACAGAATCATCTTTCCGTCTGCCAGCACATGCGTCACATCCACATGCAAGGATTCCAGAATTCTCGTGCTGTGTGTAATTACCAGCAAGGAGCCCTGCTGATTCTTCTGGAACTCTTCGATTCCCTTGGATACGGTGCGGACTGCATCGACGTCCAGACCGGAATCGGTTTCATCCAGAATCGCCAGATCCGGTTTTAACATCAGAAGCTGCAAAATCTCCGCCTTTTTCTTTTCACCACCGGAGAAGCCAACATTTAAATCACGGTCTGCATAGGAATGATCCATCTGCAGTACGTCCATTGCTTTCTTTAATTCTTTGCGGAACTCCCACGGACGGATTCTCTGTCCGGTGCGCTGTTCCAACGCATTTCTCAAAAAGTTCCCGAGGGTAATACCGGGAACTTCCAGCGGGTTCTGGAACGATAAAAACAGACCAGCCTTCGCACGCTTGTCTGTGGATTCCTCTGTAATATCCTGTCCCTTGAACCAGATCTGACCGTTTGTCAGCTGATATCTGGGGCTTCCCATCAGCGCATAACCCAGTGTGGATTTACCGGCACCGTTTGGGCCCATCAGGACATGTGTTTCTCCTCTGTTTATCTCAAGGTCAATGCCGTGAAGGATCTCTGTGTCCTCTACGTTGACTACTAAATTCTTTACCTGCAGCAGCTGTTCTGACATAACTTCCTCCGTTCTTCACAGGTCTTTGTCTCTGTTTTTCGTCCCTGCGACTGTCTTCCTGGTTAACTCCTACTAACTTTGTAGGGTTTGCTGTAGATTATCATAATGGAATCTTTCCCAAAATGCAAGCATTAAATCCTACAAAATTACAGGGATATCGGGCAACGGTTTGGCATTCCAGACAAAAAGGTCGGGAAATGCGCTCCACAGACAGTCTGTGAGACATTTCCCGACCTTGCTTTTAATACTTTTTATAGATAGGAATTCTTTACCGCGTTCGTAAAATCCTACTCTGCGCGCACCCCTTCTTTGTTCAGATCTGCGATAAACATGGCATCCCCAAAGGAGAAAAATCTGTATTTCTCCTTTACCGCCTCTTCATACGCCTTCAACACATGGTCTCTTCCGGCAAATGCGGATACGAGCATCACCAGTGTCGATTCCGGCAGATGGAAGTTTGTAATCAGCCCGTCCATCACCTTGAACTTGTATCCCGGATAGATAAAGATATCCGTGTTGCCGCTGCAGGCTTTCATATGTCCGTCCGCTTCCGCAGCGCTCTCTACAGTACGGCAGCTCGTCGTACCGACACAAATCACACGGTTTCCGACTGCTTTGGCACGGTTGATTTTATCCGCCGCTTCCTGGGTCACCTGATAAAATTCTGTGTGCATATGGTGTTCCAGCACGTTGTCGACCTTGACCGGACGGAATGTGCCAAGTCCCACATGCAGCGTGACATAGGCAATATCCACACCCATCGCTTCTACCTGGGCAAGCAGTTCCTTTGTAAAATGCAGTCCTGCTGTCGGCGCAGCTGCAGAGCCTTCAAATTTTGCATATACCGTCTGATAACGGTTTTTGTCCTGAAGCTTATGGGTAATATAGGGAGGCAGCGGCATTTCACCGAGGGAATCCAGCACCTCTTCCCAGATCCCATCATAAAAAAACTTCACCAGGCGATTTCCATCTTCCTCCACATCCAGAATTTCTGCACGCAGACGTCCGTCGCCAAAGACGACCTTTGCACCGGGGCGCAGCTTTTTGCCGGGCTTTACGAGGGTTTCCCAGACATCGTTTTCCATCCGCTTTAACAGCAGGATTTCTACAGCGGCTCCCGTATCCTCCTTTGCACCAAGCAGACGCGCCGGAATAACCTTCGTGTTGTTTAAAACCAGACAGTCGCCCGGTTTTAAGAACGAACAGATCTCTTTAAAAATATGATGCGAGGTCGCCCCCGTCTGTCTGTCCATAACAAGCAAACGGGATGCGCTCCGATCCTCCAGCGGATCCTGTGCGATCAGCTCCTTCGGGAGGTCAAAATAATAATCCGAAGTTTTTAAGCCTTCCATTTCCATTACAGGCACGCTTTCTCCAAAAATGCAACATAGCCGCATTTTGTCTCATAAATATCTGCCTTGCTGGTAGCTTCCCACGGTGCATGCATGGAAAGAACTGCAACACCGCAGTCGATTACGTTCATGCCGTACAAAGCAAGAATGTAAGCAATTGTTCCGCCGCCGCCGACATCGATCTTGCCAAGCTCAGCGGTCTGGAATGCAACGCCGGACTCCTCCATGATCGCACGGATATGTGCAACATATTCTGCGTTTGCATCATTGGAGCCGGATTTTCCGCGGGCACCTGTAAATTTATTGAACACCATGCCGCGTCCGAAGAACGCTGCGTTTTTCTTTTCAAAAGCAGACGCATAAGAGGGATCAAATGCTGCGCTTACATCAGAAGAAAGCATATCAGAGGCTGCCAGACATCTTCTGACATTTAATTCACTGTATTCGCCAACAAGATTTAACACCTCTGCAACGGTATTTTCGAAGAAACGGGACTGCATGCCGGTTGCGCCGACGCTGCCGATCTCTTCTTTATCTACCAGGATGCAGCATGCGGTGCGCTCCGTCTGACCAATTTCCAGCATCGCTGCCAGAGAAGTAAATGCGCATACTCTGTCGTCCTGACCATAACCAAGCACCATGCTTCTGTCCAGGCCTGCTTCTCTTGCCTTGCCCGCCGGTACAACTTCCAGCTCTGCAGACAGGAAATCCTCTTCCTCAATGCCATACTGCTCCGCCAGAAGCTTCATCACGCCAGCCTTTACCGCCTCTTTTTCTTCGCCTGCCAGCGGTCTGCTGCCGAAGATTAAGTCAAGCGCTTCGCCCTCGATGACCTTGGAAGCCTTCTTTTCCATCTGCTCTGCAGACAGGTGGATCAGCAGATCAGAAATGAAGAATACCGGATCGTCTTCGTTTTCACCGATATTGATCTCTACGATGGAGCCGTCCTTCTTTGCAACGACGCCGTGCAGTGCCAGAGGCAGGGTTACCCATTGATATTTCTTGATACCGCCGTAATAATGAGTATCCAGGAGGGCAAAATCGGAATCCTCATACAGAGGGTTCTGCTTGATGTCCAGTCTGGGGGAATCGATATGTGCACCCAGAATGTTTAAGCCTTCGGTCATCGGCTTTGTTCCGATCTGGAACATCACAACCGTCTTGTTCATCCATACCGCATATACCTTGTCGCCTGCAGAAAGCTTCTTGCCCTCTTTCATCAATTCGGGCAGTTCGCGGTATCCTGCCGCTTCAATCTGGTTTACAATCGTATCGACACATTCCCGCTCTGTTTTACCGTTGTCAAGAAAATCCATATAGTCTTTTGCCAGCGCATCTACCTTTGCGCTTTTGGCTTCGTCATAGCCTTTCCAAGCATTTTTGCGTTCCATTATTTCTTTATCTCCTTACGTTTGTTCTTGTTACCGAGCACCGAGGCTACCAGCCTCTTGGCACGCGGCACTTCCTCATCGTGAATCCGGAAGGTGCAAAGAGCCTTTTCCCCGACTCCGAACAGTTTTGAAAAAAATCCCTGCTTTTCGAAACGGCAGGAATAGGAAATCCGGTTTGCCAGAAGGATTCTCTCGATCTGCTCCTTTGTCCCCATATCGTATACCTTGCAGAAATCCACTTCATTATTCACCGTTCCGAGCGCGGTCGTTTTTTTCTCCATATATTCCTCCCTGTCCGATGTTCCATACGCAGAGCCCTTTTTGCTGCAAAACGGCATCAGGGCTCTGCTTATGTCTTTTTATTACTGTCTTAATTCAATGCCAAGCTGTTCCAGACCATTTAAGATCTTCTTCATTGCCGCTGTGATTTCTGCATCCTCCAGCGTCTTATCCTTTGCACGGAAGGTCAGGGTATAAGCGATGGACTTATAGCCTTCCTTGATCTGTGTGCCCTCGTAAATATCAAATAACGAGTAGCTTTCCAGAATCTTGCCGCCGCGCTGTGCCAGAATCTTTTCAATCTGACCTACCAGAACGGTTCTCGGTACAACCATACTGATATCTCTGGTCACTGCAGGATATTTTGCGATGCCCTCGTACTTGCGGTCGAAGGATGCAAAGCCGTCCACTGCAGGCATATCCAAAACTGCCACATAGGTTCTCTGACCGATGCCGTAGTTTGCCATTACCTTCGGATGTACTTCACCGAGATAGCCGATTACGGTTCCATCATAAACAACGTTTGCCTGACGGCCGGGATGCAGCCACGGCTTCTGTGCGTTCGGATCGTACTCCGCTTTCTTCTTCATACCGATGTGCTCCAGAAACTCTTCGATAACACCCTTCATCGTGAAGAAGTCGCCTTCTCCGTAAAAACCGAGTGTAAACTGCATGCGCTCGTCCGGAAGCTCTGTCAGAGGCAGCGCCTTGGGCAGATAAATGTTGCCAATCTCATATAAGCGGACGTCCTTGTTTCTGCGGTTATAGTTGGTTGCAAGGCTTGTCAGCATGCCGTTTAACGAAGTGGTACGCATGATGGAATAATCCTCGCCCAGAGGGTTTAAGATCGTTACAGTCTTGCGCAGCTTACTGTCTGCCGGGATCAGCAGCTTATCGAATACCTTCGGGCTTTCGAACGAATAAGACATACCCTGGGAGAAGCCGCAGTATTCTGCGATATCCCTTGCTTTCTGTTCAATTCTTTCTTCGAAGGAAAGCTTACCGGTTGTCGCTTCGCCGGAGGGCAGGGTGGTCGGGATCTTGTCATAGCCGTAGAAACGTGCTACTTCTTCTGCGATATCGGCAAAGCCTTCCAGATCCTGACGGAACGAGGGAACAACAATTTCGTTGGCAGCTTCGTCATATGCAAGCTCGATGCGTCCGAAGTACTCCAGCATCTGCTCTTTTGTGATATCTGTTCCGAGGAAACGGTTGATCTTTTCGGGCTCAAACGGGATTCTGCGCAGGGGCTTGATCGGCTCGCATACATCTACCATGCCGCCTACTACCTCGCCGCAGCCCAGCTCTTCGATCAGCTGGCACGCTCTGTCGATTGCTGCTTCTGCATTGACCGGATCCAGACCTTTTTCGAAAATACCGGAAGCCTCGGTACGCATACCGATTCTCTTTGCGGATTTCCGGATGTTGGGACCGTTGAATGTTGCAGCCTCGAATAAAACGGTGTGCACATCGTCTGTGATCTTGCTGTTTTCGCCGCCCATGATACCAGCGATGCCGACTTCTTTTTCCGCGTCGCAGATCATCAGGACCTGATTGTCCAGCTTGCGGATCTGACCATCCAGCGTTTCGAACTCATCTCCGTCCTTTGCACGGCGGACGATGATCTTATGTCCTGCGATCGTGTCCAGATCATATGCATGCATCGGCTGTCCGTACTCTGCCATAACGTAGTTCGTGATGTCTACCAGGTTATTGATTGGCCGGATACCTGCTGCAGCCAGACGTCTCTGCATCCACTTCGGGCTCGGAGCGATTTTGATATTTTTGCAGACCCTTGCGCAGTAACGGGTGCACAGATCGGTATCCTGTACTTCTACGTCCACATAATCGTGTACATTCTCGCCGTTTGCGTGTACTTCCACAACCGGGGGAATGAACGGCTTTCTGAAGGTTGCAGCCGCCTCTCTTGCGATGCCTAAAATGCTGTAGCAGTCTACACGGTTGCTGGTGATTTCATATTCAAATACGGTGTCATGCAGACCGAGCGCCTCTACTGCGTCTGTACCGACTTCTACATCGTCGTCGAAAATGTAAATGCCGTTCTCCGGTGCTTCCGGATACATGTCGCGGCTGCTGCCCAGCTCCTCGATGGAGCACATCATACCGTCGGACTCAATGCCTCTTAACTTGCCGGCCTTAATCTTAATGCCATCCTCCGGCAACGGACTGCCGTCATGACCGCCTGCAACCTTACCGCCGTCTAAAACAACCGGAACCTTGTCGCCTTCTTTTACATTAGGTGCGCCGGTTACGATCTGAATCGTACGGTCACCTACGTTAACCTGGCAGATAATCAGTTTGTCTGCATCGGGATGCTTTTCGATCTTCTCAATCTGTCCGATTACGATCTTTTCCAGGTTTTTATCCATGCGCTCATAGCCTTCTACCTTGGTGCCGGTCAGCGTCATGGCGTCAAAATACTCCTGATCGGTGCAGGAAAGGTCGGGCACATATGCTTTAATCCATGATAATGCTGTATTCATCTTCCTCTTTCTCCTTCCCGTTAAAACTGCTTTAAGAATCTGATGTCATTTTCATAAAGCAGACGCATATCGTCGATTTCGTATTTCAGAAGGGCGATACGCTCCAGACCTACGCCGAATGCAAAACCGGAGTATTCTTCCGGATCGATATTGCACATCTTGAGTACCTTGGGATGTACCATACCGCAGCCCAGGATTTCAATCCAACCGGAGCCCTTACAGAACCGGCAGCCCTTACCGCCGCACTTAAAGCAGCTGACATCTACTTCCGCACTGGGCTCTGTAAACGGGAAATGATGGGGACGGAATTTTACTTTGGTATCTTCGCCGAACAGCTCTTTTGCAAACTCTGCAAGCGTGCCCTTTAAATCGGCAAATGTAATATTCTTATCGATAACCAGACCTTCGATCTGATGGAAGGACGGAGAATGGGTTGCATCCACTTCGTCGGAACGGAATACTCTGCCGGGCGCAATCATACGGATCGGCAGCTTGCCCTGTTCCATGGTACGAACCTGAACCGGAGAGGTCTGGGTACGCAGGACGATTTCCTCATTGATATAGAAGGTATCCTGCTCGTCTCTTGCCGGATGGTCCTTCGGGATATTCAGCGCTTCGAAGTTGTAGTAGTCCTTCTCGACTTCGGGACCGCGAACCACTTCGTAGCCCATGCCGACGAAAATTCTCTCTACCTCTTCCAGAGCGATCGTATTGGGATGACGATGTCCAACGGAATTTTTCTTTGCAGGCAGGGGAACGTCAATAACCTCATTCTTTAAACGAGCTTCCATTACACGGTCTTCCAGCTTTGCTTTTTCCGTTTCCAGCGCTGTTTCGATTTCAGCGCGCACTTCATTGACCATCTGTCCAACCTTCGGACGGTCTTGTGGCGCAACCTCCTTCATGCTCTTTAACAGCTCGGTCAGGGCGCCCTTTTTACCCAGTGCGCTGACTCTTACCTCGTTGAGCTTATCCAGGTTCTCGGAGGCGTCGATCTGTTTCAAAATCTCTTCTCTGATTTTTGCCAGTTTCTCTTTCACAGCAAACTCCTTTCTGTCAGATAGCCGTTTTTCTTCTGTGCGGCCTTCTACTTTCCCGGGACCTTCCTTTGATTATTGTAAACAGCAAAACTGCCCTGCAATTTTTACTGTCATGCCCAATAGAATCCTTTCTATTGGCTGAATAAAAAGAAAGCCCCTGGTTTATTAAACCAGGGACGAAAAAATTCCGCGGTACCACCCTTGTTCCCGCCATCGGCAGGCACTCATTGCAGACGTAACGTGTCCTGTGCGTTCCGACCTACCCAAAAGCACTGACAGCAGGCTCTCTTCAGCCGAACAGCTCCGGTGGGAAATTCGTATCCGATCCTGTTGGAAAAGCTCTCAGCCACTGGCTTCTCCTCTCTGCCGGTACAGGAAATACTACTGACACCTTCATCGCCTTTACGCCTTATTGTAAAAAATCCATCCCGAAAAGTCAATACTATTTCTCGAGAATCTCTCTTCGAAACGGAACAGCAAACCGGTTGATGTGTGCCCCGACTAACAGCAGATACATACAAAAATACAACCACATCATCACGACGACGATTGTAGAAAGGCTTCCGTATACGCCGAAATCATTGAACTGCTCTATGTATGCCGAAAAGCCCCAGGAAAACAGGTTCCAGCTTATCGCCGTAAACAATGCACCGGGAAACTGCTTCGTCAGTTTCAGCTTCACATTTGGCACATAGGCATAGATCACCATAAACACCAGCGTCAGGATGCCCCAGGAAAACAGCGGTTTAAAATGCATCGCTACGGACATCAGATGATCCAGTATCGGGATCCTGTCGTTTAAAAGACGTACCAGCGTTGTTCCAAATACCATGAAAACGAGAGAGAGCAAAAGAACGATCAATAACAGAATCGTATAAAAAGATGCCAAAATCCGCTGCACAAAATAGTTACGATCCTCCACAACACCGTTCATCGCATTTAAGCCGCGCATGATGGACAGCATGCCTTTGCTTGCCGACCATACAGTTACGATCGCTGCGACGCTCGTAACGCCAACGGTACTGTTATAAAGCGACTCGATCAGGCTGCTCATCATCGGCACAATCGGCGATGGCATGACCTCTGACACCGCCTTTAACAGGTCTGATTTCTGCAGCGTCGTCAAGGGCAGCAGGGAACACAATAAAATAATAATCGGAATGATCGACAAAAACATAAAGTATGCAGAGCTTGATGCAAATGCATTGACATTTGATTTTGACATATGCCTGCCAAACCCTGTAATCAGCCGGATTTTCTTTTTCATAAACAGATCTTTTCCTTTCCGGTTTTTCATTTTGCGGTGCATCGCTGCGTGGACTTTTCAGGAAATCCTTTTTAACTGACATCCTTTATAAAAGAACGTCAAAATTTCTTCTGCGCTGACAGATGCCTCCGCCATATGCTTCGCCCCATTCTGGGACATGCCGATTCCGTGCCCGTAACCACCGCCAATTAAAGTATATCCTATCATAAAGCCGTCCGTTTTAAAAGTACCGACCTGAAAAAAGCTGCTCGGTAAAAGCGATGTTACCGCTGCCGCGCTCCCATCCTGTCTGACCGCCTGTGTTTTTCCGTCGCACAGCACATACCGGATGCTGTATTCCGACTGTATCCGTACCTGTCCGTTTTCGCTTTCAATCAAAAGCTCCTGCGCCGCGCCGCCGCTGCTGCGTTTTGTAACACGGATTTCCCGGATTTTCCCTGTATTTTCAGACAGTTTCGTGCGCTCCTTTACTGCATTCCATTCTCCAGCTTCCCCAGGCACGAACACACACTGTCCATCCGCTTGTGCCCGTATCCATACCCTTTCCCAGAATGCCTTTTCATCAACGGTTTCTGCCCTATAGCTCCAACGGTACCACGGCTCTTCTTTCTCATAAAAATCGCCGTCCCTCTGCCCCAAAAACGCTTCCATTACATCCGACTGCTCCAGCAGCTGCGCCTGCTGCAAAATCGGTGCCATCGCAGCAACGCTTTCCTGCCCGCCAAGCTGTCTCGTCAGCTCCATGTTTCTTTCGTCGATCGCCTGCGCACACAGATACGGATATGCTTCTGCCCGGGTCCCTCTCCAGACCGACAAATCCGTGCCATAGCCGCAGGACGTGGAATAATAATAGGTCTGCGCCGGCTCCTCCCCGTAAAATAATACCTGTCCGGACGTCTCCTTGACCGCCTGTGTCGTCTGCCCCTGCTCTGCAAGATTCTGATACACCTGAAACGCCGTGCTGTCATCCACATGCGCCCCATATTCCGGTAATCCGGCGCGCTGCAGCTTTTCATATGCATAGGTTCTGGCACAGATCGCCTGGCTCTTTAACGCTTCCAGCGGATAAGACGCCGGCATTTCGCCCGGCACGACCCCATAAAGGTATTCTTCCAGCGGCAGCTCGTTGATTACAACAATTCCATCCTCCCGACGCACCAGCTCGAGCCTGCCGCGGTAGTTTGCCTGCCCCTGTGCCCGCTCCACGCCGGATAACATCAGATGCCCGGTCAGGATTTTCGGTTCGATTGTAATCCGCCCGGTCTGATCAAACAACGGAGAATCCCGCGTAATGACAAGATGCTGATCTTTTTCCAGCGTGGCAAGCTCGCTCTCGACGTTCAAAATCCTACAATCACAGTCCGCGAAAAGTTCCACGGCCTGATGTACGCTGTTTGCATAGCCAGACGTCTTAATCAGCACACGAATGGTTTCCATCTTTTCTTCCCGCACCGCCAGCGCTGCCTCAATCGTTCCGTCCTCCACTACAAAATCCGTAAACCCATAGCCGATTTTCAATTCTCCGATGTCCATCTGTGAAAGCCGACCATACAACCGATAACACTGCAGATCCTCCGAAAAAGGAATCGTCCCGTGACCTTCGATTTCTGCGCCGTTTCGCGACACGCCGAGCAGCCGTCCGGAAATCTTGTCTGGCTTTTGGCACACAATGACAGGCTTTCCTGTTTCAAACGTCAGATCACAGACTGCTTCGGAAAGTTGTACTGTATCTGAAACCACCGTCGTACCGGAAAATTCACAGTTTTTCCAGAACCCGTGTATGCTCTGTCCGGTCGTCTCGATCATCCAGACATTTTTTAATATGACCGGTTCCGTTAATCTATTTCGAACTGCATACAGGCAATCCTCCCTTACGATCGCCCGCACTGGACAAAACCGCATGGATTCTGTCAAAAACGTTGCCGACGCAGCCATCCGGACACCGTTCTGCGTCAGGATGCGCAGCTCTGTTGTCTGGCTCTGCGCATCCTTTTTGCCACCGGAAGCAGTCCCCATTTCGCGCATCCGAGCAGCTTGCGCGCTTTCTTGTGCATCTCCCGGTCCATTTTCATCCCCCTTCAAAATGCCCAGCACTACGACCGTTTCCTCCCGAATCTTTCCGGCAGCATCATACTTTCTTCTCGCCCGGTCGAACCAGTCATACCAGTCCGCTTTCTCCACCCGCTCTGTCCCCGTATACGCACCGCCCAAAAACAGCTCCCGGCTGCCCGGCAGGCAGGAAAAATACTGTTTTGCCTGGGTCCACGTCAAATATCCGTCGTCAGATTCCGCCTGAAATTTTTTCATCAAATCCAGCACCTGGTCGGGGGTTGACCGACTGCCAGCAGCATGCGCAGATACTACAGCCGCCTGGGTATTATCCCCGTCAAACTCCTGCGCAGCATCGGTTGTCTCTGCGAGCGCCTGTGTCGGCTGCTCCTGCCTACAGTCTGCAAGGAGCCAGACCATATGGCCTGCGTCCTCGATCCCGATATAGCTGTCCTGTTTTTTTTCACCCGTCAGCAAAAACTGATCTGCCGTCTTTTTGCACAGCCCAAACAAAAAAACGGCACCGATCAGAACCGCTGCCAGTTTCCCCAAAAGACGCCTGTGCGCCTGTTGTCTCTTCCTGCGTTCCCGAAACGACTCCCGTCTTTCCATTTGATTTTATCGCTCCCATGCAGTTTTCTTACAAAAGATAAAGAGACAACCCTTCCGGATCGTCTCTTTATCTTTTGTATCCCCCAAAATGCCGCCTCCCATCTTCTGACTCCTAGCCAAGGCCAGGTGGGTAACCGCAACCGGCGCTTCTGCCTTCCCCTGCGCAATGAGGGCCTGACATCTACCCGGCAATATAGGAATCCCGTTTAAAGTAAATGTAGGTTCAAAACAACAGGAGTTCTCGTACATTTCAGGTTGTTTTCATTATATCCAATTCATCCCGAAAATACAACAGGAATTTTTTTACCGCTCTGCACGCATCGGATTGTTTAAGAAATCTTCATATGCAAGACGGATTCCATCTTCCAGCTCGGTTTGGTAAGTCCAGCCCAGATTCTTCAATTTGGAAACATCCAGAAGTTTTCTGGGTGTGCCGTCGGGCTTTGTGGAATCCCACTTGATCTCACCGGTGTAGCCGATCACCTTCGCGGTCAGCTCCGTCAGCTCCTTGATGGTCAGCTCTTTTCCGGTTCCGACATTAACGGTTTCATTGCCGGAATAATTGTTCATCAGAAATACGCAGGCATCCGCAAGATCATCCACATATAAGAACTCGCGCAGCGGCGTGCCGGTTCCCCAGCAGGTTACCTCTGTCGCGCCGGAAACCTTCGCCTCATGGAAACGGCGGATCAGCGCCGGAAGCACATGGCTGTGGGTCGGATGATAGTTATCGTTCGGTCCGTAAAGATTGGTCGGCATTGCAGAAATATAATCCGTTCCGTACTGGCGGTTTAAGAACTCGCAGTATTTCAGACCGGAAATTTTTGCAAGCGCATAGGCTTCGTTCGTCTTTTCCAGCTCGGAAGTGAGCAGGCAGCTCTCCGGCATCGGCTGCGGAGCCATTCTCGGATAAATACAGCTGGATCCAAGGAACAAAAGCTTTTTACAGTTATTTTTCCATGCTTCGTGGATCACATTCATCTCAAGGATCATATTGTCATACATAAAGTCAGCCAGAGCTTCGCTGTTTGCGACGATTCCACCTACTTTTGCAGCAGCCAGAAATACATAATCCGGCTTCTCCTCTGCGAAGAATTTTTCCACCTGATCCTGACGGGTCAGGTCCAGTTCTTTATGGGTTC
>OGXC01002016.1_pt1 | contig 14536 bp, 16 predicted proteins | sample 1576201 | NCBI WGS metagenome assembly OGXC01 (sample SAMEA3541562, study PRJEB24748) | human gut metagenome | biome: human gut; feature: human-associated habitat; material: faeces | place: China | collected 2012 | reverse complement strand
AAGTGGAGAAGCTGATATTCACGGCACTTTTCTTCTTGACAGCATCCTTCAGTAGCTCCAAACACGCCTTTGTGGCAACGGCCATCCTGCCGGGCTATTCCGGCGTGGTGGGGCTGGCATCCCAGCGCATCGACCCTGTGGCGCAGGATGCCGACTTTCTGGCCGACCGACTGCTGGATTTCTGCATAACTGTCTTTGCCCGCTGGGGCGAGATCCAGTACATCTTCTGCGATTCCGCGGAGCAGACGCTGATCAATCACATCCGGGCCCGGCTCCGGCGCTGCAAACTGAGTTGGCTAGCCGACCGGGTGGAAAACAGCGCCAAGATCCGCATCAATGACCGCATCCGCCTGACCTGCATCCTGATGGGCGGCGGGAGGTTCTGGCTGCTGCCGGAGGCTGCCACCCTCCGGGATGCCCTTGCCACGGCCCTGTACAGCGGCAAGCACCCCGGCGTGGACGAGCGGCTGGATGACGGCAGCACCGATATCGACACATTGGACGCTTACGAGTACACCATCGAGCGCGATTTCAAGAGGTTGACCAACACATGAACATCACCGCATTTCTGAACTACCTGAACAAGACGCGCGGGTGGGCCATCGATGCCGACTACTACGGCAGCATCGAGACCTGGCGGCAGTGGTGGCAGGGCAGCGTGCCCAAGGTGCACACCCGTGCCGCTGAATACGCAAAAGGCACCAAGAAGCGCCCCATTGTCTCCCTGCGGATGCCGAAACGGGTCTGCGAGGACTGGGCAAACCTGCTTTTGAACGACCGCACCACCTTCCAGATCAAGGACGCTGCCACCGCCCGGTATCTGCTGGGCGATGATGAGCAGCAGGTGGGCGGCCTGCTCCGGGAGCTGCACTTCTGGCGCAATGCCAACGCTCTGGTGGAACAGGCCTACTGGTCCGGCACCGGTGCCTTTGTGCTGAGTGCCGAAAACCTGACTGTCGTGAAAGGGAAAGCCGTCCCCGGCCCGGATACCCGCCTGAAGCTGGACTATGACCCGGCTTCCTGCATCCTGCCTCTGCGGGTGGAACGGGGCATCGTGACCGAAGCAGCCTTTGTCTCCGAGTGCATGATGGAGGGTAAGCCTGTGGTCTATCTGCAGACCCACACCGGCAATGAGATCCGGCGCACTATCCGCAACGAATGGTTCCGGGTAACGGATGGAGTTTCGGGCGCTCCGGTGTTTGAAGCGCTGCAGGCCCCGCCGGGTACGGCAGAAAGCATCACGGTGGAGGGTTCCCCGCCCTGGTTTGCCCTGTTCAGCCCGGCAGCAGTTAAGAACCTTGACGGCGGCACAGGGCTGGGCATGAGCGTCTTTGCCGAAGCGCTGGCCGAGGCCCAGGGCATCGACCTTGCCTTTGACAATTACCGGGAGGATATCCGGCTGGGCCACAAGAAGATCTTCTACTCTGCGGACATCTGCCGCAAGGTAGTGGATCAGGAGGGCGTGGAGCATTCTATTCCACCCGATGACGATGTGCAGAGCCAGTTCGTCACCCTGCCCCAAAAGGAAGGGAGCCTCGACCAGTCCAGCGAATACCACGAATACAACCCTGACCTGCGGGTGGAACAGAACCACAAGGCTGTGCAGGATATGCTGAACCTGTTCAGCTTCAAGTGCGGCCTGGGCTGTCATCGGTACAACTTCGAGCTGGGCAATGTCACCACGGCCACCGAGTACAACGGCAGCCGTCAGGATCTGGTGGCCAGCGCCAACAAGAACCAGATTCCCATCGAGGGGGCGCTGGTGGGCATCGTGCGGGCCATCCTGTGGGCGGCAAAGAACCTGCAAGGGGCAGCGGTGGACCCAGACACCCCCATTTCTGTGGACTGGGACGACAGCTACATCACCGATGCCGAGACCCGGATGAGCCAGATGCGGGACGATGCCCTGAGCGGCCTTTTGCCCCGGTACAAGTATCTGTCTGCCCGGTACGGGGTCAGTGAAGAGGATGCCCGCAAGCTGGCACAGGAAGCTGCTGACGAAAACAAGCAGCCTGAGCTGAGCTTCAGGGGTGCCTGATGCTGGCCCCGGACTATCTCGACCACGCACCCGACCGGCTGGTGCTGCTCTGGCAGCAGGTCGAGGATGATATCCTGCGGGATGTGGCCCGGCGCATCTCCAAAATGGAAGCCCTGACCCCCACGGCCAACTGGCAGCTGTGGCGGTATGAACAGACCGAAGCCCTCCGGCAGGACGTGGTAAAGAAGCTGGCCCGCTACACCGGCAAGAGCGAAGCCGAGATCCGGCGGCTCATGCAGGAAGCGGCCACCCGGGCCATGGAGGCCGAGGACGAGATCTACTACCACTACGGCAAGGAACCCACGCCCTTTGCCGACAATGCCACCCTGCAGGCCCTGCTCAACGCTGGCTACCAGCAGACGGCCGGAACCTTCCACAACCTGACCGCCACCACGGCAAACACCGTCAGCGGCCAGTTTGAAGCCGCCCTCGACCGTGCCCATCTCAAGGTGAGCAGCGGTGCGTTCGACTACAAGAGCGCCGTCAAGAGCGCGGTGGACAGTCTGGCCGACACCATGAAGTACGTCACCTACCCCACCGGCCACACCGACACGCTGGAGGTTGCCGCCCGCCGGGCGGTGCTCACCGGGGTCAACCAGACCGGTGCAAAGCTGCAGGTGGCCCGGGCCGATGAGATGGGGGTTGAGTTCTTCGAGACCACGGCCCACGGCGGGGCCCGCCCTTCCCACGCCGAGTGGCAGGGCAGGCAGTTCCACCGGGGCGGCGCTGTGGACTACATGGGCAAGCATTACCCGGACTTCGAGGCCGCCACCGGCTACGGCACCGGCGCAGGGCTTTGCGGCTGGAACTGCCGTCATACCTTCTTTGCCATCTTCCCTGAGCTGGGTGCACCGCCTGCGTGGACGCAGGAGAGCTTGGAAGCCCTCAACGCCCGGGACATCGAGTACAACGGCCAGAAATACACCCGGTACGAGATCAGCCAGATGCAGCGGGCCCGGGAGCGCACCGTGCGCAGGTACAAGCGCCGGTATCTGGCCGAGGATGCCGCCGGGGCCGACACCACCGCCAGCGCGGTGAAGCTCCGGCAGGCCCGTCAGGATCTGGCCGACTTTATCAGCGCCACCGGCGGCAGAGTGGACAGCGCCCGCACCAGCGTGGCCGGGTTTGGCAGGAGCGAGAGCAGTAAGGCCGCGTGGGCGGCGAAGAAGCAAGAGCCACGCGGCATTCTTCAAAAACTCAATTTTTCTGATAGTGTTTCACAGTCTGAGCGTGAAGGCATTGAAAAAGAGCTTTCCGTCATTCCTCAATGGCAGCGCGATAAGGCTGAAAGCATCATCAACAAGGTCGTAATGACCGAGAAAGATGCCGCTGGAAGCGGCTATTATTATCCAGACAAAACGCTTTATCTTCACCCTGAGCGCAAAAGCGGTGATGTTATTCACGAGTATGGCCACGCATTGGAGATTTCCCTCGACCTGCGGCACAACTCCAAATACATCAGCATCCGAAAATCCGGGATTGATGTTGAAGATTTTTCTAAAATCGTGTATGATGACAGTACCTATACACAAGCGATTTATCTTCTTCAGAACAGCAAATTCATTTCTGAGTATCAGGGCCGGCTATATGAATCTCCCACGGATGGAATTTTTAAAGCCGGAACGATGCAGATCAATGAAGATATGCTGAAGGAATATTTCAGTGAAGGGTATCGCGCTTTTTATCAGGAGCCCTCTGCCCTGAAAGAGAAAGACCCGCAGCTCTATCATTTTATCGAGGGATTGAAAGATGACAAAAAGTGAAGTGCTTCTGCTTGATGAACCCTCTGCAATCTGGAACGAAATGCAAAAGAATCCGGCATTGCGAACAGATGGAGATGTCTGGCTGCACATGACCCGCCTGTCAGCCAAGCAAGACCGACAGTGGTCTCGGGAAGCGTATGGCGACCCGGAAGCGTATCTGTATATGGACTTAAACAAAAAGAAGTGAGGTGTCATCATGGAAGATTTTCGTGTCATCTACCGCATTTTGAAGCATTTGCAGCAAAGCATGGACTTTGAGGAGTTCGATTGCGCTGGCTTTACTGCCGAGCGCTTCGGTACGAATCCGAACCGCTTTCAGGCTCTCCTGATTCAGCTTCAGAAGGCTGGGTTCATTGAGGGCCTGAACATCGTTCGCTACATTCGACAGCCGGAGCGCATCGAGCCACCCATGGAACCGCATATCACCTTGCAGGGGCTTGAATATCTTCAGGAAAACAGTCTGATGAAAAAGGCCGCCGCATTTGCAAAGGGTGTTAAGGAAATCGTCCCCGGCATCTGACAACCAAATACCGCAAGCGTCTTTGCTCGTTTGAGCAGGGGCGCTTTTTTCATACCGTTTTAGCTCAGATGGAAGAGCGCCGGTCTCCAAAACCGGATGCCGCAGGTTCGATTCCTGCATGCGGTGCCATCGCAGAGGGCAGTGCGTACCCTGCCCACAACCGAACACGGACGGAGAACCGTGTCACCAAACCGTGGTTTCACCAACAGAAAGGAGTTTTTCCACCATGAAGCGTGAAGACGTGAAGAAACAGATCCCCGGCATCACCGATGAGCAGCTGAACTGGATCATGGCCGAGAACGGCAACGATGTCAACCGGGAAAAGACTGCCGCCGAACAGTACAAGACCCAGTTGGAAAACGCTCAGACCCAGCTCAAGACCGCCCAGGACGGCCTTGCCGCCTTTGACGGCAAGAAGAAGCCCGAGGAGTACGAGGCCGAACTGGCAAAGCTCAAGGGCGATATGCAGGCACAGGCTGATGGCTTTGCCTTTGACAATGCCCTGAACACCGCCATTCTGGGAGCCAAGGGCCGCAGCGTCAAGGCGGTCCGGGCACTGCTGGATCTGGATGCCCTCAAGGGCTCCAAGGACCGTTCCACCGATATCTCCAAGGCTCTGGAAGAAGCCGCCAAGGCGAACCCCTGGGCCTTTGGCGAGGCGGCAGAGGGCGGCGCTGGTTCCGTTCACGTTTCCAGCGGCAAAGAGCACGGCACCCCGCCCGCCGGGGACGTTGATCCCGTGACCGCTGCCTTCAAGGCGATGAACCCCGATATCAACATTGAATGAGAGGAAGGATATTCTTATGGCACATGAAGCACAGGTCCGCTATTCCAATCTGGTCGACCTCAAGCTGCGCAAGACGCTGGTGAAGAAAGTCGGCGTGATCTGCAACAACCGCTACGAGGGCAGCCCCAAGGCCGGTTCCGTCAAGGTCCCTGTCCGTGACACTGAGGTGGTGGTGAACGACTACGACAAGGCCAAGGGTGCAAAGCAGACCAGCGGTGACACCACCTACCTCACCGTCAACATCGACCACGACAAGGCCGTGAATGAGATCATCGATGGTTTCGATGCAGAGAGCGTTCCCGGCAATCTGGTGGCTGACCGCCTGGACAGCGCCGGTTACTCTCTGGGCCTGCAGATGGATTCTGACGGCTCCGTGGAGCTGACCACCGCAGGCACTGCCTTCGGCAATACCACCGCCCTGACCGAAAAGACCATCTACGCCAACATCGTGGATGCACGCACTCAGCAGTCCTCCATCGGCGTGCCCACCGCAGGCCGCTGGCTGCTGGTCTCCCCGGACACCTACGGCCTGCTCCTGAAGAGCCCCGAGTTCATCAAGGCTTCCGACCTGGGCGACGCGGTCGTTCAGACCGGCGCTGTGGGCAAGATCGCAGGCTACACCGTGTTCGAGGATTCCACCCTGGGCGAGAATGTGGAGTATGTGGCCGGTCATCCCAACTGGTTCGCCGTCATCGATGAGTGGGCCGTTCCCGTCCACCTGCAGGATCTCTCCGGCTCTGGCGATTTCATCGGCGCATCTGCCGTGCAGGGCCGCAAGGTCTACGCCTACAAGGTCACCAAGGGCCAGACCATTCTTGTTAAGAAGAAGGTCGCAGCATAAGGAGGCCCCCATGCTTTACTGCACCTACGAACAGTACCGGGAAGCGGGCGGAACACTGGACGAGGCCGCCTTTGATACGCTGTGTGCCCGGGCTTCCCGGCTCATCGACCGGCACACCTTTGGCCGTGCAGAGTCCCACGCCGGGGCCTGTGCCGGGTGCGCAGCCCTGTTGGCCGATGCTTGCGTCCAGATCGTCGATGCCATGAGCGCCGCACAGAGCGCCTGTGCCGTGCCCGGGGCTTCCAGCGTGTCCAACGATGGCTACTCCGTCACCTTCGCCAGCGGGGCGCTTTCCGAGCGGCTTGCAGCGGAAGCGCAGAGCATCCTCTCCAACGCACTGGGCAGCGACCCCCACGGCCTGCTGTATCGGGGGTGTTTCTGATGCAATGCAGCGTTACCGTTGTGAACCTCATCCACGACACCGCCACTGAGACCGACCGGCCTGTCTGCCACGTCATCACCGGGTGCAGCTGGCGGGAGAAGCTGGACACCTCCGGCGGCGACCCCCAGCGGACAGTCCACGTCCGGCTGCCCCCTGCCGCCGGGTATCTGCCCTATTTCCAGTGGGCAAAGCTCCCGCCCGGGGAAAAGGCGGCACACTGGACGCTCAAGCGGGGCGGCAAACTCATCTGCGGCGCTGTCCGCAGCCTGACCGAGGCCGAGTATGCCGCCCTCGAGAACACACACATCTGCTGCACGGTGGCGGCGGTCTCCGATAACCGGGAACCGCTTCTGCCGCATTTTCATGTAGAGGGGAGCTGAGGAAATGAGCAAGCCTGTTTTTGATCAGCCCTACGGCCTGCGCTACAAGGTGGACGGCGTTCAGATGCAGCTTTCCTGGCGGCCTGACTTCGGTGCCGAAAAGACTGCTGCCTTGCAAAAGGCGCAGTATGCCATGGCACAGGAAGCGGCCCGGCTCATCGACAGCTATGTTCCGCTGGACACCGGCACACTGAAAAACAGCGTGCAGACTGCTTCCAAGTATGACGAGGGCCTTTTGGTGTACAACACCCCTTACGCCCGCAAGCAGTATTACCTGCACGCCGAGGGCAGCGACCTGCGCACCTTCATGGGCAACAAAGAGCGTGGGCAGGAAGCCGACAAGTACAAAGGTCTGCGCGGCTCCTACTGGGGCCAGCGGGCACTTGCAGACATGGGAGAGCATCTGGCCCTTTATGCGACCCGTGCCGTTACCATGTTCTGGGGAGGGATGGGCCACTTATGAGTGAAAAAGCTACGATCACTGCTATGCGGGAGTGGCTCAAGACCTGCCCGCTCATCGCAGAAGAGCAGACCGAGAACGGGGCCGCATTCCGTATCTCCGGGCTTTTCCCGGAGCCGGTGGCCGAGTTTTCCATTGAGGATTCCCCCACAGACCCTGTGCTGACCACTTATTTCTCCGGCAGGAACATGGCCAAAAGCTATGTATTCCTGAGCCGCCGGGAATACAGCGAGGCCCAGAGCACCCAGATCGCCAACAGCGGCTTTTTTGAGCAGCTGACCGACTGGGTGCTTGCCCAGAATGACCGGCATAACCTGCCCCAGCTGGAAGCCCCAAAGCAGCCCCTCAGCGTATCGGTCACCGCATCGGGCTATATCGTTACCAGCAGCGCCGGAAGCTGCAAAATGCAGATGCAGCTCCGGCTCGTTTATTACCAACCGAAAGGAGTTTCAACATGACTGTTACTGAAGCTGTTACCGCCTCCGGCATCACCCCCAGCGCCGACTACAAGGGCATCGAGAACACCGATGACTTTGTGCTGGCCATCTGCACCGAGGCCAGCAAGAAGGATGCCGTTAAGGATTGGACCGTCTGTGCCGACCATGTGCGGGAGCACAGCGGCGCACTGAACGCTTCCACCTCTGACAACACCTACATCCGCACCGGCCCCGTTACCACCAAGGGCAGCGTTCAGCGCACCCTCGCCATCAACGGCGACCGCTGCAAGGGAGATGCGTTCCAGGACTTCATTCTGGGCCACGAGATGATCTATGGCTTCGGCCAGAGCGTCATCCTGCCCTACATCTATTTCTCCCTGCGCACCGGCAAGGGCGAGAAGGGCGAAGCTGCATTCATCGTCACCAGCGACGTGGGCGGCTCTGCCGGCGCAATCGCCACCTTTGCCTGCGATGTAAAGGGCATTGGCACCCCTGCCAAGTTCGACTATTCTACCGCTGCGGCAGGCTGATCCTGCCCGCAGCTCTGTGCCCTCGTCCTGACCGGCGAGGGCTTTTTTGATAGGAGACGACCATGAAGATCTTTGATAAGGAATTTGCGTTTTCCAGCCTGAACGCCAACGATATCGAGCGGCTGGAGCAGGCAAAGGCAAAGCTGGAAAAGGCCGAGGAGGCCGAGCGTCAGCATGCACAGCAGACCCCTAACATGAGCTATGCCGAGGGCATCCGCGGCCAGTGCCGCATCGTGGAAGCGTTTGTCGATGATGTACTGGGCAAAGGGTCTGCGGCAGCTCTGGGGCTGGACGGCAATGACCTGGGCAAGGCCCTGACCGTGATGACCGAACTGACCCGGGCTGCCAATCAGGAAAAGCAGAAGTTCGACCCCAGCCTTCTGGCTCCTCAGCTGAACCGTGAGCAGCGGCGCAAGGCAAAGCGCCGCCGTCATCATGGCTGACATCCTGCTGGAACCACTGCCCGCCGAGTGGGAGGGCCGCGCCATCGACCCGGACTTCCGGCCCATGGTCTGGTTGTCGAACCAGTATCAGCGCAGGCGGGAGAAAAAGGACACCCTTGCCTTTGCGCAGGAAGCGTTCCGGCGCTTCTACCGGGAGCCGATCCCGCCCCAGCTGGCCCCGGAGGCCTATGAAAGTTTACTGCGCTTTTACCACGGGGCCGACCCGCCAGGACGTTCTGGCGGCAAAGGCAGCGGTTCCGGTGAGCTTGCCATGGATTTTGCCTGTGACGCGGACTATCTGACCGCAGCCTTTCAGCAGGCTTACGGCATCGACCTTACGGCAGAGCGCATCCACTGGTGGCGGTTTCTGGCTCTGCTGCGGGGGCTGCCGGAGGAAACCACCATGGCGAAGATCATGTCCTGGCGCACGATGGACACCTCCGGCATGGAGGGCAGGCAGCGCCAGCAGTACGAGGACCTGAAGGAGACCTTTGCCCTGCCCAAAGAACTGCGGCACACCCGGACGGCAGTCACGGTGGCCGACCACAATGCCGCCTTCCTGCAGCGGCTCAGGCATGGCGATGATGAGGAGGTGAGCGCCCCCAATGGCTGATTTCAGTATTACGGGTGATGTCCGGCTGAACAGCGACCCGGCAGAGCAGAGCGTCAATAAATGGACGGTAGCCGCCGGGCAAATGATCGCCGATTTCGCTAAGAAAGCCGCCGATGCCCTGATGAGCGTGGTGAAGAGCGGTCTGTCCTACAACCGGGACATGGAGAGCTACCTCACCAATTTTAAGGTCATGCTGGGTGACGAACAGCTTGCCGCCGAAAAGCTGGAAGAGATCCGCAAAATGGCGGCATCCACACCCTTCACCCTGTCTGATCTGACTGAGGGCACCCAGACCCTGCTGCAATTCGGCATTGCGGCAGACGACACCACCAACGTGCTGCAGATGCTGGGCGATATCTCTCTGGGCAACGCGGACAAGATGCAGACCCTTGTCCGGGCCTATGGCAAGATGTCCAGCGCCAAGAAGGTCACGCTGGAAAACGTGAACATGATGATCGACGCGGGCTTCAACCCGCTCAATCAGATCTGCGAGGCCACCGGTGAATCCATGGCTGACCTGTATAAGCGCATCTCGGACGGCAAGGTGGGCTTTGAGGAATTGCAGGCCGCTGTGGAAGCCGCCACCAGTCAGGGCGGGCAGTTCTACAACGGTATGCTGGAAGCCAGCCAGACCTTCCGCGGGCGGCTGTCTACCCTGCAGGACAACGTGGCTGCCCTGACCGGCAAACTGACTGACGGCCTGTTCTCGGCTCTCGGCGACCTCATCGTCAAGGCCAACGAGCTGGTGGTCTCCATCACGGAGGATGACCAGAAGCTGGCCAAACTAAAAGACACCATTGGTCTGGTCATCACCGTTGTCACCTCTGTCGGTGCTGCATTTCTGACCTACAAAGGCTACCTGACTGCCACCTCTGCCGCCACTGTGGTACAGACGGCAGCCACCACAGCCCTTGCCGCTGCACATAAAGCTGCCGAAGGTGGGGCAACCGGTCTGGCTGCAGCACAGGCCGGACTGAACGCTGTCCTGAAAGCCAACCCCATCGGGCTTGTGGTTTCTGTTCTGGCCGCTCTGGCAGCGGCCCTTGTGACTGCCTACCAGACCAGTGAGACCTTCCGCAACATCGTGAACGGAGCCTTTCAGGCTGTGGCGAACATCGCAAAGAGCACCATTGGGGCGGCCATCGGATGGCTGGACAAGCTCAGTTACAAGCTGAACAGCTTTCTCGGGAAGGATGGTTATACCGGTTTTTCCAGCTACGATGACTACAAAGCAGACAAGGATGCACAGGCAGCAGCGGCCACTTCCAAAGCCAACCGGGAGGCCCGGCACAAGGCGGCCCAGGCCGGGCAAGGCATCAGCACCAAGAGCTGGACGGAACTGCAAGAGGAGGCCAAAGCTGCACAAAAGACCACTGAGCAAACGGCCAGTGCTGTTTCCGCATCCTCGAAAAAGGCCAGTTCTTCCGCCAAAAAGGCTGCATCTGAGGTAGTGAACTCTATTACCTCCACCAGCACGCAGATTGAGAACGGGGTCACCCGTACCACCGAAACGGTCCATGAGACCCTGAAAAACGGCACGAAACAGCAGAAGCAGACCGTCACCGAAACCAGCCGTCAGATGGTGGACGGGGTCCTCTCGGACGTTAAGACCATCACCACTACAGCGGCAGATGGAACAAAGAAGGTCACGCAGAGCATCGAAGCCGTCCGTGATGTGGTTTCCACGGTCACCGCGACCCAGACGGCCCTCGTGGACGGGGCCAAGGTCACCACCCAGACCACCACCGAGACGCTGGCAGACGGCAGCGAGCAGGTCAAGCGGGTCATCACCAGCACCGGCACTGAGGTCATCGAGGGCGTGCAGCACACGGTCAAGACCGTGACCACCATCGCCGCCGACGGCACACAGACTGTGGCAAAAACCATCGAGGATGCCGGGCCCCAGTACGGCAGCGTGGGTGAGCTGCTGACCACCCAGTTCCGCACCAAGCTGGACGAGGGGTGGGCGCAGATTCAGTCTGACATCCAGACGGATGCACTGGGGGCCATCGAGGCGCTGGCAACGGCCCTCAAGGATGGCGACCTCGAGAGCCTGGGCCTGTGGGCCGCTTCCTACTTCTGGCAGGCCTGCACCAAGGAGCAGCAGACCCAGATTCAGGCCGTAGCCATGGGGGCCCTGAACCAGCTGAGCAGCGCCCTTTCCGGCGTGTTCGGGAACCTGAGCCAAATGGCCATGGGTCTGGTGGCGCAGTTCGTGCCCGCCGCAGCCAGCGCAACCACGAGCCAGATCGCCCTGAACACCGCCATGGACGCAAACCCCATCCTCTTCGTCATCTCCCTCATCGGGATGTTGGTGGGTGCCCTGTTGAGCTTTTCCGGCAAAAACGCGGATGTGGCCAACGCTTTCCAGAATGTCTGGGCGGGCGTTGAGGACTTTATGAGCTACATCTTCGAGGGCCTGATGCGCATCGTGGCGGCGGGCATCGAGGGCTTTGTCATCCTCATCAACGGCCTCATCGGCCTGTATAACTCCGTGGCGTGGCTCTGGGGCGACCATGTGGATTACATCAGCAATCCAGCCTGGAACTTTGCCAACCAAATTGCCGCCGACCGCAAGGCCCGGCAGGAGGCGCGGAAGAAACAGCAGGAGGCCATCAACAACCCCAGCAGCTCCGGCACCTCCGGCACCTCCGCCAGCTCTCAGAAGGTCATCGAGAGCATGACCGACACCAGCAAGACCACCAATGCCGACGGCAGCACCGTGACCACCAAGGTGCTCACCGAGAAGCTGCAGGATGAGACCGGCAAGATCACCCAGCGGGTGACCAAGACCGTCACCGAGGCAGGTACCAAACTGGTGGACGGCGTGGAGCGCTCCTACAAGACCGTGACCACCTATGTGGACGGCATCCAGACCAAGGTGGAGCGCAGTCTGGATGACATCACCAAGACCACCACAGGCACAAACACCGGCTCCACCACACCGACGGCCCCCACCCCGGACAAAGACCTGACCGACGCTGTGGAGGCCAACACCGAGGTCCTGCTGGCCGCAAACAGCAAGCTGGCCGAGATGGTGCGGCAGGCCAATTCTCTGGTGCTGTCTGACAACATGGCCATCAGCCGGTCTGTGGCCGCTTCCGGCACGGCACAGGTGGCCGCAGCCGCCAACCAGTACCACCGGGAGGGCGACACCAACATCATCCAAAATATCTACTCCAAGGCCCAGACGGCGGCAGATCTCCAGCGGGAAGCACGCTGGGAAGCCGACCGGGCCAAGGCCCAGAAACGATGAAAGGAGGGCTCCACAATGCCATTCAGAAAAGACCATTTGCAGCTGGTCACGGATGCCGGGGCCACTCTCGACATCGGGTGGGCTTACGGCACGCCCTACTCCCTCGACCCCATCAATGGCGTAGACGTGGACGTGCAGACCGCACAGGGCGTGAACCAGGTGGGCGTGAGCGTGGAGCGCCAGAGCGTGGCCGGGGTGAGCCGTGAGCTCATCATCCACTGCCACAGCTCCCACGGCGATGCGGATGCGGAATTACTGCTGGAAAAGCTGCCCTATTTCACCAGCGGCACAATGTATCTTGTGGATAAATTCTTCTGCCGTTTTGTGCTTTCCAAGACCCCCTACACGAAGAGCATCCACCCCTACCCGGTGCTGGATTTCATGCTCTTCTGCCCCAAGCCCTTCTGGTACAACTTGCAGGCTCAGAGCTTCTGCATCAACGGCTTTGTGTCATCGTTCAGGCTGCCGGTGAATTACTCCAAGCCCCATCGGTTCGGCGTGCGCACCTCCGTTGGCTGGCTGAACGCGGTCAACCCCGGGGCGCTGGCGGTGCCCTTCACGGCCACCCTCAAGAGCGATGGCGCTGTGGTCAACCCGTGCGTGCTGAACATCGTCACGGGCCAGAGCATCCGCATCCTGACCACCCTGACCCCCGGGCAGGTCATCGAGATCTACCGCACCACCACCGACAAGCTGGCAGTCAAGCGGACAGAGGATGGCACGGAGGAGAACATCTTTTCTTTGCTGGATGAAGATTCTGACCTGCTGGAGCTGGCTCCGGGGGACAACTTGCTCAAGGCCACCGCCGACAGCGGCGAGACCAGCCTGCAGGTGACGGTGCGCTTTTATCCCATGGTGAGCGGTATTCTGCCGGAGGTGATCTCGTGACACTGGATGTTTTGGATGAACTGACCCTCGCCCGGCTGGGCCGGGTGGAGGTGTGGGTAAGCCTTTACTGGGACGAGCCCTACAACACCGAGGGCGAGTTCACGTTGGAGGTGCGCCCCACCGAGGAGAACCTGTCCCTGCTCCGGGAGGGCCGCTGGCTGCGCCGCAATGACAGCGATGTGCCCATGCGCATCTGCCACCGGAGCAACGAGAATCAGGACAGCAACTTAGTGGTCACCGGCTTCCCGGGGACGTGGATCTTCACCAAGCGGGCCGGTACCAGCATCGTGAAGAACGAGAACGCGGAACAGGCCATGCGCAGACTGGTCAATGCAATGCAGCCGTGGCCCAAGCTGGAGCTGGGTGCTGCTGTGGGCTTTGACACCACCTACACCGCCCAGACCTCCGGCGGCAGCATCATGGACTACCTGATGACCATCGGCGCGGCTTGTGATCTGGGCTTCCGGGTGCGGCTGGCAGGCAAGAACGCAGACAAGAAGCTGCTGTTTGAGGTCTACCGGCCCACCGCCGATCCAAACAACCGTTTTTCCACCAAGTGGGGCAACCTGCAGCAGGCCGCGTGGGCCTTCGGGGATTCCGACTACGCCAACGTCGCCGTGGTGCAGGGCGCTGGCGAGGGCGAGAACCGGGCCACCGTCACCGTGGGCTTGACGGATGCCACCGGTGCCGACCGGCGGGAGCTTTACGTCGATGCCCGGGACGTGCAGCCGGACGAGGAAAAGGGTGAGACCAGCAAGAGCCAAGCCTACCTCGAGCGGCTCATGGCCCGGGGCACCAACAAATTATTGGAACAGCTCCGCACCGGCTCCATTGAGTTGACCATCGATGCCGAAGGGCTCTCCCCCGGGGATGTGGCCTACTGCACCATCCCGGAGCTGGGCTACAAGGCCACCGTCCGGGTGGCCGATGTCATTACCCAAAGCCAGAGCGACAGCACCACCCGCACCGTGCGGCTGGGCACGCCGGTCTGGCGCAAGCTGTAAGGACTGTAAGGAGATGATCTTTTGAGCAAAATCGTTTTATACCCTGCAAACGGGTTCGACTTCGATGCCGCAGACGTGGCGGCCTACCTTGCGGGCCTCACCTCGGGTGTGTTTAGCGGAGCTGAGGACTTCCCGGTGACCATGGCCATGGTCCGGTTCAAATGCTGCAACTCATGGCTGAACTGTTCCTGCAT
>OGXC01002007.1_pt1 | contig 14579 bp, 22 predicted proteins | sample 1576201 | NCBI WGS metagenome assembly OGXC01 (sample SAMEA3541562, study PRJEB24748) | human gut metagenome | biome: human gut; feature: human-associated habitat; material: faeces | place: China | collected 2012 | reverse complement strand
AATCCGTATATAGGTAAAGAGCACAACACTCTGCAATCATTATACGGATTACCTTATAGAATATTATAAAGGATGACTCTCGTCTTTGCGTGGCCCTGGCAGGGTACTTGTCTCCTAAAATCAGATAATCAAGGCTGATTTCGAGAACTTGAGCGATTTCTGCAATCAGATCGATCGAGCAACCCGATTTGCCGCGCTCCATACGACTTACATGCTGCTTAGATGCCAGTCCCAATGCTTCAGCCAGCTGTTCTTGCGTCATTTTTTTGGACTCGCGTGATTTCTTGAGGCGTGCCCCGAATTCAATGTTAGTAAAATGTTTCATTTTACCTGTTTTCTCCTTTGATTAGTTGAAAGGTTTTCGTGCCCTTCCAATTAATCAATTCGGCTTTTTCTAGGAAAAAGTACATTTTTGGCGCAACTTCGCTGGTAGAAAATACGGTCGATATAAAATTGAACACTGAAGATCTGCTTCGCTTGCTATTTGCGCGGATGGATGGTAAATGCTATACTAACCTAACAGAAGAAACGGCCTTGCAGGTGGCGGAACGGACGCCTTTTGAGGCAAAATGGCGTCTGCTGGCGAGAGTGGGAGTCCGCTGCTATATTTTGCTTTCCAATGTATCGGGTGCGGTAAAAGTAGCCCCGCTCCAGATTCTTCAATTTCCGGTGATACTGCCGCACAAGTTTCAGGACGCGGAAAAGTTCAATTTGCAGTTCTCGGACTTCTCAGAAATCACCGAAACAGCGGACAAGCTGCGCTGGCTTCGCTACCAGAACGGCCTGCGGCAGAGAGACGTTGCAGACTACGCCGGGATAGACCGGAGCACCTATGTCCACTATGAGGAATACAGCAAAGGGCTCTATCCGCCGGAGCACATGGAGAAAATCGCGCAGCTTTTTGAAGTGCCGGTCGATACGCTTCTGGATGACTACAATCTATTTCTGAGGAATGGTCAGGGCAACCAGATCAAGGCAATCCGAATGAAACTGGGGCTGACGCAAAAACAATATGCGGACAAACTGGGCGTCAGTCCTGGAAATCTCAAGCATTGGGAGCAAAACTGTAAGCAGATTTTCAAATCCACATGGGAGAAGTATTTCAAACAGAGTCTTGAAAGCCGTGAATAATTCCGATAGAATTATTACAGAATCATTCAGGAGATACAGACCCATGATTATTAAATCTTCGACTGCACTGTGTAACGACTACAGCATGGCCTCTGATCTGGCGCATGAAAAAGCCGAACAGCGTGAGGAAACCTTGAAGCTGCGCGCAAAGCTGGAGGCAGCAGAGGCCGCTCGGCTTTCCGGCGCACCTGCCTACACGTTGGAGGAATCCAGAAAACGGTTGGAGGTACTCTATCAGCGTGACTGACCTTGCGCTCAGCGGGAGCTTGAAGAAATCGCACAGCTCTATATGAACCTTGCGGGGACTAATTCAGCGAGAAGCATATGCAAAAACGAGCAGACCGGCTATTGAGGCTGATCTGCTCGTTTGCTATGTATTATTGCTGCGCTTTCAGATGCTTCATGGCGGCGTCTACCAGTTCCAGCTTCTGCTCCGTGGAGCCGGGCAGCTTCTGGATGGATTTCAGCGCCTGCTCGGACTGGAACTTCGCCAGCTCCTGCCCAAGCTCCTGCTGAGCCTGCTTTGATTTCGGGAAGACCAGAAATACTTCCATGGCTGCCCTCCTTTCCAGAGCGTTTTCTTCTTCAATCTATGCGTGTGTTCCGGCTGCTATGTAGACAAATAGAACTCGATTTCGCGGCTGCGAGGGAAATTGTATTGCCGCGCGGCTTTGGCGGTGCGGCAAGGCTTGCTATTCAAGGGCTTTTCGTCCCCGAATTGTCTACGCCCGAGCGCCGTTTGCGGGCGGACTTCGCTTTCTGCTGGCGGTGGACCTCCTTGGCACAGGCGGGGCAGTATTTTGCCCTGCCGGAGCGGGCGAGGATGCCCGTGCCGCAGACTTCGCAGCGGCGGAGTTTTTTCGGGCTGAGAATGGCCTGTTCCAGCTTGGGCTGCTGGGGCAGCACGGCGCGGCGAAACCACCGGCAAATCAGGCTTCGGGAGACGTGCTGCGGACAAACGCCGTCCAGCAGCAGGCAGTCGCCGCCTGAAAAGTTGCAGCAGCGCATAGAGCACCTTGGCGTCGTTGCTGATGTCCCACAGGGCTTCGTCTTGGAGAAGAAACCTCGGGAGCGGCACATAGGACGCCGCAGGACTCTGCGCCGTGAGCTTGCAAAAAGTTTTCATCTGACCTCCTGTCCCATCCATCAATCCATCCATTTTTGTGTTGATTGATAGATGATTTTCTTGTATCTTGATTTATTTCTTATTAGTTAGAGGATGAATTTCAGACTCGATGAGCGTCACGGAAACCGCCGTCCTGAAATCCGGTTGCGGAACGCCCAAGAGCGTCAGCTTGTCCGCCGTCCGAAAAACCGGTGACGGAAAACCCACACATGGAAAATCCCGTTGTGGTCAAAGCTCGTCCTTTTGCCGCACTTTCAGAAGCTCCCAGATCTCGGCTTGCCGCGCTTTCAGCTCGGCAACGTCGTCCTCGTAGCAGCGCCCGGTGCTGTTGATGCGGCGGCAAATCTGGTTGATGTTTGAGGCGACACGGCTGACGGCAGCGGCTAGCTTTTTCTGCTCGGTGTAGTCCACCTTGATGATATAGCCGTCAATCGCCATCTTTCTGAGATACGCGCCCATATTGTTTGTTCCGAGCTGCGCCATCTTTGATTTGATGATCCGATGCTCATTTTCCGATACGCAAAACTCAATGCGTATTGGCCTTGTTCTATTTGCCATAGGCAATCTGTCCTTTCGTAAAGATAGAGGGTTTGGGAGACATCCCAACAAGCATTTTGAAGAGTAAGGGCAGGGTTCCCTTACTCGAAAATCGCCGTGTGTACGGACACCGGCTGTGCTTGCTATTCTCTCAAAATCGTATTCCCGGTGCCTCTCCCCGTAAAATACCTCTTCACTTTACAACGGACATTTTTTTGTTAGAACGCAGGTATCTCTATGAGAAAAAACGCTCGAAAACACCATTTTATGCTTATGGTGCTTATTTCTTTTCGCCTTTTCTGCGTTTCTCGTAGTCCTCGTCGATCCGGCTCTTCCAATCCGCACCAAGCGGGGCGCTGCTGCGGACGGCGGAGATCGCCTCGCTCAGTACCTCATAATTGAGCTGCGTTCCTTCACTGTCAGAGTTGTAGTTGACGGCTCGGTCAGCTCCGATCCCAAAGTGCCGTGCCGTTTCCACTGCGTCGATGTTTGCGCCGAGGAACAGGAACTCCCAGCCATACTTTGCTTTCTGCCGCTCGATCATCTGCTTCACCCGGTCGCTGCTGTAAAACCGGCTCGCATTCTCCATTCCATCCGTGGTGATGATAAACAGTGTATGCTCCGGGACATCCTCCGGTCTGGCATACTTGTGGACATTGCCGATGTGATGGATCGCGCCACCGATGGCATCCAGAAGAGCTGTGCAGCCGCGAACCGTATAGTCCCTGCCGGTCATCGGCTGAATATCCCGGATATTCACGCGGTCATGGATTACCTCGCTCACATTGTCGAAGAGGACTGTGGAGACGAGTGCTTCGCCGTCCTGCTTCTTTTGCTTGGCGATCATTGAGTTAAAGCCGCCGATGGTGTCGGCTTCCAGCCCACTCATGGAGCCGCTGCGGTCAAGGATAAAGACGATTTCGGTTAAGTTCTTTTTCATGATGATTCCTCCTCGTATAGAAAAACTGTGACTGCTTTTGCTTACAGTCACAGTATAGGAGAAATCGTCTTCGGTTTGGTCGCATGGCAAGCGACATTCAAAACAGATCGCGGAACAACTCGCTTTCGATGTCGGCGACATCATCCAGCAGAATTTTTGTCCCGTCAGTGAGCAGCATCCATCGTTCAAAGCCGTCAATCTTTTTCAGGTTTCCGCTTATCGTCACATACGCTCCGCCGGATTTCTTTGCATCCGGGACAAAGTAGGTAATGGTCAGCGCAGGATGGTCGCTCAGTTTTTCCAAGAGGATCTGCTGTTTCATGTCCAGCGTTTCCTTTTCCTCTTCGCTGAGGTCAACCTTATCATTTGTAAGCCGTGCGGTTTCGTGAATTGCATCATCATATCCGGTGAGAGCAGCAAACGGTGAGAACTGTGCAGCTCTGTCCAGCATCGGCATCTGCGGCCTCTTTGATGAGACATGGTGAGGAAGATTGATGATGTCATCATAATTTGCTTTATCTTTCATTCCAATAGTCCTTTAATCATGAGAAGACAGCCATTGCAAGTGTACCAGCCAGCATCAATACCAATCCGACGAGTGCCTTCTTAGACAACCTCTCATGGAACGCGAGATAAGAAAAGATAACCGTCACCAGCAAACTCATCTTGTCTATCGGTACCACAACGCTGACTATGCCATTTTGAATCGCATAATAGTAGCACAGCCAAGATGCACCTGTGGCAATCCCGGACAATCCGATGAAGCCGAGTTCTTTTTTGTCGAGGTGCTTTAGTTCAGGCGCTTTCTTCTTGATCAGAACAAGCAGCCATGCCATGACCAGAACTACAATCGTTCGTATGGCCGTGCCCAGATTGGACTCTACCCCGGTAATACCTACTTTAGCAAGAATTGAGGTAAGCGCTGCAAATACAGCAGAACCTATTGCATATAGAATATATGTATTTCCACTGGCTTTCTGGTCGCTTTTCTTTTTTTCTACCATCAGGATAATGCCAACACCCAGCAATACGGTACTAATGAGTTTTACAGCCAGATGCTCGGTTTCATGGAACAGAACGATTGCAAGTAAAACGCTCAGCACCGTGCTTGACTTGTCGATTGGGACAACCTTGTTGACATCTCCAATGGATAGTGCTTTGAAGTAACAAATCCATGAAGCCCCGGTGGCAGCGCCGGACAAAATCAAAAACAGTAAAGACCGTGGGGGTATTTCTGTAATCTTGTCGGCGGAGCCAACGATGAATACCATTACCCACGAAAAAGCCAGAACAACAATCGTTCTGATTGCTGTCGCAATGTCGGAATCTGTCTTTCTGATCCCGCACTTTGCCAGTATCGCTGTCAGTCCGGCAAACAATGCCGAGCCTATTGAAGCAGCCAACCACATTCCATAATCCTCCCTATCATTTTAATTATGCCTTATGTCCTCCGATCTGTGCGTTCCTGTCTTTCGCAGTTGCACCTTCCTCAAGGTTCATCCCTTTAAGAATGGCGTTCTTCCCAAACTTCTTTTTAATGGTGAGCATGGCTTGCTGCACCCGCTTTTCTTTTGCAAGCTCTTCATCTTCCTGCTTGCGTTTGGCATCCAGCGCTGCATAATCGGTGAAAAGGTCAAGCTGCTCAAAATCTCTTTTTGCTGAGGGGGCGGAGGCTTCGTCAATCACATGGGTTGCCGTAACATTCAGCCGCCGGATAAGCAGATTCTTATCTGTAATCCGGTCAAAGAGTTCACCGGCGGCATCCATGATCCGCTTTGTGGAAGAGGTGTACCGCCCCAGATTGATTGTACCGTGGGAATGCTTCGGTATCTGCCGCCCGTAATGGTCTTTGACTATATCGCCGTGATACTTTTTCCGGCGTTCCGGGTCGGTCAGGTTCTCAATGTCATAGCCTATTGTGACAACAAGCTGGTCGGTGACAAAGCCCTTGCTCACTAAATCCATTGAAAGGTTGTCCGCCATTTCCCGGAGAACGAGACGCGCCTTATACGCTTCATAGGGCTGGTGTAGTACCTGTCCCGATCCCAAACTGTTGCTTTCTGGTTTGTACGCCTTGACTGCCTCAACGGTGCAAGGCTCCCAGCCCCAAGCATGGTCAATCAGCAGTTCCGCGTTCTTGCCGAAGAGCTTGTAAAGCAAGTCTTCATCTGTGACGGAGCGGCGGGCAACATCGCCCATTGTGAACATCCCGTTTTCCTCAAGTTTCTTGGCGTACCCTTTGCCTACCCGCCAGAAGTCGGTGAGGGGCTGGTGTGACCATAGCGTTTTCCGGTAGCTCATCTCATCCAACTCAGCAATGCGGACTCCATTCTTGTCTGCCGGTATGTGCTTGGCGACAATATCCATCGCCACTTTGCAGAGATAGAGGTTCGTGCCGATCCCGGCGGTCGCCGTGATGCCGGTTGTCGAGAGAACATCCAGAATGATCTTCATGGCAAGGTCATGGGGCGATAACTTGTAGGTGGCGAGGTAGTCCGTGACATCCATGAACACTTCGTCGATGGAATAGACGATGATGTCCTCCGGCGCAACATACTTCATGTAAACCTGATAGATGCGGGTGCTGTACTCCATGTAGTACGCCATGCGGGGCGGCGCGATGATGAAGTCAATGGCGAGGGACGGGTTCTCTTGCAGTTCGGAAAAGCGGTACGATGAGCCTGAGAGCCTTCGCCCCGGCGCGTCATGCTGCCGTCCGGCGTTTGCTTCCTTGACGCGCTGTTTGACCTCAAACAGCCTCCCGCGCCCGGAAATGCCGTAGCTCTTGAGCGAGGGTGTGACCGCAAGGCAGATGGTCTTATCCGTCCGGCTCTCGTCCGCAACGACAAGGTTTGTGTCCAGCGGGTCTAAGTTTCTTTCACGGCACTCGACCGAAGCATAAAAGCTTTTCAGATCGATTGCGATATAGGTGCGCTGCTTCATGCTCCGGTTGCCTCCTTTCACTTGATACGGTTTTGTCCGCTTTTCAGGTGTGCCTTGATGCTTTGGACTGTTTCAGAAACAGTCTGCTCAGTTGTATCAATCACATTTGCTTCGTATTTGCCTAATTCACAGAATTGTTCCCACATGATTTTCACCAACTCGGTATTAGTTTTCAAATCCAGCTTTGACCGTTCCACCGCCCGTCTCAGCGTTATTTCTCTGGATGCTCGCAGCACAATGTAATGCACCTCATATCCTTTGCGTGCTGCCCCCAGCCACGGCTCTAAAAACCACGGACCGACAATCCCATCTACATACACATCGTAGCCACCTCTGACAAATCGTTTTGCCGTCTCCAAAAACGCTTCAATCACCACTCCGTTTTGTGCGTTTGACTCCGGTAAATATGGGGGGATTGCACCTTTTTTGAGATAGTGAAAGAAATCATCTGTTCTGATACAAACGGACTTATCCATATCCGATTCCATAGCGGCTTTATCAGCCACAGTGCTTTTACCTGTCCCGGGTGAACCGGTTATAATCGTGATTCTTCCATGTGTCATCTAATCAACTTCCTCTTGTTCCTGCTTGTCCAATATCGCTTTCATTATAAATAAAGGCTTATTTCTTGTTCGGGTTGATTTTCCCTTTGGTAAGTACGGTAACAGCAGTGCCGCCCACCATTACGACGACGCCAAGCGCCGCTTTTCCAGCTCTTTTTATTTGCTGCGCCCGCTCGCTACGGCAGTGCTCGCAATATTTATACTTGTACCCTTCCGGTAGCGGACGCTGACACTTTTTATTTTTACAAAGTTTCTGGCTCATCTTTCTGTTCCTCCAAACGCAGTGCAGGGTTGTCGCTTGGCAACGCCAAGATTCGATTCTCTATCTCAGGCAGCTTTTGCGTCCAATAGTTTTCCGGTGACGGATCGATCATGTCCAGCCTCTCGACAAAACCCTTTGTTTCAAGATAGGTTCTCTGGATGAACTTTGCGTAATACTCCAAACTTACCTTTGCCGCTTCGGTTTCGCCCATTTCCTGATAAGCGATGGCTTCGGCAAGGGACACCATGTTTACGGCGCATAAGCTTTCTCGCAGTTCATTCATCCGTGCATTTATCTTTTCAGGCGTTGCGCCGGATAAAATCTTGCCCCATGTAGATTCCGGCTGATTTTTAATAAACGCAGCATTCGCGCTCTGGCTCTGCATCAATAGATTTCGGCTGTTTTCGGCATCTGACACGAGCTGCATGAGAGCCATTTCCTTCAACCTCGGATTCTGAATGGCGGCAGCTTGGATTAGCTTTTGCTGGCAGCTATACGCCGTCGCAAGCCGATCATACTCCTGACCTTGCCGGACTTCTTCAACTGCGACTTGAACAAATTGAATTTGCTCCGCAATTTGAGCCATTTGCATTTGTGTGGCGTAATTCGTCATTGCTTGTGAAAGCTCAGGAGACAGCTTGACCTTGCCGAGCGAAACGGTCGAAACAATTTTCTTCGTTTCGGGGTTGATGAGGTTTGCCATAAGCGAGCCATCTTTTTTCGTCATGAGCTTTAGTGCACCGCTTGCTATTTTTGTTTTTTGCTCATCCGTGAGGATCACCTGATAAGCTTCTTCGGGAATAGCAGCTTTGACAGCGCTGACAAACGCTGGAGCAGAGTAAAGCGTTTTCTCAATGCGATTGAACAACCGTCCTGCGCTTCCAATCAATGGTTTAGCGACCTCAGGAACGCTGTCGAAGCATTTTACTACGCTTTCCGTATAATCGGTTAAGCTGCTTGTTTGATTTGACTCTGACGATACATGAATGATTTCTTCCATTTGGAGTCCCCCTTATTTTTGTATTCATTTAGAGGGTTTGCAAAAGCTGCGAACCGGTTACGCTCCGAGCAAGCTCTGGTCAAAGGCGAACAGCGCCTCATTGATCTCAAAGATGTTATAGTTTCCGTGCTCAATGAAATACTCAATGATGATGTCAAACTTGTTCGAGTGCGAGAGGGCAAAGCCCGCTTTCATGAGCATTTCTTTTGTCTCGTCCAGCGGCAGCTCTAAGGCAATCGCAAAGGCGAGTGCTGTGGGTTTCGACGGTTTGTAAAGCCGGTCGCTGCGGATCTTCGAGAAGAGCTTGCGGTCGATGTTCGCTTTCTTGTAACACTGCGCGTCGGTCATGCCTTTCTCGTCAATTTTCCGAAGCAGCATTTCGGAGAAGCTTTCGTCGATCTGCGAAAGTGCATCATCCAGTGTTTTTGCACTTGCCGCCATTGGAGCAGCCAGTGGGGCACCGAATGTCTCTTCTTCCGGCTCGTCCGAAAGCATCCGCATCCGGCGCAACCGCTCCGAACGGCTGTCGGTATGCTCGTCCACATAGTTATCGTCTATGTATGCAGCAATGTCAGAGAACAGCTTCTCGCCGATCTGATATGTCTTGCGGTCGAAGATGACAATGTAGACGGTCATGTCATTTTCCAGAAGGAAGTCGCTGATCGTGTCAATAGCGACCTTGAGCGCCTGGTCTTTCGGATAGCCGTAGATACCCGATGAGATCAGCGGAAAGGCAACCGTCTCGCAGCCGTGCTCCTTCGCAAGCAGAAGGGAAGTGCGGTAGCAGGAAACGAGCTTTTCCCGTTCTCCGTGTTTACCGTCCCGCCAGCGCGGTCCGACGGCATGGATCACATACTTGCAGGGCAGTCTATATCCCTTCGTGATTTTTGCACTGCCGGTTTCGCAGCCGCCCAGCGTCTTACACTCGGCAAGCAGCTCCGGTCCTGCAGCCCGATGGATGCAGCCGTCAACACCGCCGCCTCCCAGAAGAGAGCTGTTCGCCGCGTTGACAATAGCATCCACTTCCATCTTTGTGATGTCGTTTCGTACAATTTGAAGGGGCACAATACCACCCGCCTTTCAACTTTTCAAAATCACCCATCTTCATTGTCAACTTTACAATGGGAAGTCATCAAAATAACGCCATATCTATTTTGTATTCACCATCAATCAGTATATAGTCCAGATCATTTTCTTTCGCAAGAGACAAGGTGCGCGCATTATCTTTCAAAACATTATCTAAAGTACAATCCTCATCATCTAAACGGTTTTCAATAACATTTGCAAATTGTTTTATGTCATCGAAATGCATTCTTATATAGTTTTCACTCATCGCAAGGCAATAGCCTCGTATATCTTTGCGGTATTCGTCAGTAAAATCTTTTTTCCAGTCAAATGGAATGTAGCATCCCTCAATAATCAAATTTTGCCGATTTTCAATCACGGTTTTAATTATTTCCCGGACAATCGGCCATAAAAACATCGTCAATTCGGTATCAGCGCTCACAGGTGTAAGCTGTGTGTTTCCACTGCGAATCATCCCCATTTTCAAATGGTCAATCGACAGATACGGATAGTTGTATTTTTCGAGGAGTTTTTGAGCCAACAGAGTTTTTCCTGTGTGAGACGCACCGGTAATCAAAATAATCACTTTTGTTTCACTGCTCCTATTTAGGGCTTGCTGCTCTTTATATCAGATATTTAGAAGAGCAAGCACGCTTATTTATTCTTGTGTTTCTACAATGCCAAAGTCGATCAGAATGTTCTTATCAGCATTCGGCGGATAGACGATACCCGTCATCTCATACTGATAGCGCCGGACCTTCCGAAAATCTTTGATTGGCTCCGGTGCATAGGCCGCTGTCTCACAGCGCTCGTATTCCGGCATACCGGCAAGGTCATCCGCTGCCGCTTTAATCAGCGCATCGGCCACATCGTCAATGTCTTTTCCATACTCAACGGCAACCAGCTCGTGCTTCTTGACATCTTTCTCAAGATTTCCAAAAGAGCGGTAGAGAAGATATTTCATTGTTTCAGTCCTCCTCGTGCTTTTCATCGTCCAATACTTTTTCCAATAAGGCGGTGAGTGTGGCGGCAATCAGCTCATAACTGATCGCATCCGGGTCGTTCTGCATTAAGTAGCTGGCTACTGCCTTAAATGCGGTGGTCTTGTCCACATGAGTTTCATTGTCAAACCGGTCGAGGATTTCCCCAATCAGACGGACAACGGCTTCATCTTCTTCGCTGATGCCCATATTGAGCATAGCCGCCAGTTCATCGTCCTCAGCAAGCGTTTCAAATTTCAGATAGTCGCCGTATTCCTCTGACATAATTTCCTCGAAATAATTGATCATGACATGAAAATGGAATTTGCCGTCTTCCTGTGTGGTAATGCAGCAATAATGCGCCTTTTCCCCGATGTCTTTTAGAAGCGACATATCCTCTGGATCGTCAAACTCAAGCATGGGCAGCGTCAGGTCGATGTGGGCGTCCCAATGCTCAAAGTCAACGACACCATGAATTTTGCCGTGATGACGCTTTGCAAACTCGTCGCATCTTCCCAACAGATACTCGTAGTTTTCCTTATCCTTCGGAACAATCACCTTCGGGATGGCATCCATCTTCTTTGAAAATTCTTCTAAGAAGCCGCCGGGGGCGTTTACCCGGTCAAAAATAGCTTGAGCCAGTGGGTCAGGCTCGTCTTCTTCATAATTACGGTCGAACACAATGTTCTCCATTTTCTCCATCATTTTACTCACTCCCAACTTTAACAAATCAGTGTTGGCGCAAATTGCGGATGACGGCCATAGAAAGTACATTTAAGTATAGATAGCCCAGCTCATGGATGAAGCCCACATCGACCTCAAGGAAGGTGGTTCTTAGCTGGGCGTAGACAAGGCGGAATAAGCCCATCTCCGGCGGGGTATCAAACAGGTTCAGGCTTTGGATGGCCGTTTCTGCTTCTTCCCATGTTTGGGATGCTTCAATCTCTGAGCTGGTCATGATAGCCGTCAAAATTTCACTGACCGCCAGCTTTCCGTCTACCGGTTCGATTTCGCTTTTGAGCTGACGGAGTACATCTGCCTTCTTCTTGAGAGGGACGATTTTGCAGTTATCGTCAAGCTCAATGGCGATGATCTCTGCAATGCACTCCCGCCAAACCGCATATCCGGCGTTGATGATGCCGTCCTCTTGTTTGGTTGGCGCGTAGTCCATGCAGTATTCGTCATAGAAGCTCTTCCCGTCCAGTTCATGGTGGGCGCAGTAGATGTGCGCCAGCTCATGCAGGAAGATGTGGAGCAGTTCAACCGGATGATAGGGTATGTCCGTGCGGAGCAGGATGCCGTCCTTGCCGCCGTTATCCATCCCGATAAAAGAGGATGCCCGAAAGTCAAAATAACCTTCCTCCTGATACCGGTCGTTCAGCCGGTAAGGGAAATACTTGGAGCAAAACTGCTCGAAAATTTCCTTCTGATCCTCAGTCATGAAACAGGTAAGGATGATGTCATCCCCGGAGAAGCCAGCGTCCATCCTGTCGTTAAAAATCTCTATGGCATGGGCAAGATAGGAGTCATAGTTCAAATCGTTCGTCGCCTCCATCGTAAAGTCTTTATTTCAGGAAGTCGCTCTTATGTTCAATGCGCCGGAGGTCATATCCGGTTTCCGCCAAGTGGGCGATTTTCAATGCGACAAGGTTAATGTCCGTTTCCATCGCCCGGGCGATCTGTTCGGATGTATAGCCATAGTCATAGATGTACTCAAGAATCTCATCGGTGTCGAGCAGGATTTCTGCGGCAACGATGTTCGCCTCATACTCCGGCTTCGTGGTCATGTCATACAACATGAACTCCTGTATCGCGCTTCCTTTTGCCAGATTGCGGTGCAACTGATCATGCCCAAGCTCATGAGCGCAGACAATCCGCTGCATCTGAGCGCTCAGGTTTTCGTTTATGAAAATAAAACGGCTGCGCTTGATGACCCGATACATTCCCTTGAGCGGGCCGAAGTCCTCACAGAACAGGACTTCAATGCCAAGCTGCCGTGCTATGCGAAATGGATCTCGTGTCCCGCAGCGCTTTACAAGCCTGCTGCCGACCTTCGAGAGATTCTCAGCATTCATCGTCTCACCTCCCGCTGATGGGGACATTGCAAACAGCGAATGGCCTTACTGTTCGCTTGCCCTCTTACGGTATTTCTTCGGAGAATATTTCTTGTTCTTCTCTTTGGCGATCCAATAAGCTTCGTTCAGCGCCTTCATTGCGCCATCGAGCGCTTCGTCACTGAGCCGTCCACCGGCAAACATACCGGTCACTTCACTGACAAGCTCATCAATATCTCTGGCTGCTTTTGAGCCGCCCTTCTCATGCGCCGCGACAACAAGCATTCCACTTTGCCCAAGAAGATACTCGGGAGTAGTACCCAAAACCGCCGCTATCTTCTCTACAACATCGTACTTTGTAGGCTTGCGGGTACCCGACTCATAATTCTGAATGGTCCTTGCGCTTACCGATACCTTTTCCGCAAGCTGCACCTGTGTGAGATTCGCTTCCAACCTTTTTTCTCTTAGTCTGTCCTTGAAGCTCATAAGGCACCTCTTTCTAAAAGTTTTTGCGAACACGAACAGAAGTTGCGTCAAACCTGTTGACGTGAAAATGCTGTTCGTGCTATACTTTATGCAAACACGAAAGTTCAGTTCGCGTTAATGATACCACACGAACAATACGAGTGTCAACAGGAATAGTTCGATTTTGCATGGTTATGTGTAACTTTCAAGACAGTAGGAGGTAGGCTATGACGAACACACATTGCCGGAAGGCGTATGTTTCGGTCAACTTGGATGTTGACGAAGAAGGAGTCTGTCATCCCCGGTTCATCCGTTGGGAAAACGGCCTGATCTTTCAGATTGACCAAATCTTGTATAAATGCCGTGCCGCTTCCAAAAAGGTAGGCGGCGGGGGCATCCGATATACTGTGATGATCCGTGGAAGGGAATCTTATCTTTTCCAAGAAGGCAACAAATGGTTTGTAGAAGCAAAGGAGGGAGCAAGATGATTTTATCACACAGGCAAATTGAAGAGATCGCGGTGGCGGTCACCAAGGACTTCAACGAGTTCTTTTTCGGTCCTGATACCGAAGAGGCGCGGTTGCCTCGCGGTACGCCGATTGACCAGTTTGCCCGTGACTATCTCGGTTTGGATGTGTCTTTCGCACCGCTGTCACCCGATGGAAGCATCTGCGGGCTGACATCCTATGCAGATACCGAATACATTGTTGAGATGGATGGCATTCAACGGAAAATTCCGCTTCACCGCAATCAGGTCTTGATGGACGCGAGCTTTATTCAACCTTTCCAGATACGAAAGCTCTGCGGAAAGCGCCGGTTCACGCTTGCCCATGAGTGCGCCCATCAAATCCTGTTTCAGATGGAGACGGATAAAATCCAGGAAGCCTGTCGGCGGAAATACTCCGCCCGGACAGCCTATTCGCTTCGGGAGCTAAAGACCCGCGAGGACTGGAATGAATGGCAGGCCAATGTCTTAGGGGCGGCGATCCTGATGCCCCAGCGGGAAATCGACCTTGCCGTTGCGTACTATGCCAAAGGCCGGAAGCTGATCAGCTACGATGGAACCTTTGCCTATTGGGATAAGGTTGCCCTTGATAGGATCTGCCAGCAGTTCGGCGTTTCCAAGACAGCCGCCGTCATCCGGCTGAAACAGCTCGGCCACTTGGAAACCCGGCCATACAGTGAGTATAGCGATCCGTTGGAGGTATGGGCATGAAGAAAAACATTCGTGTCTCAGAGCCTTCACCTGAGATGCAGGAGAAAATCCGCAGGGCACGAAGCGCCATTGTCAACCAGAAGATGCGCATGGTGAAGTGTCCCTATTGTGGGCATAACGCCATCGCAGTATTCGAGGATTCCCGTGGTCACATACAGGCCAAGTGCAAAGCCTGTGGCCGGGAAACCGTATTCGATGTGATTAACATGAGACGGTTATTGCTCCACCTTCACAGAAGGTAAGGAGATAACAAATACAATTCAATATATGATAGCTGTGCTGTGGAGCCGCTGATTG
>OGXC01002000.1_pt1 | contig 14612 bp, 11 predicted proteins | sample 1576201 | NCBI WGS metagenome assembly OGXC01 (sample SAMEA3541562, study PRJEB24748) | human gut metagenome | biome: human gut; feature: human-associated habitat; material: faeces | place: China | collected 2012 | reverse complement strand
GACTTGTTATTACTCACCACTTGCAGAAGTGGGAGTCTTCTCGACTGAGATAAAAGCCTGAATCAGGTTTGAGGTGACAAATATCATGTATGACAGGAGGAACTTATGGAGACAGAGATCAAAATGTTGAGTGACATTCACAAAAATGCAGACATGGGACAGGATACACTGCGTCATATTCTGGATGCGACAAAGGATGCGGAATTTTCGAAAACGGTCAGCAGGCAGATGCAGGAATATGAAAAAGCATTTCAGGTCAGTGGACAAATGCTGAAAGCACGCAATGCACCGGAAGAACAAAAAGAAGCTCCGATGATCTCCAAATGGATGGCTCACATGAATATCAACAGGAAAAGTATGCAGGATATGCAGACTTCAAAGCTTGCGGAAATGCTGATCCAGGGCAGCACCATGGGCGTTACCAGCCTGACAAGACAGATCCGTGACTATGATGGGGAGGATACAGAAGTGCTGGATTTTGCAAAAAAACAGTTGAAGCGGGAAGAGAAAAATATTGATGAATTAAAAAAATTTTTGTAAAAACGTTGCAAAAGCCTCTTTACGTGTATGCCATTATGGTATATACTATGTTCTACATGTTGTTTGATGAAAAAACAAAATTTGGATAGATACACAACATATAGTAGGAGGAGACTTGGTGATGTACGTCATAAAGAAAGATGGAACACGGGAAGAATTCAATGTAGATAAGATCATAGCGGCAGTCAACAAATCAGCAGCCCGCATTTTGTATGAGTTTTCGACAGATGAGATCGCATTTATCTGTCAGTTTGCATATGACCGGGCGGAGTCCCTTAAAAAAGACGGGATCACGATCCAGGAGATGCACAACATTGTCGAAGGTGCTCTCGAGAGAGTCAATCCGGCAGTAGCCAAAAGCTATCGTGATTACCGCAACTACAAGCTGGATTTTATCCATATGATGGATGAGGTCTACACAAAGAGCCAGTCGATCCGTTACATCGGAGACAAGAGCAATGCCAACACGGACAGTGCCCTGGTGGCGACAAAGCGAAGCCTGATCTTTAACGAGCTGAATAAAGAGCTGTACCGCAAATTTTTTATGACACGTGATGAGCTTCAGGCGTGCAAAGACGGCTATATTTATATTCATGATCAGTCTGCGAGACTGGATACCATGAACTGCTGTCTGTTTGATGTGGCAGCTGTTCTGACTGGCGGATTTGAGATGGGAAATGTCTGGTACAACGAGCCGAAGACACTGGATACCGCCTTTGATGTGATCGGTGATATTATTTTGAGTACGGCGGCACAGCAGTACGGCGGATTTACCGTGCCGGAGATGGACAAGGTGCTTGCTCCGTATGCCGAGAAGAGCTACAAGAAATATAAAGAAGAATTTATCAAATATGCAGATCCGTTATGGAACGGCGTGGAAGAACGTGCCGAAGAATATGCGATCAACAAAGTGAGACGTGATTTTGACCAGGGATGGCAGGGTATTGAGTATAAGTTAAATACCGTCGGTTCCTCCAGAGGCGATTATCCGTTTGTGACCGTAACGATCGGACTTGGAACACAGCGTTTTGAAAAAATGTGCAACATTTCGCTTCTGAACGTCCATAAGGGTGGACAGGGAAGACCAGGCAACAAGAAACCGGTGCTGTTCCCGAAAATTGTCTTTCTTTATGACGAGAAACTGCACGGTGTAGGCGGAGAATGTGAAGATGTCTTTGAGGCCGGCGTGTCATGTTCTGCAAAGACCATGTATCCGGACTGGCTTTCCATGACCGGAAAAGGCTATATTTCCAGCATGTACAAACAGTACAAAAAAGTGATCAGCCCGATGGGATGCCGTGCATTCTTAAGTCCGTGGTACGAAAGAGGCGGTATGTATCCGGCAGACGACAAAGATGTGCCAGTATTTACCGGACGCTTCAACATCGGTGCTGTCAGCCTGCATCTCCCGATGATCCTTGCCAAAGCAAGATCCGAGAGCCGTGATTTTTACGAAGTGCTGGACTATTATCTGGAAATGATCCGCAATCTGCACAAACGTACTTACGAGTATCTGGGAGCGATGAAAGCATCCACCAACCCGCTGGCTTACTGCGAAGGCGGATTCTACGGCGGACATCTGAAACCGAACGAACGCATCAAAAAGCTGTTAAAGCCGATGACGGCATCCTTTGGTATCACCGCCCTGAATGAACTGCAGGAACTCTATAACGGAAAATCTATCACCGAAGACGGTGAGTTTGCTCTGGAAGTACTGGAATATATCAACAAGAAAGTTTCTGAATTCAAAGAAGAAGACGGCTGGCTGTATGCGATCTATGGCACACCGGCAGAGAGCCTGTGCGGACTTCAGGTCGAGCAGTTCCGCAAGAAATACGGCATCGTGGAGAATGTATCCGACCGTCCATACGTCAGCAACAGCTTCCACTGCCATGTAACCGAAGATATTACACCGATCGAAAAACAGGATCTGGAAGGCCGTTTCTGGGAACTGTGCAACGGAGGCAAGATCCAGTATGTACGTTATCCGATCGATTACAACGTACAGGCGATCAAGAGCCTGATCCGCCGTGCGATGGATCTGGGCTACTACGAAGGAGTCAACCTTTCCCTGGCCTACTGCGATGACTGCGGTCATCAGGAACTGGAGATGGATGTCTGCCCGAAATGCGGTTCCAAGAACCTCACGAAGATCGACCGTATGAATGGATATCTGTCCTACAGCCGCGTGCATGGCGATACCAGACTGAACGAGGCAAAGATGGCAGAGATCGCAGAACGTAAGAGTATGTAAAAATTAAGAAACAAAGATATGGATGAAAGATAGAAAAATCAAAAGATATCAATATAGGATATTGATAAAAATATAATAGAAGAGATAAATAAGACGCCATAATCGTCCGAAAACAATCCTCTGACACGCTGCGTTTCCTGTTCGGTTCGCTCGCCGGTTAGCCGCCCTTCGCCTAAACTCGCCTCTTCGAGGCTCAGACAGCGGCTCCTTGGGGCGGCAGCATCGCAAACCTCACGACGGAAGCCTTGCTACCGTCAGAGCGATTTGTTTTCGAATTCATCATGGCTGTATTATTTTACGCACCATGTTTTACAATGCAGTTCGTCTGCACATTACTAAAAGCTCCTGGCCTGACCGCTGTCTCTTAAGCAGAGGGCATCTTCCAGCCACAAATATTTGCCAGAGCAACTTTTCGCTTCCACAAATGTAGCCTGCCTGGCAGATAGTGTAGATGGTATTTTTTCTTTCGGTGCAATAAAAAAGAGAAGTGTAAGTATGCCGGACATCAAAAAGACAGAGGCATAGTGACGGTAGCAAGTTTCCGTTACTCTATCTCTGTCTTTTTCTGTTCTGTGTTTTGAAATTTGGCCTGAAGGACTGTTCCGCTTAAGCGACCCCCGGCAAGCCAGGAGCTTTTGGCAATGTGCAAAATGAACAATTCCAGAGAAGGTACTCGAACATGGCCGGTACTTAGCAACCGTATTTTGGTTGCTTACGTACCGCTGCCAATGTGAGGTAGCGAGAGCGTGCCTTCGGGGAATTCGTTCATTTGCACATTCTAAAACCTCCGCAAAATTTTTATTTGGTAAAGGTGACGGTACAGTCTTCATATCCTTCTGCGGAAATCTCAATGGTATTTTCTCCATCTGCAACTGCATTTGTTCCAACATAAATCTGACCATCGTTTTTCAGCAGACAGTAGGTTGTCGTATCACCTACGCTGAAGGAAGAAGTTACCAGGCTATACTCTGTTCCGTTTACTTTTATGCCTGTGATCTGATTCTGCCACTGTTCGATTTCAGAACCATAGCCAAAGGAAACGATATAGTAATCTGAGAAGATAGTTTTCTGGCAGGAAACCGCCTGTGGCGGTGTCAGTTTTTTGATCACATTTACAACCAGCGGCAGTGCCAGATCTTTATAGCCTTCTGCTTTGATCGTAAAGGTATTGTCGGCATTTTCATCAAATTCGCTGTCCACTTTCAGTTTCAGGACCTGATTTCCGTATCCGTCTGTTTCCCATTTAAACTGATTCTCTGACATGCCAAACCAGCCTGCTTCTGTATAGGCTGTTCCATTTACAGTGATCGAGGTTACTTTATTTTTCCAGCCTACAAAGTTTGTCGGTGTTCCAAAGGATACCAGATAAGTCTGGCCGTCTTCGTCTTTGCTGATCATAGGCTCTGATGCCGGAACATCTTTTTCTTCACCCTGTACGGTGATCTCTGTTTCCAGAGCTTCATAATATTCTGCTTCCAGAGTCAGGGTATATGCTTTGTTCTGGTTGAACAGGTTTCCGTTATCGTAAATGGTGATGGATTTCAGATCTTCTGCTGCTTCATAGTAATAATCAGATCCTGCAACACCTTTTGCATAAATGTTTTTTCCATCTACTTTGACTGCATTTAAGTTCTTCAGGAAATCGCCTTCGGAACCATTTACGGTCAGAACCACATTCTCGCCTCTGTTGTACTGTTCTTTGTCAGAAACAAGACTTAAATTCTCTTCCAGAACTTTTTTATACTCAACCGAAAGTGTATTGTTTTTGAATCCTTCTGCTTTGATCTCTACGGTATTTGTTCCCAGTGTCAGAACAGAATCTTTGATCACCAGTTTGCCGTCCTCTACGCTGTACTGATCTTCTGTCAGTTCTTTCCGGCTCTGATTCACATAAATTCCGGTAATTTTCTCAAAGTATTCTGCTGTTCTTGCATCCTGGCCTGTCAGTACAAGATCTCTGCCTTCTGCAATAAATTCTGCATCCGCATCCAGTGTCAGGACCGGTGCTTCTTTTCCTTTGTAAGATCCGTTGTACTGTGTTTCTCCAAGCAGACCATCTTCCAGAACCACCTTAACTGCGTATGGACGGTTTTCTGTAGTAACTGCATTTTCATCTGCAACATAATCTTCAAAAGAGAGATACTGTCCTTTTAATTTTGCTTCCTGAACAGCATCATAGTAGCTTGTATAATCGTAGAATACAACTCCGTCTTCGCCATAAACGGCATCGCATGCTGTGATCTGATTATCCCAGCGCTCTGCAACTGCTTCTGCCGAAGCATTCTTCACATCCAGTGCCGTCAGGATCTTTGCATTGGAGATCAGATCCTCAGAAAATGCCAGATTTGCCGGCATAACAGAGTTTCCGCTTTCACCGTCGCTGCTGCTTCCGGAGTTTCCGCCTGAAGTCGCTCTTGTCACAACATCATAAGTCTTTGCTGTTTTTGCAGCTTTTGTTGTTTTGCCTGCAACAGTGAAAGATTTGCTCATGGTCTTAAAGCCATTTGAGTATACCGTCAGTGTGTACACACCCGGCTGTTCGATGTTGTTTCTTCCACCTTCTGCATTTACATCGTTATACAGTACAAAGGTATTTCCGATCAGATACCAGTCTGTGATTTTTTCCAGTGTTTTTACTTCTCCTGACGGAGTTTTCAGTGTTACCATCTCAACCGGAACGGTGATGCCGTATACCATGTTTTCTACCTGGAAATGAACATTCTGTCCGGATTTGATCGCACCTGTCTCAGAAATCTTCATGGACGGAGTCTGTGCATTTACCACATGGATGGATGCGATCAGGGTTCTGTTTCCATTGGAACGGATGCGTACTTTGTAACGTCCATTGGAATAGAAATTGCTCTGTCCCAGCGGAATGGTAATTCTTCCGACTACATTCCCACCATGTTCGGTGGTATCTTTTGTATAAGCGAGCTGGTCGTTCAGCGTGCTCAGGCTCTCATCGTTTGACAGCAGTGCCAGTGCACCTTCGTCTGCGATCGTATCAAACCAGTCTTTTTCTTCCTGTGTTGTGTAGTTGAACAGGATTTCTACGTTTCCGCTCACACCGTACAGATTGTCAGCATCTTCGTTTTTGCTCAATTCTGCATCCGGTGCATAATATTTCACATCTTCTTTTGCAGTTTCCTTCAGGTCAAAGGTTGTTTTTTTCGGAGTAACCCTTGCATTTCCTTCTTCATCGTAGTTGGTCAGATGATAATCCCAGGTCGGGATGGCTGCATGTGTCAGGAAATACATCGGTTCCTGTGCTTTTAGAACCGGTTTGTCCGGATTTTCATTGTCACTGAGCACAACATCCTGTGTTTTCTGGTCATCTTTTTTGGTAACAACCAGTTTTGCAGGATTTAAGCCTGTCAGCTCCCATTTCACAATGCTTCCGTCATCGGTAACTTTGGTCATAGCCCCTGTGATATCCACACCATCTACCGCAACGCTGCAGTTTTCCACATCGTAACCTTCTTCAAAAGCTACCACCAGATACTGTGCGTATCCAAGATCAAGAACTTTTGTCTGAGCTTCCTTTACCAGAACTGTTTTCGGAGCTTCTGTTTCCGTTTCCGGTGTACTTGGCGTTGCCGGTGTCTCAGTTGCCGGTGTTTCCGGTGTACTTGGCGTTGCCGGTGTCTCCGGTGTTTTATTATTATCGACTGCCGGCTTCTCTGGCAGAACTACTTTAATCTTGCAGCGATATTTTTTGCTGCCAACTTTTGCAGTGATCACAGCATTTCCTTTTTTCTTTGCTGTAACCTTTCCTTTTGAAGTAACGGATGCAACTTTCTTTTTCGAGCTGCTCCATTTCACTTTTTTCTTTGTGCCTTTTACCTTAAGCTTTAAGGTCTGGCCTTTGCTCAGTGTTTTCTTTTTGTAATTGAGCGTGGTTTTGGACGCTGCTGAAACGGTATGATACTTTGGTGTAACGTTAGCAAAAATTACCGCAAAACTCAGCAGAGCCAATACCAGCAAATTCTTTTTCCATCGCTTCATCCTCTTTTTTCCTCCATGGCTATCTTTTGTTAGTTTACTTAAACTTACGTTTGAATAAAGTAACATATTTTCTCATTTTCATCAAGTGCAAATGTGCTTAACAAGAAATTTTCTCATTGACTTTTCGTTTGTTGACAGCCATGCCATCGCCGGGCTTTTTATTATGACACTTGGTGTTTCGATGTCCGTAAAATTGAACCTCGGCGTTTCTCCGGTCAGCTCGATTCCGTAGATATCGGAACGGTGGTCGCTACTGTTCTCGTCAGATTAATCCTCGGACAAGAAGCATCTCTCGCTCTAAAGAGCTCGGTCACTTTTTATTTGCTATTTATCACCAATCCATTGTTTTGCAAGTTCTACGTCTACTTGCAGTGCCATTGCAATTTGTTCAACAGGCAATCCAAGTCTGCTAAGGGCAATCGTACCCTCTTTTTGTGCAAGTCGTTTGCCTTCCGCAATGCCAGATTCAACACCGGCCTCGTACTCAGCTTTTCGCAGTTTCCGTTCTTCCTCTTCTTTGTCATATTCAAAAATACTCATCGCAATTACCTCCGCTTTATTTTTACGAAGAAATTCCGAAAGAATGTTATTACGGATACATTCATCGACTGCCAGCTTAACTGCTTCGTTCAATTCAAATTCCTTCGCATATTTTCGAACACGATTTGCCAGGAACTTTAAGAAAAATATGCTTTGAGAATATGTTATCATAGAACTCTCAATGTTTCAATAAAAAAGCAGAAAGAAAATAAATACAACATAAACAATAAGAAATATAAATGTCTGAAATTAGATGGAGATATTATAAAAATAAAGAATCGGAAAATGCCGTTTGCTGTTCATGTTGGTATATACTATAATAGAAAAAAGCACCGGAAAATTATATGATGGAAAGGGAGATGCAAATGAAAAGTGTAAAGAAATTCAGGGCTTTTTTAGGTGGTTTTATTCTTTTTCTGGCACTGATGTTCACAGTGGGTTCTGTGAATGTCAAAGCGGCGGCACCGAAGCTGAGTAAAAAGAAGATTACCATCTATGTAGGGCACACCGGAAAGCTGAAAGTAAACAATGCCAGGAAGAAAGTGAAATGGACTTCTTCGAAAAAGCAGATCGCAGCTGTTTCTTCTAAGGGAGTTGTAAAAGGGAAGAAAGCGGGAAGTGCGGTGATCACTGCGGCAGCAGGAAACAAAAAGTGGACATGCAAAGTTACTGTTCGAAATAACGTATCGGTAAGCAAAGGTGCAATCAAGATTTTGCCGGGTAAGTCAAAGAAGGTCAATATTAAAATTCAGAAAAATGTAAATAATATACGATTTAAAATTAAAGATCCAAAGGTTGTTTCCTGTAAATGGGGCAAATGGAAAGGAATGTCGATTCCTCTGACAATTACAGCGAAACAGTCCGGTTCCACTTATATAACGCTTACAAATACTTACAGCAAAGAAAAAGTAAAAATTAATGTTACTGTCCCTGCTGAATGGGACGATGTAGAAGTAGTCATTCCGGAAACCATCGGTGAACAGGGTTACGAATCAAACCGTATGAAAATCACAAACTACAGTTTTTATCAGCCATCCGGTTGGACAGGCAGTTACTATATGCATGTAAAATTCAAAATGGTAAAATACGGAAAGACAGGAAAAAACAAACTGGGGCGAATACGTTTTCTTTTATGATAAGAACGGAAATATCCTGGATAAATCACAGCTATATGCGAGTGCACTGGCAGTGGGAAAATCATTTAGTGATGAGTTGTTAGTTCCGGAGGGAACAGCTAAAATCGTATTTATGGAGTATCCGGATGTGTCAGGAGATCATAACAACAGCGGAAATGATAATGGCGGAACACAGGATGGCGATAATTCCTCCACAAAAGATCCTTTAAAATGGGACGCTTCTGATCTTAAGAAAATGAACAGTTATGCGGATAAGGCGGCTGAATGGGCAAAAAAAGCATTTGATTATGCATCCAAAGCCAAGAAACAGTCAGGCATGAGCCAGAATTATACGGTAATGGCAATAACAGCCCTTAAGATGGCAAAAAATCATATGCAGAATGCCTATGATTATGCGATTGTGAAGGAGAATGCAAATCTGATAGACGCAGATGGCAATCCGGCTGGTACTTTGCAGGAGCGCACGCAGGAACTTTTGAGTGTATTTGATGGATTGGACGATCTGACAAATACAGATACAGATACGATTTATAATATGGCAACGGATGCCATGACAAAAACGGCTACATACAAAGTTTTGACAGCAAGATTGCTTCTGTAAAACCCTGGTGGAAATAGCATAATGGATTTTTTAAAACGTTCACAAAAAATCTGACAAGCCCCAAAAGCAGAAACAAAAATGCCCTGAACTTCCGGAGATGATCCTACAGATATCTCCTTTGGTTCAGGGCATTTTTTATTTTATATTTCCATACCGATCAAATGCGTTCGACTTGAATGAGCAGCAAGTGCTTTGACCTGTCTGGAATTATTTTGCAAATTCTTCCAGCAATTCAGCGATACGATCCTGGCAGCCGCCGCAGAGGGTTCCGGCTTCGGTTGCTTCACCGATTGCATCAACGGTAGTATGACCTTCGTCATACGCTTTTTTGATATCTCCGGCTGTCACATCAGCACAGAAACAGATGGTTTCATTTAAATCCATACTGGCACCTCCGTGGAAATGAATTTATTCTGGTCGGAGAAAACTCCAACTTCTGCGTGCGTTCGACTTGAATATTATTCTCCGAAGTATCTCTTAAGCAGACCTGCGAATGCTTTTCCATGTCTTGCTTCGTCTCTTGCCATTTCATGAACGGTGTCATGGATTGCATCCAGGTTCAGAGCTTTTGCACGTTTTGCCAGATCTGTTTTACCTGCGGTAGCACCGTTTTCTGCTTCTACACGCATTTCCAGGTTTTTCTTTGTGCTGTCTGTTACAACTTCACCAAGCAGTTCTGCAAATTTAGCAGCGTGCTCAGCTTCTTCATAAGCTGCTTTTTCCCAGTAAAGACCGATTTCCGGATAACCTTCTCTGTGAGCAACTCTTGCCATAGCCAGGTACATACCTACTTCAGAACATTCACCCTCGAAGTTTGCTCTCAGGTCAGCTTTGATGTCTTCCGGAACATCAGAAGCGATACCTACTTCGTGCTCTGCAGCCCATGCCATTGTTGTATCCATCTCTTTGAATTTAGAAGCCGGTGCTTTACATACTGGACAGACTTCCGGAGCTGCTTCGCCTTCATAAACATAACCACATACTGTACATACAAATTTTGCCATTTTCTTGATCTCCTTTTCACTTTGATTTTTAATAAGCTAATCCTGGGATATCCAAAACTTTTACGCTCTGAACATTCACAGGTTGAATCCTTGCTATTAATAATAGTAATTGTTACTGATATTAAGATAGCACATCTTTTGCTTTCCGTCAAGACTTTTTTAATAGTTTTTTTCATTAAGTTTTGCGGGGTTTTTGCTGTAGTGTGTTTAACAACAGAATTTTCCTGTTTTAGCAGATATCTATATTATGCTAAACATTTTTTGCAGATTCCGTAAAAAGTAGTCGTGTGACTTCTGATTTTGCCATCAAATTTTTTTTGTGCTGCGATGGTGATCTCCTCGTTATCATCCAGGAAGATATCTTCTACACAATGGCATCTTTCACACACAAAGTGATCGTGTGGTGTGATCCTGCCATCGAAACGGTCAGCACTATCTCGCATATTTAACTTGAGGATCTGTCCGGTCTCAGAGAGCAGGGACAGATTGCGGTAAACCGTACCGAGACTGATATTTGGAAAGCTCTCCCGCAAATTCATGTAAACCATATCAGCAGTCGGATGTTCTTCCGAGTGAGCAAGAAAATCCCGGATGGCTTCTCGCTGTTTACTGTACTTTAAAACTGCCATAATGTTCTCCTTTAGATAAATGATGCCAAGCTTAAAAATTTCAAGTTAATCCTGATATCATAATATTAGTAATAGTTATTATTATAATAATCTAAAAAAAACCGTTTGTCAATGCTTTTATTTTACAAAAAGATTGACTATACTAATATCGAATAGCATTTCAGGAATATACGGTAAGCAACAGGAAAATAATGGATATCAGGAGGAAATACAATGGAAAAAACATATGATTTGATCATCATTGGTTCGGGCCCTGCAGGTTTAAGTGCTGCGATCTATGCCCAGAGAGCGGGACTGGATACTCTGGTTCTGGAAAAGGAATATATCAGTGGAGGACAGGTAGTGAACACGGCAGAGGTGGATAATTATCCGGGACTGCCGGGAATGAATGGATATGAGCTTGGCATGAAATTCCGTTCTCATGCGGATGCACTGGAGGCGAAATTTCAGATTGCAGAAGTAAAAGACATTATAATAGAAGAAACACAGAAAACGGTGCGTACAAACGAAGGTGATTTTTATGCAAAAAATATTATCATCAGTACGGGGGCAAGCCACAGAAAACTGGGCGTTCCGGGTGAAAGAGAGCTGGCAGGCATGGGTGTTTCTTACTGTGCGACCTGTGATGGAGCATTCTTCAGGGGAAGAACGGTTGCCGTAGTAGGCGGCGGAGATGTGGCAGTCGGCGATGCCCTGTTTCTGGCACGGGGATGTGAGAAAGTATATCTGATCCACAGAAGAGATGAACTGCGTGCTGCAAAGAGCCTGCAGAAGAAATTAATGGCTCTGCCGAATGTGGAGATTATCTGGGATACGGTTGTTCATGAAATCTGCGGTGAAGATCAGGTTGAGGCATTATTTATTGAAAATAAGAAAACCGGTGCGAAGAAACATCTTCCTGTGGACGGTGTGTTTGTGGCCGTCGGTATGAAACCAAATACGAACATGGTTCCGGATGAAATTAAAAAAGATGAGGCAGGTTATATCGTGGCAGATGAAAATTGTGTCACAAATGTTACGGGAATCTTTGCAGCCGGTGATGTGCGTACAAAAATGTTACGTCAGATTATTACAGCCGCAGCAGATGGTGCAAATGCAGTAGAGTCCGTTCAGCACGGTATTTAATGCTAATATCCGGAACAAAGCGGAATATACGTGAATTGCAGAAGTATAAAATAATTTGCAGAGCCTCTTTTAAAGTCAAATACGGCTTCATATCTGTGAAAAAATATTTGAAAAATGTATGAAATCTGTATAAAAGATATTAATTACTGTTGACAAAACACCTTCGGTTTGTTATGATTAGCGTGTAAAAAATGTAACAGTTTTGTAATAAATGAAAATTGCACAGTGTTTTCAATACATGGAGGTAGATATAAGTAATGAAAAGAGGAGTAGTAAAAGTCACTGCATGTTGTCTTGCAGGAAGCGTTATTTTCGCAAGCACCGGTCTTACCGCTTTTGCAGCAGGGGAGATGCCATTAGCAGGAATCGGAGCTGAGATTATTGCAAGTCAGGAAAAGAAGGAAAATTCTGGAACAAAAAAAGTGATTGCAACCGGTTACGACAGTCTGGTAATTGCTCAGGTTGATGAATATGTAAATATTCGTGATGAAGCAAGCACAGAGACAGGTCAGATCGTTGGAAAGTTATATAACAATTCAGCAGCAGAGATCATTGGTCAGACAGGTGACTGGTACCTGATCAAATCCGGAGATGTTACAGGATATGTAAGCAAAGATTATTTCGTAACAGGTGCACAGGCAGAAGAGCTGGCAGCAGAAGTCGGAGATGATGTAGCTACGGTAAATACAGAGACTCTGATGGTTCGTAAGAAAGCAAGCACCGATTCCGATATTATCGCACTGGTTGGAGACTCACAGCAGCTTCAGGTTATTGATCAGGAAGACGGCTGGGTAAAAGTAGCAGTTGATAATGACGTAGTTGGATATGTTTCCAGCGACTATGTAGATTGTGAAACAAAATTTGTAGAGGCAGAATCCATCGAAACGAGTACAGCAAGAGAAGAGGCAGTACAGAGTGCTCTGGATCGTGCAGATCAGATGAAAGAAGCAGCAATCAATGCGATGAACAATGCGGATGCAAACGAAGCAGCATATGCAGCACAGGAAGCAATCGTAGCAGCGGCAGAAGCAAAACAGCTTGCATCTGAGCAGGAATTAGATTATAACGTACAGGAAATCGCTTCTACCGCAGTAAGTTCTGCAGATGAAGCACAGTATGCAGCATATATGGCTGAACAGTATCAGGCAGCAGCAGAGGCACAGGCAGCAGCAGAAGCGGAAGCAGCACGCCAGCAGGCAGAAGCAGAAGCAGAAGCAGCGTATGCAGCACAGCAGCAGGCACAGGCATCTCAGCAGCAGAATCAGAATTGGAGCGGTGATCAGACACAGCAGGAAACACAGGCACCGTCCACAACAACGGATACAACGACAACACCGGATTACACAACAGGTGATACCACAACAACACCGGACTACACGACAGGTGATGCGACAACAACACCAGATTACAGCACAGGTGATGTTACCGTTACTCCGGATTACGGCACAGGCGATACAACGACAACACCGGATTATACAACAGGTGATACCACCGGAAGTACAACGACAGACAGCTCTGCACCATCGGGTTCTGACTATACCGGAGATGTTCCACAGTCAAATGCAAGCAGTTCGGATTCTCTCAGACAGAGCGTTGTAAACTATGCACTTCAGTTTGTTGGTAATCCATATGTATATGGTGGTACAAGCCTGACAAACGGAACAGACTGCTCCGGATTTACACAGTCTGTCCTGGCAAACTTCGGAATCAGCATTTCACGTACAGCTGCATCTCAGTCAGGCGGCGGTACTGCAGTAGATATGAGCAATTTACAGCCGGGCGATCTGTTGTTCTATGATAACGGAAGCGGTATCGGACACGTATCCATGTACATCGGCAATGGTCAGGTTGTTCACGCAAGTAACGAACAGACCGGTATCATCGTATCAAGCGTAGATTACAGAACCGCTTGTGCAGCAAGAAGTTACTTTTAAGAATAAGATTAATTGAACAGAGAACTAAAACGGGAGTGTTCGCAAGAACGCTCCCTTCTTACGTTATAAGGAAAAATACTGCGTTTCTGCGGAGTGTTTATCTTAATTGAAGGTTGAAGGCTGATAAGATAGATTTGTTGCATATTGTTTGCGGAAGCGGAAGTCTTCTGGAATTAAGATGAAATAATTAGATAATTTTAAATATTTACACGGTGATTAAGACAATTCTAATTAAATAGAAAAACAATAAAAAAAGCCGTTTGGCAAAATGCACAAAAGATTTGAGATATAAACAGAGTGTGGATAAATTCCTGTGGATTCACGCACGAGTTATCCACAGTAAAAAATGTCGAATTTGCTGAAAAATAGAGTTATACACTGAGTTATCAACATTATCCACATTTTTTGTGCACAAAGGCAGTGTTTATAAATTCCAAAAAACAAACGCACGTTTTGTGAAGAAATGATAAGTGATGTTTTCAAACGTCAAAAAAGTGAAAAATCGCATATTTGTATACTTATAAAAAATGAGTGAATTATCAGAAAATTATAATTTGCTCATGGAAAGTATCATGTTAATCGGTTCCCCTTTTATTCCCTTAAGTAAATATCCAAAGAGCTGCTCAGAATCGCACGCCAGGCAACAATTTTTGCAGCCGGAAATGAAGAAAGCGATCGTAACAGTAAAAGTAAAATAAAAAGTTGTGGCGGAGGTTTCAGAATGTGCAAATGAACGCCATAGAAATGATTTTATAAAATATGACGCCATGATGATTCGAAAACAATCTTCTGACACGCTGCGTTTCCTGTTCGGTTCGCTCGCCTGTTAGCCGCCCTTCGCCTA
>OGXC01001991.1_pt1 | contig 14671 bp, 12 predicted proteins | sample 1576201 | NCBI WGS metagenome assembly OGXC01 (sample SAMEA3541562, study PRJEB24748) | human gut metagenome | biome: human gut; feature: human-associated habitat; material: faeces | place: China | collected 2012 | reverse complement strand
TTTTTCCCGATGGTGAGATATTGCAGCATACTTAATATTCCGGATATCTTTAAGCACCAGACGTGGGTAAAACAGATATTTAGAAACGCCATAACTCCAACGTCCAACCGCTACATGAGTGAGATCCTTATAACTGATCAGTTCTGTGACAACATCTCTTTTTTGAGTAGCCAACCGACAGCGCCTATTCTCCATCAACTCAAGACCGGCAACCGGGCGTTGTCCTCCTATACGGTTGCCAAGTGTCATGCGCCACTTCACGAAGTAGTCTCGAAAATAATAGTAATTCTTTATATTTCCCTTTGCAACCTCTTTGTAATCGGATTCCAAACCACGATCGGTCCAAGATTCAAGCCAAGCAGTTATTTCTGGACACTCTGTCCACTCCTTAACAAGTTTCCCATCCTTTATGCTTTTAATGTATATAGCTGGTCCGAGCCCATATAACATGTTGACCTGTTTGGTTATCAATCGAGGCAATAAACGATTCTTCTTGATATCGCTCTCCACTTCCTCGCATTTCATATTATTCGCTCCACGCGAGCACACATTAAACCCTCCGATTGATTGCCAATTATAGTCAGCAGGAAGGACTGTATTTGAATTCACGAATCCCGGATCCTTTAACCCTGCTGTAGGATTCGTCCCCAACTGAAAGGAAATAGTATTGCTAGTGTCCATATAGCAACCATAATTACCCAACATTTCTACACTATCGCTCATAACCAGTCTATTTTATGCAGTTTATATCCATCTTGAGGAAACCCCATGTAACGAATAAGTATACGATAACACATCTTGGGATTACCATCCCGATCATTAAATAGAAAGAAGTTATCACTGTCAATACTAAACCTCTCCTCCGGAAGTTGTGTCCTAAATGTACAGCCCTCTTTTACTACCAACTTCTCGGATGCCTCTCCCCTCTGCCGGGAATAAGGAAAGAAAGCAATGGTAAAGCAGCCATTTGGCAACTTTGATATCTCCTTCGCCCATTGCAGTGCAACCATACCTGTCATCGTCGTTTCCATGCCCGAAATTATCGTTTTTGCTCCCCTCTCGAAAGGACGTACCCCGGCGTCTGTCATATTTCCTGACAAATGTGTTTTTGTGCACCTCAAACCGGTTTTTCAGCGGGGCGTGGAGAATTTCGCCTCCCGTTTTTTCTTATTTTTGTTTTCAAAACGTCTTTTCTCTGATAAATAAGCGTTTAGATATAAAATCAATGTCAAAAGCATGGTATTATACAAGATTCGCGGGTTATTATATCACTCCAGTACGCATATTATATCCCCATATTTTCGGGCAAATCATCCGGAATGTTCCTCAATTCACCTTGTATCCTGTCACCGTACAATCCAAAAAGCAGGTAGATAAGTGCAGAAGGGAGCTGTGTTGTTAGCCCCGCCTGGTGTTTTAGCGGTACTTTAACTTCAGAGGACTTATCCAGTTCAACACGTCCGTCTGTTTTCTTCAATGGAGACAAAGGAATAGCACTACAAAGATTCGGGCATTCATTCTCATCAATCCGACATACAGGTAATGCATTACTTCGCTCACCAAACAAAAGTAATAGAAGTTTAAATTGCTGCCAATGGTAAATAGTAGACTGTCCTTCGTTCATGAGTTCAACAGAGAAGCCGTAACTTTCTAATTCTCTTTTCAATATACGTGCGTCTGATGTTATTTTTTCCAGGTCTTCCCGACGTTTATTTGCTGCCCGGTCATGATAAAGTACAATCTGTTTATTAATCGCATCATTTCCGAAAAACTCAAAGATTTGTCTTGCCAGTTCCGGCTGCTCTGCCGGATAATAACAAGTAAACTCTTTTATAACCCGAAGTTCATGACCATAATCTTTCTCTTGAGCAGCAACAATACTGGAGAAGTGTCCGGGATCGTAGCCAAGAAGAATTCGTTCACGTTTATCATAGTATTTCAGATATCTGGAGGTTAAAACAAAGTGTTCACGCAAATCCAACTTCAAAATTGATTCATAGCGATATCCATCAGAGAATTGATGTTTATCTTTTCGATAGTTGGCAAAGAATTTATTAACAACTTCCTTCTTCCGGATTGCACAAATTGAAGTCAGGAACTCATCAATGTCAAGCGACTCCAACTGGGTACGGAAAAACTTAGGTCCAAGTATGTCTTTATTTGCAAAAGAAGAAGCACGGATATAATAACTCGCATTTCTACGCATATCTGCAAGACGTGGTTTCCAAATTCCTACAACACGTTTCGCTTTTTCTGTTTCCAAACGTAGGGATTCAATGATAACAGGGTTCTTTTCCTCTCTCATTCGATGATTGTTTCGATATATTTTATATAAAGCAGCATGCAAATATAAGGCAGCGGACGCAATCTCATCAATAAGTTCATGATTGACATTATTCTCGTATTCTTCATACCAATTATCTTCTCCTAAATCCAAGCGGGCCGTATCGGACACGCCTGTTATTCCCTGATAATAAGGAGACATTCGAATAGAAGCGGAAGAGCCACGCAAAGAAGGAAACAAACGAGTCTTTAATTTCTCTCCTTTATTATGTTTCATCTCTTCTACAAAGGCATGTACTCCACTTCGTCCAGCTACAGACTCCGGCTGATCAGAACTAACCATCTGAAGATGGTGACCATTTCGAAATAAAATACTATGTTTCGGATAAGCAATTGGATACCGTGGCTTTCTAAAATGAGAAGGTATTTTTGTTTCACCTACAATATAGTCAATACCATATTCAAGCATGGATCGTCGGCCATCACCCACTGGCTTAGAAAAATACGCTTGGATATTAGGCCAAACATTCGTCATAAGTGCTACATACGTTTTATGAACTAAGAATGAAAGTTCTCCAGGCATATCATTTGCAACTCGAATGATACGTGGTCCCATCACGCCCTCCGTTTTACCTGTTGCACGACCGGCTTCTACAATAAGCACATTCGAATCAATAACATTCGCTCTGATCTGCATTACATTCTGATAACATTCTTCAAACGTTGCAGTCAAATCTAAAGTCGTAGGGTTCGCACCAAGCGATTGTGACGACTGTGTATAAAGTTCTATTCCCATATTACTCTCCTGTTTCTTCAGGTTCAACAATCTCAGCTTCCTGAATATCAGCATCACGCAACAAACGTTTCTTATCAGCCTTTTCAACGGGAAGAGAATCAATAAGGTTGATATAGAACCCCTCATTGTTTTTGCGGGCTATCTCCTTAATTGATTTCTTTTGGAAACCCAACTCTTCCGGAGCAAGATTTGGAGATATAAGAAATACAATACCAAGGTCACGATCCGCTTCTGCTATTTCCGAGGCTCTACGCCGACATTCCAAAGCAGCATTGTAACATTTCTCCTGTGTCTTATAATCTCCCCGTACAGCGCATAATTTCGCTAAATCTTCGTATTTGTCTGCATAGTTAGACTCCCACACCTTGATGGATACATTATTATCAATATTAAAGTAATTTATAGCAGCATAAATACGAGCTTTACAGGTTCGTTCATCAATATTAATCTGCTGAGAAGCATTAATTCTCTGCCGCAATAATTTAGCTGCACGAGTAATATTTCTCTCATACTCAAATATCTCCGCAGCCCATTGCAGCTGCTTTAAAAATAGCCGAATCTCCTCCGGAATTCCTGAACAACGTCCAGTCGTCAGAAACTCGGAAATCAAATCGGGATGTATCTTATCAAGGGTATCTAATTGTGTCATACTCCAAACAATTGTTTTCGTAGGTCTAATTCAACACGTAAATTCTTACGTTCCTCTAGGGTATTAATAGCATCAATGTCTCCAGATTCAGCTTTTTTCGCCAATTCTGCATCAATATTATATTCTCCTAGAGCACGCCCATTATTATAAGCGTCATAATACACATCACCAACAAGGGTGATCCGGACAGTCAATGCCAGCTTCTCTTTGCCACGAAGTCCAAGAAGACTGCAGATACGTTGTGGAGTGTATCCAAGTGCGCCAAAAGTGCGCACCTGCGATACATATTCATCACCAACCAGAGCAATATTATCTACGTTAGAAGTAGGTGCTAGTTCATTTTTCATACAATAAGTCTTAATGTTTCTTCAGGAGTCATCAATTCCTCTCCACGAATCAACCGGACGGCCTGCTCTGGAAACATTGCCCGATATCGAGACACGGTTGCAGAGACATAACGTGGATCTATTTCCATCGCATAGCAAATTCGATCCGTTTGTTGACAAGCCATGAGTGTAGAACCGGATCCGGAAAAGAAATCTGCTATAATCTGTCCTGGTGCACTAGAGTTGCAAATAGGATATGCCATTAATGCTATTGGTTTCATAGTGGGATGGATGGCGTTTCGTTGCGGTTTATCAAAGTTCCAAACTGTCGTTTGTTTCCGATCTGAGTTCCAAAAATGTCCGGCTCCCGGTTTCCAACCATATAAACATGGTTCATGCTGCCATTGATAGTCTTGGCGTCCCATGACCATTGAATTTTTTACCCAAACACAACACTGCGCTATTTTAAACCCAACTTTTCGTAAAGATGCACGAAAGTTTTCGCCCTCACTATCCGCATGAAACACATAATAGGAACCGCCTGGTTTCAAGATTGAAAACATTACAGTAAAGACTTGACGTAGGAAAGTGGCGAACAAATCATTTTCCATTGAATCATTCTGAATCGTAAGTTCATCTTCTGTTGCTCCCTGATAAGCAACATTATATGGCGGGTCTGTTACAAGTAAGTCAGCGTATTGCCCATTCATTACGGCAGAAACATCTGCTTTTGAACGACAATCTCCACACATCAGGCGATTATTGCCAAGCAACCAAATATCACCAGGCTGGGCAAAAACAGAGCTAGAAGACTCATTTTCATCAGAAGGAACAGAAAATTCAATATTATCCTCCTGAATAGTTTCAGATTCATGTTCTTGAGAGAACAAAGGAGTCCCAATAGAATAATCGACTGCTTTTACCTCGTAACCAAGGTTGAAACGTTCTATTGTGTCGTTATCTATATTATACTTTTTAAAAAGCAACGTATCGGGATTCTTCGTTGCAAACTCAGAGTTATACGCTGCAATTTCTTCGACAGCCTCTTTTTTATCTGCCGCGAAAATAGGTTCATAGGGTATTTCAGGTATTGTGAATCCTGATTTTCGCAATGCGAGTAATGCTTTACGCCGCTGATGGGCATCAATAATCCAGAGTTTCCCATCCGGATCCTTCCAGGCTTTAAATGCATACTTGAAACCACGGGTGATAATAAGCATCTGTAGTTTCGATAGTTTATCAGGATCCGATTTCTTGAAATCCTCCTGAAGCTCTAAGAATGAATCCAGCGGGGCAGTTGGCAAACCACCCAAATTAAATACTTCTATTAGCTTTTCCATAATCTACTTTGATTCTTCGAGAATTGATTTAAATAAGGCTTCCCGGTCACGAAACCGACGAAGGTGTTCTTTATCTTGCGACCGTTTACTTTCACGTTCAGGTCGTTTTAGAAAGGATTCGTATCTGCGAATATTATCGGAGCAGTTCTTATATCGGCGAAGAAATTCCAAAGGATCGGATGCTCGCAAACGTTCTAGTTCGGCTCTTTCAGACCGATGAACAATCAACGGATGTTTATACCTAAATATTCCAGTGTCGTTGTACGTTTGCAGCTCGGAGAATGCCAACAAGTTACGAATTCGGAGTTCAGCCATATCAACAACTGCACGCTTAGTCGGTTTCTTATCTAGCAATTCATCGAGCTGCTTCATTTTTTTCCAAGTCACTACACGATCATTATATAGGATCGTAGCTATTTGGACGTTTTCGTCTTCGAGGTCTTCCCAGTCGATTTGCGGATACTCCTCGTGCTTTTGCTTTTTGGAACTACCTTGGTAGGTTCTTTTTTTTTCTCTTCCTCTAAGGCTTGTTCAGCCTGTTCTGCACGTTCTTCTGCTTCTGTTCTTGCATCCTGCTCTGCCTCGAGCTCTTCTTTCAGTTCCTGATTCTCTTGCTCCAAGGCTTCAACTTGTTCTGCAGCTTGAGACGCACATTTCTCCGCCTTTTGCTCTTTCTGCTTATACAGTTCCGCTTCGGCTTGCTTTTCGTAAATCTCGGCATCGATCTCGAATGGGTTCTTTTCCCCCTGCATTGAAGTTCTTTCCACTGCCCCTTCCTTAGCAACCAAGTCAGTTGCCGTATTTCCGTCATGGGAATCTTCAGTTTCTGAAGAATGGACAGGAGCTCCTCCAGATCCTTCTGAATTGTCAGATAACAATTGTTGAGAAACATCAAGTGCGTTCCCGGCTTTATCACAATTTCCCGAAGTGTCCCCTCCTGATTGAATTTCTGATTCAGCACATGTTCCACTGGTATCAGATATATTCTCTTCTCCATTTGTTCTTTTGTTTTTTTCACTTTCACGACGATTTATCCGGATAGCATCCTTTGACTTTAAGTCTAACAATGTATACAGAATATCATCTGCATAACGTTGTGGGTTACGTACAAACATCTTAAGTTTAGGATGTTCTGGAGCAGCAGCCTGAAGCAGGGCTAAATCTGCTCCAGCTGCCGCTGAATTACGTAACTCATTAAAGTATTTCATTTTCTCTTTAAATCCGTACATAACTTATGCTGTTTGAATTCGACTTCCAGAAACTTCAATGAGAGTAGCAGGGTCCAAGATCCGGAATGTAATGGAAGAACCAGCCTTCGCAGTCCAAGTAACCCCATCTTCCAAGATAAATGTCGAGCCATCCGCTATTGTCGCTGCCTTATCAGTTCCAGTACCGTTTAGGGTTATATGCCTGCCTTTATCATTATTTGTTAAGCCTGTAACCGTTTCAATTGTATAAGCAGCCTCCGCTCCATTCGGAATTTCATAGGAATTGGCAGTAGCTTTAATAGTTAGTTCATTAGTTCCAGGTGTATGCACTTCAGCCGGAGCTTTTATTATATCACCCACATACTTGTAATACTGCATGATCGAAGTACGCTCAAATGTAAATGTAATATACCGACCATCTTTATCATTCTTTGCTTCATACGTTTTCAGCACCATAGGTCTGTCATACTCGCCCAAAATATACCATTGATCCTCTCCAATCTCCTTGAATAGAATTATGAACTTACCGCCCGCATGTCCCTCTACAAAATTAAGCAGCTGATCACGCATACCTCCCATTATAGCGACAAACTGATTAGTTCCTGAAGTAGTTATATCTCCTTTCTCTCCATTCGCGACATAAGTTGGAATATCGTGTGCCTCGAAATATTGCATATATTGCCCGGCAAGCATTGGGATTGTCGCCACCTCCCGGTTGGCATTTGGCTTAGGAAACTTCACATTTGGATTTACCTGATGAACGTCAACCAAGTAAATTTTATAGGCAATATTGGACCCATGAGTTACTCTATCGGACACATCATCTATACTACCAATTGCCATCATACTGGCCAAAGAAGTTCCTGAAAATCCTGCCATACAATACATCGAATGAGTAGAATCCAAAAACATACCAATTACAAAAACAATGGCAAAAAGAAGAGTCAATGATAAGAAAAGTCTCATCTGCATTTTATGTGCATATTGATTTCCTTTCTTATAAGGATTATTAATTTTTTTAGCTTTCATAAAACATAATTTTTGTGATTAAGAAAAAAAGGGTGGGCAGAACTCCCACCCCATGAAAACAAACACCTATAAAAAACGAAAAAGAACTATCTCACACCTGGAAGATTAGGCTGCAAATCCGCGTTCACCGTACGAACTCCTCCAACGCAACGTTCCAATTCACGGAAATTTCCTTTGCTATTCAAAAGAACAAGGATATAATCCCCAACCTTTGTTGGAGTGTAATCCGATGTAATATCAGCGAACTTACCTGATTTTGCAATGGTAGACACGTTAGTCGTAGAACCGCATTCAATAAGATATCCCACCCCTGCTTTGGCATTCGTTATATCCGTAATAACCGTTTCCTTAGTATTTTCTACAGTAACATGCCAAAAGCCTTCCTTTGCATCAATAGTAATAGCATCAGCAGCAACATCAACAGAAGGTTTATTCATGAAAATCTGTTGCCACTCATATTGGTTAGCAATAAGTTCCTCACGAGTTTTGAACCGGCGCCCCAAGAAAGCTGCTGCTGTACCTTCTTTCCAAGTTGACCAGCATTTCACCATCTCCATGTCATCTTTCGCTTTGAAAGCCATCATTTCTCCAGGAATGTATTCCAAGAACTGTAGATTACCCGGTACATCAAGAAACATCAAACAGCTCTGCCCCAAGTAAGGCAACCATTTAATGGTAAGTGATGTATCGGGAACAACATTCAAATAACTTCCGGGACCTGTAAAATCAAGATCTTTGCCATATTTAGCCCGACAGCCTTCCTTCCACCAAGATTGATGCAGACTATTAAGGTAAATGACGTGTTGGTCCAAATCCATGTCTTCCGTACATCTTTTAATAATATCAGCTACAAATTCTTTCACTGCATCCACCATCGTTTCTTTTGTATAAGAACGGTAAGAAGGGTCATCATGCAAGAGTATCTTGTTCTCATGAAAATAACGAATCAAGGTATAGACAATACCGGTAGAAGCATTCAAAAAGTGGGAAGGAATACCTGTTTCCGGTTTCGCATAAATACCACGAATACGGCGTTTGTTTTGTTCTACTTGCGCAGTTTCCAAGGTATTGACAATACAATATTCAATCAAAGACCATTTAATCGGATCGGAACCCTCTTTATTGAGATAGCCGATATACATTCGTTCCAACTTCTTCATCGGTCCGAACTTCATCTTAATCATCGCGTCGTCAACGTGACCCATCTCATTTTCGAGTTTCATTCCACCCTTCCATACTTCTCCTTCTTGCCATCCTTGAGACACCTCGTCAAAGAAGGTATTGAAAACAAGATCATGGTCTTGAACACCATAGCGAACTGGAAAGAACTGAGATAATTCGCGTTTCTTCAACACGCGGGCAATCAATGCATCCTGCCGACGAATTACATATTGGTCACCGACTTTCGCATCGTCAACACCACCCAAATCCGTCGAGAACTCACCTGATGCCAATTTAACAGGATCAAGCAAATGATTTTTATTCAAGTATTCATACCGTCTTGCCAAAGATTTAGAATATGCAGACACTTCTTGATAAAAAGCCTTTTCTTCTCCTTCATCTATCTTAGTAGAGGAATAGTCGGGATTTTCAGCAATCTTGTTCCATCTCTTATTCATGTCAAACATGGGAACTTCGATACCGAATAAATGGCTTTTGGTTGTTCCTGGACCATTGATTCTCATTATTGTAGCAGTAGTTACGACAGCAGTCGCGGCGTCTTCCGCTGCCTGATCAGACATTTGTTTTACCAGCTCTTGTAATTGACCGTTTTGTTTCACAACACTTCTCGTCAGAGACAAAAGATCTTCAGCCGTAGCTTCCGTTTGTTTTGTGGATTTGTCTTCAGGAGCATCCACATTCTCTTTAGGAGCTACAATACCAGCTAACAAAGACTTCATTTCATTCATATCTTCTTGCGACAAACGTGGTTTGGAATCAGCATCCATGTCATCACGAAGATTAGCTTGAAACTCTTTCTGATAGCGATTGACAATCGCTTCAACATCTTCTGAGGTCAATTGATTGTTCTTAGCTTTATCCGATAGCTTTAGAAATTGTAAAACAGTTCGGAGTCTTTCTCTTAAATCCATAGTTGATTAAATGTTAAATTAGACATACTTATTTATTTTATTTCGAAGGGTAATGCTGTCCAAGTATTCCCGCCCACGCGAATTTGCGTGGGCGATAGCTTCAGGAAGGGTCATTATAGAATCAATCAACCCTTTATCAATCGAATGTTGAGCATCAAAAGTTTCGCCCTGGAACACTGGATCATCTTCCGACAAACCAGCAAGTTGAGGACGAGATAATTTTACTTCGCTTAAAAACTGAACAGTAAGTGGATCCAGCACTTCTTCTATATATTGTTCCGGACGCCCAGCACATAAATCTTCGAATTTTTTATTTTTAAGCGGAGACAGACTCGATTTTTCTTGAACAAGTTTGATACCTAGTTTCTCATAATAAGCAGAAAAATCATAAAAGCCTATCATTGTACCAATACAGCCAATCTGATCGTTTTTCGTTAATGCATGTATGCCATTAGCACTGTGACAAGCAATGTAATATCCGGCAGAAGCACAATATTGCTCAACCAAGACTTCTATCGGCTTCTTCAGCGAACGCATCGTTTCAGATAACCGATCCAAATACCAGGCTTCCCCGCCACCGGAATTTATATGAAGAAAATGTACAGAGATGGAAGGGTTATTCTCTGCAGCAATCAAATCTCTCTCTAATTGTTTAGAAGAGAAATACCAGGAAGAACTGGATGTGATTGTTCCCCAAATCCTATGATAAGCAATAGAACCTTCCGGCAGTTCTCCTGACAGAAAATCATTAGTCAAGTTGATACCTTTAAGTTCTGCAGTACCTTCCAGTTCCTTTTTTAACTTAGCAACCGCATTATCTACCTTTTCTTTATAGGTTGGTGGATTTGCAAGAAAAAAAAAGGATCCAGGTACCGGATTCTTTTGGTCTAAAACGGGAAAACACTCCATCATAGCAGTAGCATACGCTTCTGCCGTGATGAAGAGTTTGGATGTGATAAGTAAATTACGAAGAAATGTCCTATTCATTGTAGCGCATCTTTTCAGCGAAGGTAGCCAGTGAAAAGAAGGCTATGAAGGACCGCTTACGTGGGCAAAAAAGGAGAATGCAACATCTTGCAAGATATTTTCAGAGTTGATGTATTCAAATTTGCAAAGATGGATACCAATGCAGGAACATCCTCTGTACCTATGGCAAAACACTTCTCGGAAGAATCCCGAAAGTAAATAACAGCATATCTTTCACACTCAAATTCTTTCAATGTATCAATATCCGGTGTTTCGATTGTGATATTTTTACTACAATCAAACAATCTGCCGGAAGCAGAATCCGCACAAGTAGGAACGAAAGAAAAAGAATCAGCAAAAAAAACATACTCTTCTTTTTTCATTCTTCTGACAGGTTTCACTCTAATGATAACAGACAACTCTTTCATGATTTGATAAACATTTGATTATTAACAAGTTCGCCATACAGCGGACATTTTTACGCCATTTTGGGACAAAAAACATAGTTCGGTCGGTTATTTTTTACTTGTTTTTTAACCTCTTTTTATATTCTCTCCGTACCTTTCGTTTCCGCATGTTCTCCCTCCAGCGATAGAAGTTTTTTAAGAGTGCATCTTCTGATACTGATTCAATACAATAAGAACACATAAAATGATTCACAACTTCCAAGTTGTTTAGTGGACGCCCATTCATATCATTCTCATCCATCGCTGCATGAAGTTCGCGGTTAAACATTCTCCGAATCTCCTTCTCTATCATTTTCACAGAATGAGGAGAAAGGTAGTTATACACATGAGGGTCTTTCCCTATTCGTCGTTCAGGAAGAATAAATGTCAGGTTACCATAATCTACAGGAGACTGATTTCGTTGCCGTTTGGCCATCAAGGTCCATATCGTGTGGTAAAGGTCCGTATTGTCCGGTATTCTGAACGCTTCTTCTGAACCATTATTGTACTTTCCACGTATGTACTCTGCCAAATATGGCTCAATATTAATACTTGTCGTAATCATATGATCCCTTTCTAAAACTATGTTTCATAATATTTTTCATTACTTTTGCTTCCAACTGTCCAACCGTCCAACGCACCCCTATTCAAAATCCTTATCTAATTAGTTATCAAACAACTATATTTCAAGCCATATAAGATAAATCCCGTTGGATGGTGTCCTACATATCCAACATAAGGCTTTAAAGTGGCATTTTGTTGGACAAGCTCCAATTTTGTTTTGTTGGAATGTAGAAGAAGGTAAATCCAACACGTCCAACAGCGTCCTACAAAACAACAGTGTGTTGGATATATATATACTATTCTAAATTAATATATACTACTATACTACAGGCTATTACATTTTAAAAAGTTTATGCATGTTGGACTGTTGGATTGTTGGACGCGATGTTTTGAAAATTATCTTTTCAAAATTACCCTCTCTTTGTTTGGTCTTTCTTTAATTATAGGGGGTCCGGGGGATTGGTATTAGTAGTCATAATATGACAGTGTTAATCATAATCAAAAATGTCCGTATTATTATAAAAAGAATACTCCTCTACCGATGGGGTCAGCAGAGGAGTACAAATCAGATAATACATCGAATCAAAATGGTAAAGGTTGTTTGTTGTTGTCAACGGACTTAGAAGATAATTCATCACCGGAACGTCGCAAATCAATATCATATAATTCCAAAAATATTTCATAGTTCAAAGCAATACAACTCGAGTTAGTAAATTTCTTCTCAATCTTTCGAACCATAGTATTATCAACTGTTGAGCCCTCATTCACATCACTATTCTCAAATCCTCCTCTTGGCACCTCTACGACCTCATGCCAATTAAAGCGTCGGGCATGAACACATCCAATATAGCTTGGATGTGAGCGAAGGTTCTGTTCGATAGTAGATTGTGTTGAGTCTTCATTATTATAAGAACTCCGGGCAAACTGTGTATAAATAGCACTTAAGCGCAAGAATAAAATTTTGGTTCCTGCTGGAAATGCGACTTCCTTCTTTTCTCCCCCAGGCATTTTGATAGTTATTTTATCTGGAGTATCAATAACGAAATCTCTATTCTCCATTATGGATTTTGTGTCAATCATTACATCCATCGCCTTGAAGAAGGTAGCGAGCTTATCAGTCTTACTAATCAATTCAATCTGGAATTTAATCTTGGCACAAGCAATTTTGAAAAACTCCTTGTAGGAAAAGGGCAGATTCATAGAAGTATGGTTTTCAATCAATTTGCATGTCGCTAAAAAAAGAGATGCTGTTTTCATCAAGCGATCTATCTCACCAGCATTCAGAAGTTCCGTCTTCAGTTCATCATAAGCTTGTTGCTTGAGTGTCCTGAAATGCTCCATAACCAATGGCCTAAGCTTCAATATTTCCAAAAGTACATTTGAAAGCCCTATTTTGTCAGGATCCTCGATATCTTTGAGCTGATTAAACATATCTACTTCCTCTTGAGTACGATTCTTGGGTTTAGGAACCTCACATACTATAATACGGGACATTAACGCATTGTCATCCCTTTGCGGTGTTTCCTGACCACACAAGATAACAGGAGCATATACTTTATCATTTTCAATTTCTTTTCCTGATGTGCCTTTTCGTTTCTGTCGACCATCGCCATCATAAACAATTCCTTTTAATGCTTGGAACTTAACATCCGATATATCCTTATTATTATACTCATCCAAGACCACCGGAACGTCTCTGAAGGTGCTCATCAAAGTAGACATTGCAGCATCTGTACCAATATTCAGGTTAAAAATGGGCACTTTCGGAGATATAAATAAAGAACGAATGGAAATTGCAATTTGTGTTTTCCCTGAAGACATAGGCCCCATAAAGAAAGGAGCTGTAAACAACCGATCAATACAATGTATGTTACTGCGAAACGCACACATTATAGCAAAAAGAATGGCCCATTTGCCATTATCATTAATTTTATACACCTGATCCATCAATGAAGCCCATTCTTCAAAACTACATTGTTTTTCGATTGGAATATCTTTATAGACCAACTGTGAAATAAGTTCATATTTATCTGATTGACGTCCAGAACCTGCGTATATAGTAGAGAATGCAGGCAGATAATAGTTCTTATTATTATGAGTTACAACACCGAGCTCATTGACTGGTTCAAAGCGGGGTTGTTCATCCACAACATGAAATATCCCATTGGAGAAAGCAAAAAACATATTATCCTCCCGGCGAGAAGCTCCATCGATTTGCTGATTGCCATAAGTTAGAATCTCCGAACAAGTAATAAAATGCCGGGACATATATTCTCGTATTTTAGTCCAGTGTTTTTCTTCTCCGGACGTAAAGTTCACAGCCTCCAACTGAATCAATTCTTCTTCGATTGTTGCTTTCTTCAAAAGTGCCCTGGACGGAACCTCGATATACAATGGAGTCTTATAATATCTACGATTTATTTTGAGGACTCGCTTATTGGCATCTTTATCATCAGAATAAATATGAAGTAAAGGAGTCATGAAAAAGTCCGCTATTTGCAAATGACCTCCTTTCTCTTGACGAAACATATAGCAGATCGGCTCCCCCTCCTTATTCAATTTGGGATAAAAGCCGCACTGTTTATACATAGCACCGTATTCAGGATTATCATCCACATAAGCAGGCAATTCATTCGGGTCATACTCTTCTTCCTCGTCATCAGTCCGCTGCGCATTAATAGCCATTCGTGATTTCCGTTTGGCCAGATATGGTTTTAAAATCTCGTTAAAGTCAGTCTTACTAAGTAAAAGGTGTTCATAAAAGAATTTAGTATTTACTATCCGAACAGAATCCTCCGCATAACTAATCAAATCAGCACAACGTTCTATGAAAGGAGTACTTTCACCCGGATAGAGTTTTAAAAATGCTTTATGCAAATAGACATAATACTTTATAAACGTATAAACCTTATCCGTCCGCTGGACTTCCCGATTATACCCTTCTTCATCTTCTTCCTCCTCCAATGGCTGT
>OGXC01001990.1_pt1 | contig 14674 bp, 9 predicted proteins | sample 1576201 | NCBI WGS metagenome assembly OGXC01 (sample SAMEA3541562, study PRJEB24748) | human gut metagenome | biome: human gut; feature: human-associated habitat; material: faeces | place: China | collected 2012 | reverse complement strand
AAATCACCCGGTTTAGCTCCGAATGCTTCTTTCATTTGCTGGAGCACCTCCTGCGCATAGAATTTATCTACACTCGATTTCACCGTTCCGTCGGCTTCCACACGGGCATAAACCATTCCTTTCGCACCAATCTGCGGTTTCTTTACAAATTCGGTCAATGCATCCAGCTGCTTGCGGGTATAAGTCGCAGCACCTTCGGCACAGATACCACCCACATAAGCCGCATTATCGAATACAGAGAATCCGTGACCTTTCATGATATCCATCAGTTCCACGAATTTCATGCCGAAACGCAAATCCGGTTTATCGCTACCATAATATTTCATGGCGTCCGCCCAAGACATACGTTGGAATGGTTCATTCAGTTCCACACCACGAAGAGTCTTAAACAAATGTTTAGCCATTCCTTCGAAAGTAGTGATAATATCTTCTTGCTCAACGAAGCTCATTTCACAGTCGATCTGTGTAAATTCCGGCTGACGATCGGCACGTAAGTCCTCGTCGCGGAAACATTTCGCAATCTGGAAATAACGGTCGAAACCGGAAACCATCAACAACTGTTTTAAGGTCTGCGGAGACTGCGGAAGTGCGTAGAACTGTCCCGGATTCATACGTGACGGCACCACGAAGTCGCGTGCGCCTTCAGGAGTAGAACCGATCAAAACGGGCGTTTCCACTTCGATGAAACCCAGACTATCCAGATATTTGCGAACTTCAATTGTCATTTTATGACGCAGTTCCAAATTGGAACGTACAGCGTTACGGCGTAAATCCAGATAACGGTATTTCATGCGGATATCATCCCCCCCATCCGTGTTATCTTCGATAGTGAACGGAGGAGTCATGGCAGTATTTAGTACGTTCAGTTCGGAAACAATGATTTCAATGTCTCCGGTAGGAATGTTTGCATTCTTGCTGAAACGTTCATTAACCGTTCCTGTCACTTGAATGACGAACTCACGTCCCAATTTATTAGCACGTTCACAGAGTTCAGCATTAATTTCTTCATTAAAAACCAATTGGGTAATTCCGTAACGGTCGCGAAGGTCAATGAAAGTCATCCCTCCCATCTTACGGCTGCGCTGTACCCATCCGGACAGCGTGACTTGCTTGTTTACATCAGAGATTCTAAGTTCTCCACATGTGTGCGTTCTAAACATATATTTTTTATTTAAACGATTATCACTCGCGTTTTTATTTTGATCGAACCAAAACTGCGCAAAAGTACGCAATAATTTGTAATTCGGTGTCAGTAATCCGTTATTTTATCAGACTTTCTTTGTCAGCTTTTTCAATATTTTCTTGTTTCTATCTGTTATATTGTCGACGATGGCTTCATTCATCAATTTGATACCATTCATATATTCCTGCGCTCTTTGGAGCACATTGGCTGCGTCCTTTTCCGATGCTCGTGGCACTACCACGCGCAATCCTCTTTGAATCAGTTGAATATTTACATTGGCATCCGTTTCCATGGGGTCACCATCAAAATGCACGACGCCCGGAGTAGTCCGGCGGATGCACAACTGTTTGCAGCGGAAAGTCTTGATACGGCTATTCTGATCGATTGTTTTATTGAATAATTGAAAGGCCAATGAAGGAACGTCCAATACGGTGAACGGTTCGAGAATGGTCACATCCAGCAAACCATCTGTCAGAGTGGCTTGTGGTGCGATATAAGCATTGTTTCCATATTGCGACGCGTTTCCGCAGGCAATCAGGAAGGCTTTATACTTGGAGACTCCGTTTTCCGTTTCCAGTTCATACGTTTCCGGCTCATATTTAAGACTTTCCTGCAGGGTTTTCTCCAGATAAGTCAATAGCCCCCGTTTACCGGCATGCGCAAACTTCAGACTGACAAACGCGTCGAATCCCACTCCGCAAGTGCAGAAAAAATCTGTACCGTTGATCTTACCATAATCTATCACATCCATGCAACCTTCGTTCAGCACTTCCAATGCTCTCTTCGGTTCCATCGGTATATGCAGATGCCTCGCCAGTCCATTGCCCGATCCGCAGGGAATAATTCCCAGTGCGGTATCAGTATGCACCAACGAACGAGCTATTTCATTGATTGTTCCATCCCCACCAATAGCCACTACTATATCTGTTTTCTCTTCGGCAGCTTTGGCAGCTATTTCTACTGCATGACCGGCTCTTTCCGTATACACTACTTCCCAAGAGTATCTCGCCTTGTCTATTTTTTCGTCCAGCAAGTTAAGAATCAATTCTTTACTTTGTGTTCCCGAAATAGGATTGACGACGAATTTTATTTTTTTCATTCTTTCGTTCATGCTATTCTTGTCGATTGTAGACGACAAAAGTAATATAAATATCTTAAATTTTAATCTATTAGAGGTTTCTAATCATACGAGAGCAACTTTTTTCTCTTAAAAAGAACAGATAAAAGCAAATTTTGTTATCTTTGCCCCCTGTTTTTAAACACTTGTTAAGATAAAAGGATGTAAGATCGTCAGCGAACGATCTGAGTATGAGTATAAAAATTATAATTCATGGGATTATTACAAGAGAAGTTAGCTAAGTACGACCTGCCACAAAAGTTTATGGCACAGGGCGTTTACCCATATTTCCGTGAGATAGAAGGAAAGCAGGGTACAGAGGTAGAAATGGGCGGACACGAAGTGTTGATGTTCGGTTCCAATGCATACACTGGCCTTACGGGAGATGAAAGAGTGATTGAAGCAGGTATCAACGCCATGCATAAATATGGTTCCGGTTGCGCAGGCTCGCGCTTCTTGAATGGTACGCTTGACCTGCACGTTCAGTTGGAAAAAGAACTGGCTGCCTTTGTAGGCAAAGACGAAGCACTCTGCTTCTCAACCGGTTTTACGGTGAATTCCGGAGTTATTCCTGCTTTGACAGACCGCAATGATTATATCATTTGCGATGACCGCGACCACGCATCTATCGTAGATGGCCGTCGTCTCTCCTTCTCTCAACAATTAAAATACAAGCATAACGATATGGCGGATCTGGAAAAGCAACTTCAAAAGTGCAATCCGGATTCAGTGAAACTAATCATAGTGGACGGTGTGTTCTCTATGGAAGGTGACTTGGCAAACTTGCCCGAAATCGTACGCTTGAAACATAAATACAACGCTACTATCATGGTAGACGAAGCTCACGGCTTGGGCGTATTCGGAAAACAAGGACGTGGCGTCTGCGACCATTTCGGTCTGACTCACGAGGTTGATTTGATTATGGGTACTTTCAGCAAGTCACTGGCTTCTATCGGCGGATTTATCGCTGCTGATTCTTCTATCATCAACTGGTTACGTCACAACGCACGTACTTATATTTTCAGTGCATCCAACACTCCGGCTGCTACTGCATCTGCTCTCGAAGCTCTCCACATCATCCAAAATGAACCGGAAAGACTTGAAGCATTGTGGGAAGCTACCAACTATGCATTGAAACGTTTCCGTGAAGCTGGCTTTGAAATCGGTGCAACAGAATCACCTATCATCCCTCTTTACGTACGTGACACGGAAAAAACGTTTATGGTTACCAAATTAGCTTTTGATGAAGGTGTATTCATCAATCCGGTTATTCCTCCGGCATGTGCACCGCAAGATACTTTGGTACGTGTGGCATTAATGGCTACTCATACAAAAGATCAAATAGACCGTGCTGTAGAAAAGCTAGTTAAGGCATTTAAAGCATTGGATCTTTTATAATCTACGAAAAATATATCACTCATTATTGGGTGAATAAAATGAAGTCTGACACAAATCAATGTGCCGGACTTTTATTTTATCTTATTCACTTTTGAGTACTTCTGCTGGATTTTGCCGGGCGGCTTTCCACACGCGCCAGATGATGCTTAAGAAAATGACAAGGCCCATTCCTATAAATATAACTGCATATAACCACCATTCCATCGGTGTTTGCTTTATATAATTTTCAAGCCAATGCTTCATCATAGCATATCCTAGCGGAAAAGCAAAGAACGATGAAAGTACAAGTAAAAATAAATATTCTTTAAAGAATAGATTCAAGATTATTCCTATATTGGCTCCATTTACCTTGCGTATAGCTATTTCTTTACGACGTTGCTGACAGGATAAAGTCACTAACGAGAATATACCAAATACCGCAATTAATATACAAATAGCAGAAACCACACTCAACAGTTTGCACAATGTTCTCTCTGATTTCATGTAAGCGTCGTAAACTTCTTCAATATTAGACAACATCAATTCTGCATTTGGATTAACTTTATTCACTTCCGCTTTTATCTTTTCAGAAACAATATTCCAAGTTCCCTCTTTCACTTTGAATATAATACCTCCTCTGTCTCTACTATCTGGTAAATGAAACATAGCAGGAGCTACCGGATGTATTGGAGCATTATATGAAATATTTTTAATAACACCTTTCACTATACATTGCTTTCCTAATTTTCCCATTTTCTTTCCAATCGGTTGTGTCCATCCGAAAGCTTTCATAGCAGCTTCATTTATAACAACCATATCTTTTCCATCCTTTTCATCCAGCATACTTCCATTCAACACCTCTACTCCAAAGAAATCGGCATAGTCCTGATTAATCGTTTCATCTTCCAATTCAATATATTGTTCACTATCAGCGACCTTTCCATCCCATTCCTTTACCCTATATATTGAATAAAACATCTTAGGAATAGGTGTATGAAAACCATTCAAACATTCTGATACCTCTGGTATCTGACTTACAATTTCTTTGAAAGGGATATTTTCAGAGCAATAAACAACTGCTCCTACATTATGCCGTTCTATTCCAAGTTCTCTAGTATTTAGTAAGAAATGAAGTTGCATCATCATTACCAGAGTACAAAAAACAAAGCCTATACCGATAAACAGCTGAAATAAAATGCTACTCTTATAAAACCAGCCGGAGAGATGAAGATTGGATTTCTTGTTTATATTACTAAGTAGAGTTCGCCTACTAATATATCTTATAAGCAGAGATGCAAAACCAACTGTTACAGCAATCAATGATAGTATATAAACAAATATTTCGATATAAAAAAATGAAGCACCCTCATTGATTTGTGACAAACGTTTAAAAGTCGGCAGGATGAGTTCTATCAATACCAACCCTATTCCTGAAGATAAAATTAGTAATAAGACAAGTTCTGTAAGAAGTAAAGTGAGTAACCCACCATTTGATGAACCATTGACTTTCCTCAACGCTAACTCACGTTTACGCATCCGGATACGAGTTATCAACATTGTTAAATAATTACATATTCCACAAATTATCACCAAACCGCTAATACATGCAAAAAGACGAATATGATTCAACTTCACATTCACATCTTCCCTCGGATGACTACTCCGCAATGTGGATAATGGAGCAATAAGCGTAGAATTTGGATATTTATGACCATCTTGTTGTACTTCATATTCTGACAACCTCTGTTTCAATGCTTCTATATCACAGTTGGGATAAATACGAAAAAGCGTTTGGCATCGTTGGTTCCCCCAATTGGGGTTTGTATCATGAAATGGCAATAATATATCAAATGAAAACAAAGAGTGTCCTTCCCATGACTTTACAACTGCAACGATTATTTTTTCTTCGTTACTTTCCTCTAAAATCAAGTGTTTACCTATCGGAGATTCTTTCCCAAATATTCGCTTTGCCGTATTTTCTGTTATAGCAATTTCATCCTTTTTTAGCTGTAGATGGTTATCTCCATCCAATACTTTAATATTGAACATTGAAATGAAATCTGAATCTACCTCTATACGTCGTACCACAAACTCAACATCCTCATTCTTAATCTTTTTTTCATTCCAGTCATAAAAGATACGACATACTTTCTCTATCTCCGGACAATTCTTTGCCAGATAATCAGCTAGAAAACTAGATGAATTATAGGTAAATCCGTCTCCATAAAGACGAAAGCTACTGCCTGCCAGATAAATGCGATCGGCTCCCTCATGAAAATTATCATACGTCATTTCATAACGTATCCATAATACCGACAGCGCAAAACAGGTAAAGCCGACTGCTAATCCGATAATACTAACAAGACTTTGTGTTTTATACTTTATCAGATTACGAAAGGCTACTTTCAGATAATGTTTTATCATGATATACTTTTTATTGATAGCTTGTGCTTACATACTAACTTCGGTCACCACCTGTCCATCAAACAGGTTTATGATACGGTCGGCATAACCGGCATCGTGTTGTGAGTGGGTCACCATGACAATGGTGGTTCCCTCTTTATTCAGTTCGCTCAATAGCCCCATCACTTCTTTACCGTTTTTGGAGTCCAGGTTACCGGTTGGCTCATCGGCCAGAATCAGTTTAGGGTTGGCCACGACGGCACGGGCAATGGCAACACGTTGCTGCTGACCACCGGAAAGTTGTTGCGGAAAGTGTTTACTACGATGAGTAATGGCCATTCTCTCCATAGCTGACTCTACCCTCTTTTTCCGTTCGGCAGCGGAAATACCCATATAAAGCAAAGGAAGTTCGATATTTTCGTATACGTTCAACTCGTCTATCAGGTTAAAGCTCTGAAATACGAAGCCTATCACGCCTTTGCGAAGACTGGTACGTTGCGACTCGGTATACCGGGAGACTTCCGTTCCGTTCAGATAATACTCTCCTCCTGTCGGGTTATCAAGTAGCCCCAAAATGTTGAGCAATGTTGACTTGCCACAGCCGGAGGGACCCATGATGGCTACAAATTCACCTTGTTTCACTTCGATACTGACGTTATTCAACGCCCAAGTTTCTACTTCTTCCGTTTTGAAAATCTTCTGTAAGTCAATGGTCTTAATCATAACTGTATTGTTTTTAGAATTATTAATTTTATTCGTTTTTGATTACTTCTGCGGGATTGAGACGTGCAATCCGCAGTATTTTAAAGATAATGGTAATTACTGTCAATAAGGTTACTCCCCAAAATATGCTTCCCCAATATAATATTCCATCATTAAAAAATACGGTGTACATTTGTTTCCACAGTTGCAATACCACGTAAATGAGCGGAAAGGTGATGGCGGCAGTCACCATCAGCAAAATCAGGTACAAACGTGCAAACAGCCAGATGATGGAACGTATTCCGGCTCCGTTCACTTTGCGAATGGCAACCTCTTTCTGGCGGCGTTCTGTATCGAGCGTAATGCTGGAATACACTCCCAACAGGGTAATGATGATGCTTACAATTGCAAAAAACGAGATGATATCTTTCAGAATATATTCCACTGCCTGCACTTCGTACAAATCATCCTGAAATGTACGTACTTGGGAAGAAATATTCTCCGGCAGCACTTCACGACGGATGGTTTCCATCCATTTCATGACTTCTTTTTGCTGTTCAGGGTAACATTTCACATAGCAGTGACCTATGTATTCAGAAGAATCATAAAGTGTGAAAGCATATCCGCCATTATGATTATGTACATCTGTTTGAAAGGGGGCACATACTCCACAAACGGTGAAATCACTGGTCTGGTCGTAAAAGTTCATTCCGATGATATCTTTCTTTTGTCTTTTCTGCCAGACTTCATCCATTACGAGATCCTTTTTTGTCCGGATCGTCCTGCCCTCCGTTATCGGAATATTCATAAAGGTGAAGAAATTCAATGGTACACACATTACATTAATATCAATCCAAGAGTTATCATTTCCTTTCTCCGTCATTAACAAGTTTCCGGATATTCCATGAGTATAAGATATATCAGATAACAAAATATCTTTCACACCGACATGCTGCCTGAAACGTTCCACCATTTCCTGTTTTTCTTTATTCTCCAGAAATGGATAGTCCAGCGGAATACTAAGAATCGTTTCTTTATCTTCCTGACTTAACGTATGAAATAAGGTTTCAGTCACCTTTCCTGATTGCAAAAACAGGCTGACAGTCAGCGTTACGAATATCCAGCAAATAAAGAACTGGACGCCGAGCATAAAGTTACGTCCCCACTGTTTCCCGCGACGTTTTTGACCTCCATAGATACCTGTCTGTATGGAAGACCTGCGAATACGGACGGATACCAGCAGACAGACTGCCATGCAAAGCAATGCAAGAAAAACAATGTATTGCAGAATATGCTTTAATAGTGTTTCAGGAGGGAAAGTCATTGTGAGGCCTGGCAAAGAGAAATCCATTCTATCTCCAATTAGTTCGATACCCCATATCACCAAAAATGAGGATGCAAATACAATCATCAATGACTGTGTTAATAACAGGCAAAACAGCCGTTTCCAATCAGAACCAAGCATTTTCATTATGGCGTATTCCTTAGTGCGATTCAGGAAAGAGCCGATGAGAAAATGAAAGAAATTAATCAATCCGACCAACAATATCAATATGCCGACAATTCCGGTGACCCATCCCAGAATATAAATACCTTTCTCCTGCGACCGATCTCCTATATAACGGGCAACAACGGTATAAGTCTCGTTATATAGACTATAAGTATAGTCGCGCTTGGAAAATTGTTTTTCCAAACCGGTAATGCCAACCTGCGGAGATAACAAAACGTATGTCCGGGCTCCCGTTATATCGCGACGTTTCGGACTCTGAAAAAGTCCCTCACTGTCGTTGATAACCAATGCGTCGGTATGACACATAAAATTAAAATCATTGTTCAGTGGAAGATCTTCCATCACTGCTTGGATTGTGTACACAATACCTCCTGTCTTTGGTGTACTGTCCGGAGAAGTATAAAGCCGTCTTGTAAGAGTCAGGTGTTTGCCAATGGCAGTCTCCACCTGACCAAATATCTTTATGGCAGTGGACCGGCTTATAATAACCGCGTTGGGCATCCGGCTTGCTGTCTGCCAGTTACCAACTACCATTTGCGGAGTAAAGACTTTATTGTATAGGGTATCGACTTCTATAATTTCAAGATCGTATGGCAATGATTTATCCGGAGACAGTTCAACCTGAAAAGAGCGTTCACGGGGATATGCCATACAAGAGATCGCTTCCACTTCACCCATAGCCCAAGTACGGAGTTCTTCGGATAATGCTACTTGTGTGCCGGAAAAATAGTCGCCAGTCTGTTCATTATAGAGATTTAACTCGACTATGCGGGAATAATTGTCAAAGCAATTATTGGTAGATTCTACAAAACGACTGCAATACATACATATACTAAAACACAGTAGTCCTACTGCCAATCCGATGGTGGAAATTATATTCTGTGCCTTGTACTTCCACAAGTTTCTAAATGCTACTTTGAAATAGTGTTTTATCATAATATCTTAGATTCATTCAGTTTTTATAATTTTAGCAGGATCAATATGCGCAATCTTGTTTATTTGCCAGAATAGAGTCCCTAAAGAAATACCACCAACCAATAACAAAGCTATCAAAAAGATTCCTATACCTATAGGAGCTTTCACTACAAAATCCTTTGTGTATTCATATATCAGATACCAGGATAATGGAAGAGCTACTGCAAAAGCCCCACCTAATATGACAAGATACTTGCGTCCTAGTAAAAGATATAAATCTTTCAGTGATGCTCCATTCACTTTGCGAATTGCAACCTCATGGGAACGCTGCCTAATGTCAAATAATGAAATACCAAACAAGCCAAGACAAACTATTACAATAGCTATACAAGCGAAAAGAGCATAAACAGAAGCTATCTGGCGATCATTTTTATAAAGTTCAGCCACATCGTCCTTCAACAAAGAATATTTAAAATCCTCTGTACCATACACTTTCTTTTGAATACTTTTCAAATAGTCAATAACTGCCTGTTCTTTGCCGGAGTGGCAATATATCTGATATAAATCACCGTCTAATTGACTACCAACCATAAAGACCATCGGATGGACACCTGTACTAATATGTCCGTCATAATAATCGTCTATTACAGCAACAATAGGTTGAGCCGGAAAATCCGGGACGTTTCTTTTCATCATTTCATCAACCAGCATAGCTCCCTCACATTGCGTATATCCTAAGGCTTTCAATGCCGCACGATTTACAACGGCCACTCTATTTCTTGAGTCTTCATCCATTTCCGGCAGACTTCCATCCACAAACGCAAGATTGAAAACTTTAAAGAAATCAGGAGTAACATAAGATTGCAACAACGCAACTGTTTCTCCTTTTACACTTTGAAAGTTTGTAGAATAATAGTCTCCCAAAATAGATGAATGTCCCGTCGTCCAATACTGAATATCCGGACAACTCTTCATGAGTTGGTCTATTTCAGTAATCCTCTCTTGCCGTTGTTTGATAGTCTCCATAGTGTAAACTGCGAAATCTCGTGATTCATATATCAAGTTTGCTTGAATTACAGACTCTACACGAAAACCAGGATCGGTATGTAACATAAAATTCAGTTGCTTGCTGAAATAGATTGATAATACCACTAACAGGAAAGTAATCATATATTGCAGAAAAAGAAAGATCATACGTAAACGAACCGAATGGTTATCTGTACCTACCTTCCGGATTGAAACAGCCAACAAAGAACGTTGGCACTGCACAAACGCATAAATAGATACTAACAGAGGCAAAAACAACAAAATAGAGAATGATAATATCCCATCAAATGCAGTATACATCAGCTGACTGCCAAACATGGATGATACAGGAATATTTGTCACCTCTACAATGAGCCAGGCTACTATCATGGAAGCAGCGATCAATAAAAAGTTTTCTATGAATATTTGCTTAAACAACGCTTTTCTATCAGCTCCAAAAACTTTCCGCAAGCTATACACCTTACCTCGTTTCACCATCAATACCAGATAAAGATTGATGAAATTCATCACACCTGCAAGTAATATCAACAGGCAAATTCCTCCTAAAATAAATAGTTGGGAACGGTTTCCGCTAACTAGCATATCTGGTCCGGATCGACCAATTAAAGCCCGATCCCAATACATATCACTTATAGGAACTAGAGAGAAAGTGTATTTCCGACTATCCCCGCTACGAGCATCCTGATTGATAAACCGGGGATAACTCCCGGCCTTATTGGCTTTCATTACTTCCGTTTCTGAAGTGAAACGGATAAAATCCAAAGGCATACGCTCCCATAATGATGATAGTTTTGAAGAGAGGACCAAGTCAAAATTAAACATCCGCTTATTAATTGGTTCCTCTAATATGCCTGTCACCCTAATCTCCTTTCCATTCGAATAAGTGAGAATCTTGCCAATAGGATTTTCTTTGCCGAAAAGTTTTTTAGCAAAACCCTCCATTAACAAAACTGACGCCGGATCTTCCAAGGACACTGAACCTTGTAACACACGGTAAGGGAAAAGTTCAAAATAAGCACTATCTGCTGCCATAGCTTGAACAGGAATACGATTTGACTGATAGGTCAAATAATCATTTTCGAGCAACACGATGCGTGAACGCGTCACTATGCCACTATTATCAATGTAAACACTATCCCGGCTCCCTATTTCAGCCACACTTAATACCCGATTTCCTTCAAACGTTGTCTGTACACCATACACTTGATTACGATCAATGCAATGTGTGTCTACTGTAAGCTCACGATGAATATAACGAAGCAAAATAATGCAACAAGCTAAACTAAAGGCTAACCCGAGCAAATTAATAATAGTATATGATTTTGTACGCAACAAAAAGCGTATCGCATAGTACAATGTTTTCATGTTTTATCTATTTGTTATTTTTCATTCATTTCAAGATCAATTCTTCCGCATCGCCAAAGGTATCATATCCGGTGGTAATAACCCAATCTCCCGGCTGTAAACCTTCTACTATTTCATATTGTTGCGGATTCTGTCGACCAATATTCAATGGCACGCGAACTGCTTTTGTCTTTGATGCATTTACTTTATAAATCCATTGTCCGCCTGTAAACTGATAGAAGTTGCCTCGCGGAATAATGAGCGCTTGCTCCGGCTGTCCCAATTCAATCTGTACCCGGAAGCTCTTGCCGACTCTTACATTATCGGGCATATCTCCGGTAAAAATAAGATCAATATCAAACATACGATCTTTCACTTCGGGAACCACTTTTGTTATTTTCAGCGGATATTTGTTTCCTTGATAGTTCACGGTAGCCGGTAGTCCGGTGGTGATCCGGTCGATATAATATTCGCTAAGTGAAGTATGGATTTTGTATTGATCGAGCACTTTTATTTCAGCAATGCTTTCACCGGAGGAAACCTGCTGCCCCGGAGTGACCTTTACGAAACTAAGCTGACCTTTCAGTGGAGCTGTGACCACCAAGCTATTCAGTCGTTCGCGAGTACGTTCGTACTTTTTCCGTTCCCGCTCCCGGTCGTTACGAATCAATTCCTTACGTATCATCGTGACAGCAGAATCATGTCGCAAGCTCTCTTGTTGCAGGGCTGCGTTTTTCTGTTTGTAACAATATTCATCTTCAGCTACCTGCAACTGCGCCTTACTCTTCACTCCCATCTGAAATTCTTCGCGGTCGAGAGCGATGCTTTTTTTCAGGCGTTCCAATTCGTAGCTATTTGTCAGGGCTTGCTGTTTCAAGTTCAGACTTTTTTGTTCCATTTCAATCTCCTGCTCCTGATAGGTAATCATTTGCTTTTCCCACTCGTCGCGCTGGTCTTCAATACTACGAAGCAAATCGGGATTGGAAAGAACAAGAATAGTGTCTCCCTGTTGAAGCAAACTTCCCTCTTCACCGACAATTCTTTCCACACTTCCTGCTTCACGGGTATTGATCTTGATGGTTAGTATAGGCTGAATGAGCCCTTCCACGTCCACATATTCCATGAAATTAGACACTTTTACTTCTGCAATCTGTATATCTTCGGCATCTATCCGCAGTTTTCTGGGACCTAAAGACAAAGTAATCACATAAATCAGGAAGGCGACAAACAATATCCCTCCTATCAGATAGTATCTGTAACGAATGTACCACGGTTTCTTTTCTAATTTTATATCCATGAGATTATCTGGTGTTTTACAAGTTTCTATTAATTAGGGTTCCATCACTATTCTTTACTGACTTTTCGTTGTTCTCTATTCAATCAGAAGATGGTAGTCTTCTGTCAGTATCGTATTTCGCTCAAAATCATATAGTGTCATGCTACGGAGTGTATAATATAAACTCCAATAATTATATAAAGCCGAAATATAGTTACGGCGGGCACTATCTTTCTCTGAAATGGAAGCATTCAAGTCAAGAATGGTAGATTTACCTAATAGATAGAGTTTGCGGGCCACTTCACTTCTTCGTTGGGCTGTCTCATCCGTGCGGGCAGCGATCCGGACACGTTGCGTTTGCAGATTGAATTGTTTGACGAGTTTACGAACGTTCAGTTCAAAGTCCGTCCGGCTCTGTTCGACTTGTGTGTAAACCAGATCACGATTGGAACGGGCTACTCGCACCTGTCCTTTTCCATACAGCACAAGGGTTATGAGTACGAAGCAACCGTAACCAAGGATGACGGCGTTTATACGGCAACCTTTACCAACCCGCATGGCTTCTCTCCGTTTACCATCAGCATGACCTCTCAGGCTGTTGCACAGATTGGCGAAACGAAGTATACTTCTCTGCAGGATGCTGTAAACGCTGTTGAGAATAATGGCACGATTAAAATCGTTGGCGGCAATAAGGACTACACTGCTACTATCAGCGGTTCTTCCAAGACGATTAAGGTTAAGAACAGCCTGACGGATGAAATTAAGGTTACGGTAAATGGTGAATCCAAGACGATTAAGCCGTCTGAGGATGCAACCTTTACCTACACCAAGCCGTCCTCCAGTTCCTCCGGCGGCTCCTCCTCCGGCAAGACGACCTACAAGGTAACCACCTCGGCGGTCAACAACGGCGGCGTAAACGCTTCTCCGTCCAACGCGGAAAAGGGTGCGACCATCACCATTACCCTGTCCCCGGACAAGGGCTACAAGCTGGACAAGCTGACCGTTACCGACGGCTCCGGCAAGACGGTCTCCACCGTTAAGAAGAGCGACACGGTTTACACCTTCACCATGCCTGCTTCCGCAGTGAAGGTTGGCGTAAGCTATGTTAAGGCCACCGAAACCCCGTCCGAGACCACGTTTAACGACGTTTCCGCGAACGACTGGTTCGCTTCCGCGGTTGATTATGTAACCGGCAAGGGCATGATGAACGGCACCGCCGACAACACCTTCTCCCCGAAGGCGAACACCACCCGCGGCATGGTCGTTACCGTGCTGTACCGCCTGGAGAACCAGCCGAGCACCTCGGCGGCTTCCTTCACGGATGTGGCTTCCGGCGCGTACTACGCAAATGCGGTTGCCTGGGCGAATGCTAACGGCATCGTTTCCGGCTACGGCAGCGGCAAGTTCGGCCCGAATGACAAGGTTACCCGCGAGCAGCTTGCGGCTATCCTGTACCGCTACGCGCAGTACAAGAAGTACGACGTTTCCGGCGCGAACAGCCTCGACGGCTACACGGACGCGCAGAGCGTAAGCAGCTATGCTGTTCCGGCGCTCCAGTGGGCGTGCGGCGCAGGCGTTGTTACCGGCAAGTCCGGCAGCAAGCTGGACCCGAAGGGCAATGCTACCCGCGCTGAGGTAGCGGCAATGCTCATGCGCTTCTGCGAGAACGTAAAGTAAGCAAAACCTTCCTAAACCGCACAGCTTCGGCTGTGCGGTTTTCTTTTGCTTGCCAAAGACACTTTTCTACGGTAAAATGGAAAACAGAGGAGAAGGGGAAAGAGAAAGAAGGAAATCCTATGC
>OGXC01001987.1_pt1 | contig 14704 bp, 9 predicted proteins | sample 1576201 | NCBI WGS metagenome assembly OGXC01 (sample SAMEA3541562, study PRJEB24748) | human gut metagenome | biome: human gut; feature: human-associated habitat; material: faeces | place: China | collected 2012 | reverse complement strand
GGAGACCAAGGATAACCTCAAAAAATCCGCGCTGTCCATGTCCGGCGGTCAGCAGCAGCGTATCTGCATCGCGCGTGCGCTTGCCGCAGACCCGGAGGTGCTGCTGATGGACGAGCCGACCTCTGCGCTTGATCCGATCTCCACCGCGAAGATCGAGGACCTTGTGCTCGAGCTCAAAAAGGATTATACTATCGTTATGGTAACGCATAATATGCAGCAGGCCACCCGTGTTTCGGATACGACCGCATTCTTCCTGCTTGGCGACATGATCGAAGTGGATGACACCGAAAAGCTGTTCTCCATGCCGTCGGACAAGCGCACGGAAGACTACATTACGGGGAGGTTCGGCTAATGAGAAACCGTTTTGACAATCAGCTTGCGGAGATGAACAATGAGCTGATCTCGATGGGGGCACTGTGCGAAAACGCAATCGCCAGTGCGGTAAAGGCCCTGCTTGAGGGCGATATCAAGCTGGCGGCTGCCGCCATCCGCATCGATCAGGAGATCGACCGCAAGGAACGCGAAATCGAGTCCATGTGCCTCAAGCTGCTGCTGCAGCAGCAGCCGGTTGCAAGCGATCTGCGTCTGATCTCGTCCGTGCTGAAAATGATCACAGATATCGAGCGTATCGGTGACCAGGCAAGCGATATTGCGGAGATTGTAACATATCTGTCCGGCGTGTGCGGACACAACGCGCACATCGACCGCATGGCGCAGGCGACCATCAAAATGGTAACCGACAGCCTGGATGCGTTTGTCCGCCGTGATCTGACCCTTGCATGGAGCGTTATTGAATATGATGATGTGGTGGACCGCCTGTTTGACGAGTGCAAGAGCGACCTCATCGCGGAGATCGCGCAGAACCCGGAGGACGGCGAGCGCGTACTCGATGTGCTGATGATCGCCAAGTATCTGGAGCGTATCGGCGACCACGCGACCAATATTGCCGAATGGGTGGAGTTTTCCATCACCGGCTCGCATAAAAGTGCAATGCACGGCGCGGAAGCGGCGGCACGCTGACAGAAATCGGAGTGTGCATCTACAATAAGCTTCCCGTCATTCTTAAAAGAAACCAGGTGCGCAGGATACAATTCAAAATCGGTTTCATGCTCTTTGTTATAAGTATCCAAATAGTCTGCATCAATAATTACTTGAGCAGAAGTACTGGTACTCGCCATTTTACTAAGACTCATTTTTACAGAAGTAGTATAAGTATCTTTGTATAGCTCCACTACGTTAGAGGACAAATTGGACTTTCCGTCACGCAAGTATCCATTGTTTTCATAAATGCCAGTATATGCTGACTCATCTATTGCTTTATTTATGACAAGATCATCATCACAAGAGGTAAGGCAAGTTATGCCGCCTGCAAATATGGCAACCATCAACCCTGTTATCAGATATTTTTGTTTCATAATAATATTCTTTTTAATTAAAAGGATTAATATATTTGAGGAAGTTCTACAGGAACCCATATCGGATCTTTACTCGCAGTGATATCATTTCCATTACCTGTACGATCTATAACAACCTTTCCAGACCCCTCATTAAATTTCCAGTAGGCTACAAGTCCTTCACTGGCAGGATTTACTTTATAAGGATTATCTGCAATTTGCTCTGCAGTTCTTTCTACGCTCCAAATACGAACCTCTGAAATTTCTCCCGGAAGCCAGCGGGTACCATCAAAAGAACAGCCTATATAGCAATTCTTAGTTAAATCAACCGTACTATTTGCTGACTGGTCTTTATACACCGCCACACCATTCTTGTAATAGATTCGGTTTTTATTGACAGTGTTATACACAACAGCTATGTGTACCCATTCGTCTACCGGAAGTCCAATACCTGGTGCGTGATTTGCTGGAGGAAAACTTCCACCTGGCACAAATGCCTGAAGTTGATCACGTGGACGGTCGCCATCACCGATACGTATAAGGAAATTATCTTCAATTCCAAAAACAGAACTTAGTGCATTATCACGTTTGGCCACCCAGTCATCACTTCGTACCAATGCTTCCACTGTAATAGTAATCATCTTGCTTACATCACTATTCCATTTTATCGGAAAATAGTTTTCTTTAATATTAGCTACAACATTAATAAGAGCAGCGCCTTTGATGATAAAATAAGTAGTACGGGCACTCTCAAGAAGTCCAATTCCAGATACATTTGTGATTGTAACAGGCAACACATAACGTCTTGAGTCGTCCAATTGATTCAAATTAACGAAATTCACTATGATATCATCTCCAGAAATTCCTCCGGGTTGAATCGTAACATTCTTCACAGGAATATCATAAAACGCTTCGGGAAGTGCTGTAGCATTATCTCCATAACTTAGATTGTAGGTAGCCGCTAAAGATGGTTTGGCATCAAAGCTGACTTGGATTTCGTTGTCGACAGGAGCAGCAAGCCGATAAGTAATTTTACGACTGTCAAACAATACATCTTCTTTAATCAGTAAATCTTCTGTTACGGGTACCGAACTTATATAAAGCTTATTGTCATAATGATGTTCATCATTAATATCCGTATCCTTGCAGCTGCTTACCGTAAATGCAGTAAGTGCTATAAATGCTAATTGATAAATATGCAATTTCATATTGTATTTCTATTTATTAGGATTCATTATATGAATAGTTTCACGTACTGTTCCATAAGTATTATTGTAATAATCCTTTTGGATATTGATGATAAAAATACCAGTGCAGGTATAATCTGGTGATGTCTGTACAATCCATTGAGCTGTACCTTGTGCAGCCAATACTTTATTTCCATTTGCATCCCGTGTATCCCAATAACCAATTATCATATCCTTATCTTCCTGTTGAGGAAACTGTGTACAGGCAATAAAACGATCTTTTGGAACAAGATCCGCATTCGTTCCTGCTACGTCTATGCCTGCTTGAATAGCCATAAAAACATTTAATGTCAGATCCTCCATGTTTTTAGAAGAAGCGGTTTTCAGTATCAGATGATTGTATTTATCCAGCATATCCATGTTTTCGGGAGCCAAATACTGCACATAACCGTAAAAAACCAATGTCTTGTCGGTATGCTTAATCCGCCAATCCAACACTCTGCTGAAGAAGTTTTGCTGACGTGCCTTGTATTGTTGTAACACATCTTCTTGCATACCCACCATTGAAAGTCCTGTATAGTCAATTAGGATACCATCATATCCATAACTGTCACATAGAGCCAGCATAGCATCCGTACGTTCATTCAGATATCTTTGTGCATCTTCTTCCGTCAATTCGGAATTATCCTTTGCCTTATTGTTCCATTCTTGTTCTAAACTCTCATAATTAATGCAGGAAAGCGTGCGGATATTCTTCTCGCGTATTTTTACCATTTCGGCCTGTGTTTCAGACGAGAGCTTTTCCGGATTATTCAAACAGATAAAATCCACACTGTCCGGTATAGCGGTGAGACGTTCGGTTTGATTGATTGGGTTAGTTTCCGGATTGTCAAAAGAGACAAAGACTAACTTATGTTCTCCATCCTTGTAGCGTTTCAGATCTCTGATATAGTCAGCATACAGTTGTGGGTTTTGCTCTTCAAATGTAGAGTAATGGATGTTAATGCTTTCTGGGTCTGTCCAGTCTTCGCATGAGGAATACATCATCCCCCACACCATCAATATTGCTGTAAACAAACTGTTTTTTACTATTCTTTTCATATATATTATCACTTAAAGATTTTAATCACATTATTTTTATCCAAGTTCTCTAAGTACTTGGTAAATTCTAAATATAGGTTATTCAAGGGGGTATCAGATATTTCTTACTTTTTTCGAAAAAAAAGAGAAAATGGACTAAGTGTTTATTATATTAGCATTGTTTTATTAACAAAGGGAGGGAAAGTCGACACTCTTCTTTTTGAGTTTAATAAAATGTATAACCATTAAATTAAATGTATGGAAAGCAAACATTCGCTTCGAAAGTCGAAGTTATTTCGAGCTTTATTGATTCTTTTGTTGATAGCAGTTCCTGTACAATGGGCTGCGGCACAGTTGACCTTATCAACTCCCCGTACAACTTTAGGAACTGTAATTAAACAAATTCAATCACAATCAAAGTACCAATTTTTCTACAATGACAAGCTATCGACTGTCACAGTTGAACCTTTAAAAGTAAAAGATGCTTCTTTAGAGCAAGTTTTAAACACACTTTTGAAAAATAAAGATATCTCTTATAAAATAGAAGAGAATATAATTTATTTATCCGAAAAAGAAAATTCTAATTCACTACAACAACAAAGCGGGAAAGAACGTACTATAACCGGACAAGTTGTAGATGCTAAAGGAGAGCCACTGATTGGTGTTAGTATTTTAGTAAAAGGAACAACAGACGGAGCTATTACCGATTTGGATGGTAACTACAAAATTATGACAAAAAGCAATAACCCAGTTATTGTTTATTCTTATATCGGATATAAGACACAAGAAATTCCTTTGAAAGGACAGACAACCATTAATATTACGATGATGGATGACACCCAAGTGATTGACGAGGTGGTTGTTACAGCTTTGGGTATTAAGCGTTCGGAGAAAGCTTTGAGTTATAATGTCACACAGGTCGATGCAGAATCAGCTTTAGCCGTAAAAGATGCGAACTTTATTAATTCGCTGAACGGAAAGGTTGCAGGTTTAAATATCAACTCTTCTTCTTCTGGTATTGGTGGTGCAAGTAAAGTTGTTATGCGTGGTTCCAGGGGTATCGAACAATCGTCTAATGCTCTTTATGTTATCGACGGTATTCCAATGTATAACCTGAGCGCTTCTGGTGGTTCTGAAGAGATGCAATCGCAAGGCTCTACAGAAGCTATAGCTGATATAAACCCAGATGACATTGAATCAATGTCAGTTTTGTCTGGTGCCGCTGCTGCCGCATTGTATGGTAGCAATGCATCTAATGGTGCTATTGTAATCACAACAAAAAAAGGAAAAGTGGGTCGTGTAGCCTTGACCGTATCTAGTAATACAGAAATGTTATCTCCATTCGTCATGCCACAGTTTCAGAATCGCTATGGAACTTCTGGAACAGATGCTAGTTGGGGGAAAAGACTGAACGAAGCTAATTACCGCGGATACGATCCTGCAAGTGATTATTTTCAGACTGGACTTATTGGAACAGAATCTGTAACACTTTCTACTGGTACAGAACACAATCAGACATATCTTTCTGCCGCAGCCGTTAATTCGCGTGGTATTATTCCAAATAACAAATACGACCGCTATAACTTTACATTCCGTAACACCACTCTTTTCCTAGAAGATAAGATGAAACTGGATGTTGGTGCTCAATATATTATGCAGAAAGACCGTAATATGGTGAATCAAGGTATTTATGCAAACCCGCTGTCTTCTGCTTACCTGTTTCCGCGTGGAAATGACTGGGAAGATTACAAAATGTACGAACGTTATGATTTAGAGCGTAATATGTATACGCAATATTGGCCTCAAGGAGGAGGATCGTTCCGTTTGCAAAATCCTTACTGGATTAATTACCGTAACTTGCGTGAAAATGACAAAGATCGTTATATGTTGAGTGCAGCTTTAAGTTACGATATTCTAAGTTGGTTGAACGTAGCTGGACGTGTACGTCTAGATAATTCATACAACACATATACACAAAAATACTATGCCTCTACCATCGCAACTATTGCTGAAGGTGAAAATGGTTTTTATGGTGTAACAAACACTCGTGACAAGCAAACATATGCAGACTTATTGTTGAATATAAATAAAACATTTGGAGAGGATTGGAGTTTAACAGCTAATATCGGAGCATCTTATTCAGACAATCGTTCTGAAGCTCTTGCCGTTAGTGGACCAATTGCAGCGAATGGACTTCCTAACTTTTTCACAGTTGCTCAATTGGATAAAGAAACTGGGAAACGTGAAGAAACTGGTTATCGTGAACAAACACAATCTATATTTGCATCTGCAGAAGTTGGTTATAGAAGTACTTACTACTTGACTCTTACCGGACGTAATGATTGGCCAAGTCAATTAGCGGGACCGAACTCAAAACAGTCTTCTTTTTTCTACCCGTCAGTAGGAGGCTCTGTTGTTTTGTCTGAACTTTTCAAATTACCTGAAAGTATTTCATACTTAAAACTACGTGCTTCTTGGGCATCCGTAGGTCTACCATTTGGACGCTTCCTTGCTTATCCAACTTTTTCATGGAATACTTCAACAGGAGCATACTCTTCTCAGTCTGCATATCCATTGTATGATTTGAAACCGGAACGTACAGATTCTTGGGAAGTAGGTCTTACTGCACGTTTCCTTAAACATTTCAATTTTGATGTTTCATTCTATAATACCAAGACTTACAATCAAACCATGGATGCAAAGCTTTCTCCAACAGGAGGCTATAGTACATTCTATGCGCAGACTGGTAACGTACGTAACCGTGGTGTAGAACTTTCACTTGGTTACAAGAATACATGGAACAAGTTTTCATGGAGTTCTAACTACACATTCAGTGCCAATAAAAACAAGATTTTAAGCCTGATTGATGGTTACATAAACCCTGTAACCGGTGAAGAAATAACAAAAGACCGTATGGATGTAGGTGGTTTATCAAAGGCACGGTTCATTCTAAAAGTAGGTGGATCTTTAGGTGATCTCTACTCACAATCTGACTTGCTTCGAGATTCAAATAATAAGATTTATGTAAATGCCGATGGAAATGTAGCAGTGAATGACAAAGCTGATGATATTTATTTAGGATCTGTTTTTCCAAAAGCTAATATGGCATGGCGCAATGACTTTCAATATGGTAACTGGGGACTTGGCTTCCTTCTTACTGCCCGTTTGGGAGGAGTCGTTTACTCTGCGACTCAAGCCGTTCTTGACTCCTATGGTGTATCCGAAGCTACAGCAGCAGCTCGTGATAATGGTGGAGTCGTGATAAACGGCAACGATATGATCGACGCGCAAAAGTGGTATACAGTGGTTGGTGCCGACAGCGGTATTCCTCAATATTACACTTATAGTGCTACCAATTTACGTCTGCAAGAAGCTTCTGTCAGCTACACTATCCCAAGAAAGAAATTGAAAAATATTATGGATATCACTCTTTCGCTGGTAGGTCGTAACTTGTGGATGATTTATTGCAAGGCTCCTTTCGATCCTGAATCTGTAGCCACTACAGGTAACTATTATCAGGGAATTGATTACTTTATGATGCCTAGCCTTCGTAGTGTAGGATTCAATTTGAAACTTAAATTCTAAAAACGGAAAAGATGAAGAAAAATAAAATAATACAGTTTATAGTCACTGGTATGTTTCTTTTCGGTGCAACTGCATGTACAGGAAACTTTGAAGATTACAATAAAAATCCTCATGAACCAGACCAAAATGACATGGGAGTAGATTGGTATTTGGTAAGATCATTAGCTCTTAATTTACAAGATTTGATGATGCCAGAACAAGAGAACTTTTCTCAATATGTAGACTGTTTGATGGCAGGAGCATTTTCGGGATATGTGGCAGACTCCAATTTGGGTACAGGTTGGTCTGGTCGTTACGCAACTTACAATCCTTCAGACGATTGGAAAAAAATTCCATTCAATGATTTTTATTCAAAGTTTTATCCTGATTACTTCAATTTGAAAAATCAAAGCGATGATGAACTTTTCTTATCGTTGGCCGAGTTATATCGTATTGTCGTAATGTTACGTGTAACAGATACATATGGTCCCATCCCTTATTCAAAAGTAGGTGCAGCTAATGCAATCAAATCCCCTTATGATTCTCAGCAAGCTGTCTATGCCAAAATGCTAGAAGATTTGGATAATATTATTGCAGTATTAGGAAAGTTTGCCAATCAAAGCTTCAGCTCAAGTGCTGATAGAATTTATAATGGCAATACATCAGCATGGTATAAGTTTGCCAACTCTTTGAAGTTAAGAATGGCGATGCGTACTTGCTATGTAGCAGGATTTAATGTGAATGGAAAAACATCGCAGCAATTGGCAGAAGAAGCTGTAGCAGCAGGTGTTATGACTGCTGCAACTGATGGCGCTTATCGTAAAGTTGCCGATCATAATCCATGGCAACGTTTTATGGTACTATGGTCAGATGCACGAATTTCAGCGGATTTAACTTGTTACATGAATGCATACAGCGATCCTCGTCGTGAAGCATATTATGATAAAAGTACTTTTGGCACCATGTCGGGAAATGCATATACTGGAGAAGAAAGTTATGTAGGTTTACGTCGGGGTATTCTGCAAGGACAATATAATTCCTGGTCGCAAGGCTCTTCTTGTATGAAAGTCACTACGAGTGATAATATTGTTGTGTTCCGTGCATCAGAAGTCGCTTTCTTGCGTGCTGAAGGAGCTCTTCGTAACTGGAACATGGGAGGAACAGCTAAAGACTTCTATGAGGAAGGAATCCGTTTGTCGTTTGAAGAAAACGGAATTACCAGTGGAGTCGAAAATTATCTTGCAAGTACGGGAAAAGTAGAAGCATATAAAGATCCGTTGAAAGGACAAAGTGGCCAAACTTATGACTACTCTGGAGCTATTAATACAAATGTCACTGTGGCATGGGCTGGAGGTGATTTTGAAAAAAGCTTAGAACAGATTATTACTCAAAAATGGATTGCAAACTTCCCAAATGGTATGGAATCATGGACAGAATATCGCCGTACAGGTTATCCTAAATTGATGCCAATGGCAGCAAATGCAAGTGGAGGAGTTGTTAATGACACGGAAGGTGCACGACGCATGCCATATCCAACTGATGAATATCGTGAAAATAGAGAAAGCGTAGAAGCTGCAGTTGCGACATTGACACAAGAGTCCAAGACTAAAAGAGGAGATACGATGGCAACTCACGTATGGTGGGACTGTAAATAAATCAACTATTGAGTAACAAAAAATGAAACTATTTACCAAGTACTTAGAGTACTTAGTATATTAGATTATACAAATAAAATTACCTTAATTATAGCATATATGAGAAGAAAAATAAAATATCTCATGCCTGTAATGCTGGCATGCTCTATGATGCAGTTCTCGTGTTCTGACTGGACAGACCCAGAAAGCATCAATATACATACTCCTTCTATGGAGGAACAAAATCCGGAACTTTATGCCCAATACCTGGAATCTCTCAACAACTTTAAAGCAACAGACCATCAGGTAGTAATTGTTTCAGTTAATAATGTAAGCACTGTAACAACCTCACGCAGTCAACACCTTACTGATATGCCTGACAGTCTCGACTATATTTGTCTAAACAATACAATGGAAGTAAATCAGGCAAATATATCTGAGATGAAGGAAGTACGTCGATTGGGTACAAAAGTATTGGGATTAGTTGATTTCGATGCTATAGAAAGTGCATGGAAAAAGATTCTTGAAGAAGAAGCAGCCAACGCTGTACCTAATCCCGAATCTGATGAAACAGAAAATGGAGAAGAAGGAGAAGAGACTGTCGACGATGCAACACGTTTTATTGAATACTGTAAAAGTGAGATCGCTAAACAAATCGCCGCAAGTAACGCTTTGGATGTAGATGGAATTGTAGTGAATTATACAGGCTTCGACCTCAATTCGCTTGTTGAAGAGAATGAAATTGCCACTGAAACAGCACGTCAAGGAGCATTCTTTGACGCGGTAGCTAACTGGAAAGTTGCGAATACTAATAAGGACTTGCTTTTCAAAGGTTACCCGCAGAACGTTATTGGTAAAAGTCTGCTTTCTGATTGTAAATACATCATTGTCAATGCGCATGGAGCAAAAAACCAATACGAGATGTCTTATCTCATACTCATGGCATCAGCAAAAAACGTACCAACCGACCGCTTCATCATGGGAGTAACAACGCCTTATCTTACCAATTCGGGGAGTTACAATGGTGAACTCGGAGATGGCTCATCTGCCATCATTGGAGCTGCTCAATGGGCAGTGGCAAAGACGCCTGACTACACCAAAGCTGGAATTTCAATTGATGCAGCGGAAAAAGACTATTTTAATGCCAGCAATGTATACCCAACCTTAAAAGAAGCTATAAGTATATTGAGTCCAACCGTTAAATAAAAAACTGCCTTATGAAATTAAACAATTTAATATTTACAGCTCTTGCCGGTTTCTCAATAATTCTTGCCGGTTGCCAGAACAACGATGAAAATGAACAGCATTATGACAATAAACTCTTCATTTCGGCATCGAACTTTACTAAGGAAATACTGTTCAAGGCTGGTGATACAAATGTAGAAACTGGTCTTTCAGTAGCCATAGCAAAGCCTGAAGAACATGATATCAAAGTGACTATGTCACCTGCTCCCGAACTTTTATCAACTTATAAACTGGCATATTATGATGAAACTGCAGTACTTCTTTCCGAAGAGCATTATTCAATGCCAGAAACTTCGACTACCATCAAATCAGGTAGTATAGTTAGTCCAGAATTGCCTATTGAATTCATTAATACAGGAGAACTTGATATCAAAACCACTTATGTGCTTCCAGTCACTATTAAATCAGTGGAAGGAATCAGCGTTTTGCAAAGTGCTAAGACATATTATTATGTATTCCGCGGAGCATCACTTATTAATGTGGTATGTAATATCAGTCGTAATCGTGCTTATCCGGACTTCAAGAATGACTCCAAATTCAATAATCTAACGGAGAATACGATGGAGATACTGTTCAAGGCCAATTCATTCCCTAATACTCTGAACACGTTGATGGGTATCGAAAGCAATTATTTGCTCCGTATCGGTGACGCAACCATTCCGAATAACCAACTTCAAGTAGCTACTTCTGTTAACAATTGTACAAGCGCAGACCTTCAACTTGAAAGTGGCAAGTGGTATCATGTAGCTGTCGCATTCAATAAAGGTAATGTCAAAGTATATATCAATGGCGTAGAAAAGCTTTCCGGTTCAACGGGAAAGAGTTCTGTTAGTCTTGGTGCTAAACATACCAATGAGGAAGACGGCTCACGTTGTTTCTGGGTAGGTTATTCCTATAAAGATGACCGCTATTTTGATGGCGTCGTTTCCGAAGTACGAATCTGGAATCGTGCATTAACAGCAGAAGAAATTCAGGCAACAAATCACTTCTACACAATAGAACCTGAATCGGAAGGGCTCATTGCATATTGGAAATTCGACGAAGGTTCGGGTACAGTAGCTAAAGATTACAGCGTGAGTGGCTATGATTTGACAATCGAAAAAGAACCTAAATGGGAATCTGTTTCATTGCCTCAATAATAAATCATTTAACTAAGAATTGAATATGAATATGATAAACAATATCAAATATGCTTTCCTGCCAGTGGTAATGTTCACTATGGCAACCTTCACATCTTGTGAGGAAGACATTGAAATAGGAAACAAGATAGATGAATCTTCTTATTTGGCATCGACTCAACTGAGCGGATTATTATTGGACGAAAATACGAATAAAAACAGTTCGGTAATCGAGCTCCGAAATAATGAATATAGCACTAATGTGGTATTCCGTCTTTCTAAACTACCTCAAAAAGGAGTAGATGTTCAAATAGCTGTCGAGGAATCATATGCAGCTATATACAACACTATCCATGAAACGGATTTCGAAGTGTTTCCTGCCGCTAATGTGAAAATCGCAAATAATGGTACTTTTGTACTTGCCCCAGATGATAAAGTTACCCCAAGCGTGAAAGTTACACTGACTGCGTTTGATGGAATGGAAGAGGATAAAACCTACATAGTACCTTTGACAGTAACATCTTCTACTGAAGGAGTAACATTTACTGAAACGTCCAAGCATATGGTGCTTCTCGTTCAAGATTATCGCAACAAACCTAATACTAACAAAGGAGAAGATGCGGTACAAACAGTTCTTTATTTCGAAGTTAATGATACTAACCCGCTCAATGCCCTTGAGTTTCTGACTGAAAGTGGTAAATATTTTTTCGACCATATCGTACTTTTTGCTGCTAATATCAATTGGGATCCAGAGAAACAACGAGTATATTTAGCGAACAATGAAAATGTTCAATTCTTGCTCGACAATAATGATAAGTATCTACAACCATTGCGTAAAGCTGGTATGAAAATTATTATCAGCATCCTTGGTAATCATGACGAAGCTGGTGTCGCTCAACTTTCGGATATGGGAGCTAGGGAATTCGCCCGGGAACTGGCAGCTTATTGCCGTGCTTATAATCTGGACGGCGTCGCTTTCGATGACGAATATTCGAACTCACCAGACCTTTCAAACCCCTGGCTTGCAAGCCCATCAGCTTATGCAGGTTCACGATTAATGTATGAATGTAAAGCTGTCATGCCGGAAAAAATTGTCTCGCTCTATAACCTTGGCAACATGTATTCAAGTAGTCTCCAAGTTATCGATGGTATCGAACCTGGTCAGTATTGCGATTATGCTGTAGCTGACTATGGTGGTGCTGCTGGGCCAGGTACCGGTATGACATTGAAACAGTGTGCTGGTATGTCAATAGAACTAAGACGAGGCAGTGGCAACTCAAGTGAATCTACAGCGCGTTCTAGAAAAGAAGCTGGTTATGGATACTACATGTTCTTCGCACTTGACCCATCATTATATGGTTCACAAGTATATAGATGCCAATCCGTTTGTAAAGGTTTGTACGATGAAACATTAGTTTATCCAAGTTACTATTATAAAAAGAATAGTACAGAACGTGAAGCTATTAACTGATTAATGTATATTTTACCTTAAAAAGAATAGATATGAAATTATTTAAGAATTTAATGATAGTGTTATCGGTATCCCTCCTACTATGGGGTTGTTCTGATGATGATGAATCAATCAATAATGGTAATTCAACAATCTCACTATCGACCAATATACTCCAAGTGGATAAAAATGGAGGGGATGCTACAGTTACTGTAACAAGCTCCGATAACTGGCGGTTGTCAGGAATATGTGATTGGGCACATCCGTCAATAACTTCAGGTAAAGATGGTGATGTAGTTACTTTTACCATCGATCCTAACAAATTAGATGAAAAGCGTACTGCAACCTTCAAGTTTTTCACAGGTTCTTCAGTTGTGCCACTACAAGTAGAGTCTCAACCTGCATATATAATGGATTTACTTTCTGACGAAGCTCTTTCTATTACTAAAGAAAAAAGTACTGTGAGAATTCAACTTAATACCAATGTGGCCGACCCAACGATAACATATAGTGACGGTGGTAAAGAGTGGCTGACATTCGATAGACGTAATGAATTCGGTGGCAAAGTAACTTTATCATTCACTGCTGCCGAGAACAAGACATATAAAGATCGTAGTACAAAAATTACAATCTCAAGCCCACTCGTTACTGAAAGTGTCAATGTAGATATTAATCAAAAACAAACAGATGCAATTATCACCGAAAGTAACACTTTAACATATGATCTAACAGCACGAACTATCTCTTTTAAAGTGAAATACAACGTCAATTACGCTATTTCCATAACAAAAGGGAAAGATTGGATTACTGATCAATCAATTTCCGAACCACAAAAAGGCGATGATGGTTTGACTACGGTTACTGTTACTTATAAACTATCCGCATCACCAGCTTCGCGTGGAGGTACAATTCATATTGCCCAAACCAGTGGTACATTAGTAAAAGATATTGCTATTGTTCAAAAAGATCCGGACGCCAGCCCTGTGGAAATTCCAGATGCCGTTCTTCGAGCACTTTGTATATCTAACGGTTGGGCTCTCCCTATTGATGATACCAAATGTATTATTCTTGAAGAAGGATTAAACGCAACTTCATTCTCTAACACCTCATACTCTAACCAGATTAAAGATTTAACCGGAATAGAGTATTTCCCTAACCTGACTTCATTACGTTTAGGTTATTGTTCAAACATGAAAAAGCTTGATATTTCAGGTTTACATAAGGTATCATCACTCACATTTAATAGCCCTACTATTTGTGAAGAGTATAATTTGGGAGATAATCCAATTACTAGTTTCAATGCAGGAGGTAGCTATGTTTATTCGGAGGCAGAAAGTCTTAAAGTCATCAGTAGTAAACTTGAGTCTTTGGATTTAAGTCTTGTTTCCTGGTATGCAAGTTATGATTATGTTACGTCAATTGATGCTTCGGAATGTCCAGCATTAACAAACTTAAACGCCAATCGTAGCAGCAAAATTAAGACTCTTTATTTAAAGACTGGTCAAGTGATACCAAAGTTAACTAAGAATGATGCAACTACTATTGTTTACAAATAATTAATATATAGAGAAATAATTTATAGAGAATCCCTTTATTTACTCTTTCCAAATCTGTGAATAGAGTCAAATAAAGGGATTATTGCTATCTATTTTTATCTAATGCTAGCTCTTATCTTAAAATACTCTTTTCATCTATAAACAAACCACAACCAGTACTCAAAGACCTTTTTGAATCCAACAATATTGAAATCAACTGATTATATAATCAATGTAACCTTAAAACTCTAAATCATATAAAGATTAAGAGTCATTCAAAAAACAAAACTATTCCACCTGCTCTTTCGGGTAATTCACCAAATACAGTGTCTTTGTCGCCCGAGTAAAAGCTGTATACAACCACCGGAAATAATCCGGAGTCAAATACTCATCTGTCATATACCCCTGATCTAAAAACACATTCTGCCACTGTCCGCCTTGCGCTTTATGACAGGTTATTGCGTATGCATATTTCACCTGCAAAGCATTGTAATGCG
>OGXC01001974.1_pt1 | contig 14787 bp, 8 predicted proteins | sample 1576201 | NCBI WGS metagenome assembly OGXC01 (sample SAMEA3541562, study PRJEB24748) | human gut metagenome | biome: human gut; feature: human-associated habitat; material: faeces | place: China | collected 2012 | reverse complement strand
GCCAGTCTGAAAATGACAGATAACGCCCAGATTGAAATGAAGTTATTTTTCCCTTTACCATCTGTAAAAATTTCTCATACACAGCGCTTTCTTCCACCGGGTCGATCGCCGCAGTCGGTTCGTCCAGCACAATCAGGTCATGCTCCCGGTACTGTCCCCTCGCAATCGCCACCTGCTGCCAGAGCCCTCCGGACAGGTCGATTCCCTCAAACTCCCGCGACAGCATCAGTTCGCTGCACTGCGCAACTGCTTCCGGCTTTAAGCCCGTTCGCTCCAGCAGCGGTTTTACCGGCGCATTCTTTTTCGGGTCGCTGATCGTCACGTTGTCCTGCAGCGTCATCTGGTATCTCATGTAATTCTGGAACACGGCAGAGCGCCCGATACAGCCGTCCTGCGTGGTTCCCTGTTCCGCGCCGCACGGCTGCGTCACTGCTCCATCCTCCACTGTCACAGCCCCTTGTGTCGGCGGGTACAGCCCCAGAATCAGTTTTGCCAACGTCGATTTTCCCGCTCCGTTCTCCCCGACAATCGCCAGGTGCTCTTTTTCCGGAATCGTCAGGTTCAAATGCTCAATCGAAGGCTCCTTTGCGCTGGGATAGGTAAAGGAAACATCCGAAAATTGCATCGCCTTCCCCATCCGCGGCACGTCCTTCCAACTCCTGTCCGGATCTTTTTCCAGGAATGCCACATAGTTCTCCACCGCAGGCAGACTGCCTACTGCACTTCCAAGAAATCCACAGACCAGTGCAAATACCATGTCAAATAACGAATTTAACGCATAGTATACTGCCGCAAATGCACCAACTGAGATGCTTCCCTTTAAAACGCTCACCACTAAAATCAGCACCGCGCCCAGATATCCGATCATCCCGACCGTCTGGTTGATGGCATCCAGCCCGTTCGCCTTTGTGCGGACTGCAGCCTCTTTTTCACACAGCTGCTGCTGTTCGGTTTTCATCTTCCCAAAGAAAAACGGCACAGCGCGCAGCACCCTCGTCTCCTTGATAAATGCAAGGTCTGTCAGGCACTTCCGGTAGCCCTGATATTTCCGTCTGACCGGCGCTGCCGTATCTTCATAGCTATAAAAAATATTTCTCTGCATGTACAGTGTCACGATGGACGGCACAAATGAAATCACGATACACAACAGCAGCACAGGGTTCAGGGATGCCGCATAAATCGCAAAAAATACCAGATACGGCGGAACCATGTCGATGATGCCGATCATATGGAACATGAAAACATTCGCATCGTCCCGCCCAGCCTGTGCCTTCTGGATTTCATCCAGCGACTCGCTCTGCTCAAATGCCAGCGGAAAAAGCTTCGAAATTTTCTCGTTAAATTCATAACGATACGTCTCGTCACAGATTTCCAGAAATTCCGTCAGCGCATAGTTAAACAGCGTATTCAACAGCTGGTAGCCGATAATCCCGCATACATAAAAAGCTGTCGCGGCGATCAGCGCTGCCTCAAACCGCCCTTTCCCGACAGAGGCGATCAGCTCGTTCACAAAATTCGAAAGCAGCAAGGTATTTGCGCCCATCACGACCGACTGCGAAATGCCCAGCACATTGATCAGAATAAACCGCAGCGGCGCTGCATGAAACGCCATCGGAAACATGACGCGCACGGTATGGAAAAAGCTTCTTTTTTTCACAGATACCACCTCCTCTGCGTTTCGTACATTTCGCAATAGATGCCGTTTTTCGCCATCAGGTCTTCATGGGATCCCTGCTCCATCGCCTTTCCGTCCTCAATCGCAATAATCCAGTCGCAAAGGGACGTTGCACCCAACCGGTGCGTAATCATAATCGTTGTCGTGTCCTGGTACAGCTTCAAAAACTTCTGATAAATCTGCTGCTCCCGCACCGGGTCGATCGCCGCGGTCGGCTCGTCTAAAATTTTCAGTTCTGCATCCTGATAATACAGGCGTGCCATCGCAATCCGCTGCCACTCACCGCCGGAGACGTCCACGCCGTCCTCTGCGATTTTTCCAAGTACCGTGTCCATGCCCTGCGGCAGCTTTTCCAGCACATTGTCCAGTTCGGAGGTTTCCGCCGCTTTGGCAATTTTTGCCCGCTGCCCTGCATCCGCGCCGGGCGCGATATTGTCCGCTACCGAGACCGGATACTTCGCATAATCCTGGAACAGCACGCCGAACAGCTTCCAGATCTGCTCCCTCGAAAACGTCTCGATCTTTTCCCCATTTAACAAAATCTCACCGGAATCCGGCTCATACAAGCGTAAAATCAGCTTTACAATCGTCGATTTGCCGCAGCCGTTGCGCCCGACAAACGCGTAGTGGTGCCCTTTTTCGATCCGAAAGCACATATCCTTTAACACCATCGCTTCGGTGTTCGGATAATGGAACGAAACATGGGAAAATTCCAGCGACTCAAACGAAAGCGCTGCGCTACTGTCCGGTTTTTCCTCATATTCCGGCAGCTCCAGAATGCGCCTCATATCGCCCAACAGCTGTCTGCCCTGCTCCATCTCCTTGAGCATCCCCGGCAGCTGCCACGTCAGGCTCTGCGCCATCGCCATAAAGGACGTCACCAGCGAAACGAAAACACCGACCGAGGTATTGCCCTGTACAACCGGGAAAATCAGCGCAAAGATCACCAGAATCGACAGCGCGATCGCCAGGAAGCCGCCCATGTTCATACCGATGAACCACCAGCGTCTCGCTTTCCGCTCCCGCAGCCTTGCGATCTGTCTTTCTTTTAAGAAAATCCCGTTGACCCAATCGCCAAACCCGAACAGAACTCGTTCATTTGCCGCGTCGCGGTTCCCCAGAATTTCCTCCGCGTAAGCCGCTTTCCGCTTTCCAAGCGTGACCTCTTTTTTCGCCTCATACTGCTTCTGCCCGCCTTTTACCGCAAAGAACCCAAAGCTGACCAGCAGCACCACGATGACCGGCGAAATCCAGACCGGAGCCTGCGTAATCAGCCACACGACCAGACAGCCGTTGGAAATCAGGAAGCAGAACATCGAAAAGCCGCTTTCCAAGACGCCGTTTAGCACCTCCTCCGGGTCTTTCGACACCCGCTCCAGCGCGTCCTGAATCTCCGTATTCTCCAGAAATCCATACGGAATCCGCGAAATTTTTCCGATCATCCGCTCGTCCAGATACGGAAAAAGCACCTTCCGCTGGTGAATCCGCATCCAGGTATCCAGATTTCCGCCCAGCCGCTGGCACAGGATCAAAGCTCCCAACAGGCAGGCGTCGCGGATCGCCTCTTCCATCCGCTGATTTAACACCAGGTCGATAAACCGCGCGCTGACCAGCATTGTCAGAAACGGCAGCAATGCAGATACGATTTTTTCAAGGAATCTCCCAACTACCAGAAACTTCCCCGGCGCATGCCGAAGCGACATGCCAGTTTCCCCTTGTTTCATTTGTGTAGTCCCCCTTACTAAATTTTCTCCTTCTCATCCAATCTGTTCTATCTGCGCATCCTTTAAAAGAATCCTCTTATCGTGAGTAATCACGATGTACTTTTTGTCCATGCTTTCAAGCAAACGCCGGATATCTTCGATATTTGCCCCATCCAGATTCGATATCGGCTCATCCAGCACTACATATGTCGTATCCCGCATCAGAATTCCGCACAGAGCCAGGCGTTGCCGCTGTCCGGTCGATATAGTTTTGGCATTCACCTTCGTATCCATTCCCTCCGGCAAAGCCATCACCGTCTCAAACAGGTTGGCCTTTTTTAAATAGTCCTCGTAAAAGCGATCTTCTTTTCCCGGAGCAGCAAGCTGGAAATTCTCCCGGATCGTCAAATCCAAAATCGGAAAATCCTGCGGCAGATAGGCATATCCGTTTATCAAGGCTTCCTCCGAAATCTTCTTTAACTCTACCCCATTACAGAGAAAACTCCCCCGATAGTCCCGGTATAAACCAAGCATTATTTTGGTAAACGTCGATTTTCCAGCCCCTTTTTCGCCGATCAAAAACAGATTCTTTTCTCCGGAATATTCGAGATTTTGCAGATGCAGCCCTACTTTTTTGCCGTAAGCATACGACAGCTGTGTGACTTTCCATTCTAGCTTGTCCACATCGATCTTTTCCTTCTGGTTTTCTTCTGTCTCCCTACCGAAATAGGGTTCAATCCGTTCAAATCCGGCTCTGCATTTCTTCAGCTCTCCGATTCCTCTGCCCATTACTCTGAAAATAGACATGAAAGCGGTGATATTGGTAATCAGCGCCAGCATCATGCCAATTGTAAACTCATGGAACAGGACTCCCACCAAAAACAGCGGCAAATACGTCTGCAAAAAGCCGATACCATACTCAAACACTGAGGTAATCACCTGCCACTTACACTGTTCCAAATTCGAATCCAGATAAGCCCGATACAGGTCTTTCCATTTGCTTTTCAAACAGGAAAAACGGAAAAAAGAACTGTATTCCCTGCTTTCATATCTTTGTATCAAAACATCGTTGAGGAGCGCATTATAGTCCTGAATTTCCCGCTGATACTTTCCCAGCCGCGGGCTTACCAGCACCCGATAAAGAATCAACACACAGCCCAGAGCCGTCAGGCTGAGCCCGATTACAACGTTCGTTCCATAAATATAAACGATGGCTCCCGCCGATACTGCGATCTGAGCGAAAAGCTGATCGAGCTGCGTATAAAAATCCGATGCCAGCTGCAAATCCGAATAGCAGGCGCTGTAAATTTCAGAATCCCTGGTTCCCCGCTGACTTTCATAGGGCTGCTTCCATATATGATGGAAGATGTTCTGCATATTTTCATATTGTCTTTTATACATAAAAATACTCTTGCCGTATTGCAGGAGATATTCTGCCAGCCCAAGGCAGCAAATAAGGCAAAGCATCCCCAAATACTGCGGCAAATAGGAACCGATTTCCCGTTCGATGATATCGTCCACCAAATTTTGCATGATTTGAGCCGACAGCCACACAAGAATCCCTTTTATGGCACTGTCGATCAAAACGATTGCAAAATAAGAAAGATTATACCCCCCATAAATAGAGAAAATACTTTTTTTACTCATAATGTCCCCTGTTTTAATGTTCCGCCCTCCAGTATGTAGCACGCATCCATTCTTCTGCACAGATCTTCATCATGGCTTGCCACGATCACGCAGAGGAACTTCGACAATTCTTCTATCTGATTTACAACTTCCTTCTTTGTATTCTCATCCAGCGACGCAGTTGGTTCATCCAAAACCAGCAGGGCGCTCTTTTTTGCCGCCGCACGGGCGAATCCGATCAGTTTCTGTTGTCCTCCGGAGAAATTACTTCCGTTTTCGTCAACTACCGTGTTTATTTCTGATTCTAAGAACTGGTTGATTCTGGGCGCATCGGCAAACAACGCCGACCGTTCCGACTCCAGAAAGATATTTTTTTCCACCGTATCTTCCACAAAAAAAGAATTGGTGCTCAGATAAGAGACGGCATCCGGTACAAACGCCGGGAAAAATTGCTGATTGTAAACAATCGTCCCCTTCTTCGGTCCATATAAGCCGGAGATCACTTTTAACAGAGTACTCTTTCCCTCGCCGGACATGCCCTTTATGGCAATCGAACCGGTAACGGGTATTGTCATATCGATCTGCGACAAGACAGGCTTATCCCCGTAAGAAAAGGATAGCTGCTGCAATAAAATCAAATGATCTTCAATATCTCTGCGCTCATAAACAACCGGCTCTTCTTCCTCTTCTTCGATCACTTGCAACACATTCCTGACCACCGGCTCAGCCCCACGAAAATCCTTATACATCTGAATCAGCTGAAATACGGAAGGAACTAAAAAGCTGGAAAAAATTGCCGTTGAAACCGCAATCCCGCCGGGCGTAATCTCGCCCCGCCGATACAGCAATACAGCGTATATCGGCACGACCAGTTTGATCCCATTTTCCAGCAAAAATTGCACCCAGGAAAATCCGGCCTTTTTCCTTTCCAGGCTCTTCTGCGAAGCGCAGATTGTCCCATTCTTTTTCTGATAGATCGCATCGATCTTTTCGCCATACCCATTTGCTTTCACCAAATCCAGCTTCGCCAGGGTATCGATAAAAAAATGACGGCTGGCGGCCTGTGCATCGACGATTTCCCGGTTCACCAGACGCATTCTCTCTGTAATGACCTTGAAAAAATATGCAAACGGAATTAGCAGTAATAAAACCAAATCCAATTTCCAGCTCACAAAAAAGCCAATAAACAGCACAAAACCAAGGGACTCAAAGAGGCAGTATGGAAGGGAATAAGCAATTGTTAAAAACAGTTCACTCAGATCTTCCACGAGTTCATTGGTATTGAGCAGATTCCCCAGTTCCTTTTTCTGTGCAAATCCGTAGGACTTCTTTTCATAGGCTTCCACCAGTTTTTCCCGGATCTCCTTGACAAACAATATCCGGTATTTTTCTGCCAGATATCCCTCTCCCAACCGGTCTGTCACAAAGGTGCTGATAGCCATGATCAGGAACCAGATAACAGCAATCCACAGCCGTGTCCCCTCTCTTCCAAAGGCGTAATCCACCGCATACTTAAGAGAATAGTTCATAATCAAAGAAGTGCAGGAAGAGACAATTCCCAGCAGTCCCAGAACCAACAGTTCTTTTTTGAAATTTTGAAGGATGAAATCAATAAATTTATTCATAGTTTCAGCTTCCGTATACTTTTTATCTATTTTACATTATATCACTTATTTTCTCTTATTTTTTTAACATGTAAAAAATAACCAGTTTCCTGTAAAAACTGACAACTTAACATATCCTGTAATTCTTTCAAACAAACCAAAATATCGCCAAGGTATAGAAAATTCTACATCCTGACGACATTTTATATACCTATACATAAAAATATAAATCCACACAGAACAATTGTTCATCATGTGTTATTCTCATTATCCCACTATATTTTTTCACAACCCTTTCTACGCTCTGCAGTCCATATCCATGTTTTACATCATCCCGCTTTCTTGTCTTAAACTTACTATTTGAACTTTTATATACAACTCCATCAAAACTATTATATATGCTTAAATATAAAATTCCTCGTTCATATTTTAAACGTATATCCAAATGTTTTTCGTCAGATTTCTGCAATGCCTCCCCTGCATTATCCAAAAGGTTTCCAAGAACAATATTTAAATCAGCCTCTGATATCATAGACTCGCGTGGAATATCAATTTGAAGTTGCGGCTTACATCCTGTTTGCTTTTCTATTACCTCCAATTTATAATTTAAGATACTGTCAACAGCCACATTACCGGTTTTAACGTACTCGCCCTTTACGCTCTGGAGTTCTTCCATGCTCTCGATATAATCAGCTGCTTTTTCGTACTCACCTTTTTCAAGATAGGAAGAAATCAATTGCAAATGATTTTTTAAATCATGTCTTAAAATTCTAATATTCTGTCGTGACTGCTGTAGTATTTCTAACTGCTTCAAATACATCCTGTTTTCCTGTAAAATTTCCGCTTTTTCAATTCGTTCTTCATAATTTTCCACTACTTTGTGATAAATATGATAAGTTCCAAGATTAATCATACAAATAAGTTCCAAGGATATCATCGTCCACTCATACGATTCCATTCTTTCTGTTACAATCTCTGCCAAGAAAACACTTCCCAAAAACAGCAAAATCAGATTCCCGCATCCACTAGCAGGAATACTTGCTCTCTTTGTAAAAACTTTTAATCTTTCAAGTAATAAAAGTAAAAGTAACGCAAATATTCCAGAGCACAAACACCCCATAGCTTCTTCTTCAATTGGCTTTCCGATCAGATTGGAAAATATCCATACAACATCTTCTGAAAGAAGACCAAGCGCAAATGCTCCAACTGTTGCAAGAATTTTCATTTTCCAACTTCCTTCATATAATATAAAGGCAAAGCAAAGATATCCTATTATAATCGAGATTCTAACAACAACGATTCCTGTAGAGAATACATACAACAATGAATTTATCAACCATACGATGAAATAGAGACAAAGCTTTTTTCCCCATTTTATTTTTTTGCTTACAAGAAATAACTCTATCGTACGATATCCAACATACACACTCAATATATTGTATAAAAATCTGAATATTGTTTCGTAAATTTCCATTATTATCTTTTCCCAGGCCTTTCATTTAACAATCTTTTTTGTACTTCCTCCTTGTAACTCCTGCTGATCGGCAATTCGACTCCATTCGTTAAATACATTTGAGATGCTTGGAAAAAAGCAATATAATTTTTGTTGACTAAATAGGATTTATGTATACGCCAAAATTTATCTTCACTTATCTGCCTTTTCACCTCATTTATTTGTCCATAAAATTCTACTTTCTCCTCATTTTTTGTAAACATCTGAATTTTCCGTCCCATACATTGGAAATAAATAATTTCATCTTCTAAAAGTCTATAATGAGTTTTTCCTACATTATAATCAAAATACTGTTTGTTTCTATTGCCAAAAAGCCGAAGATATTCTTCCATGATATGATCAACCCGTTCCTGCTTCACTGGCTTTACTAAAAAATCCATTGGTCTATTCTGAAACAACTGCATTGCATAGCTTTCTATTCCTGAAATATAAATAATTTGTGTCATTTCATTTTTAATATCAGCGCGTAACTCTTTTCCGATTTGTACCCCATCTAGCCCCTTTTCAAATTGAATATCTAAAAATATCAGATCAACTGGAAGTTCTTCGATCAGGAACTCCAGATATTCTTCCCCTCGTGCAAACACTAAAACATCTATTGGAATCCTACGGGTCTTTGCAAAATTCTGTAAATACTGCTCTAGCAGACTTCCAAATACCAGGTCGTCGTCACAAATCGCTATTCTGTACATATTTTTTTCTCCCCCCAAATGCACTTTTGCAAAATTTGCGAGCATTCTATTGTCATGAATTAAAATTTATTTCCTGCGGCAATAAATTAATATTGCCGCAGGAAAGCTTTCTATATTTTTACAACCGAACCTTCACCGCAAACAGTGCATTGCCATCTACTTCCACGGTTACGGTGCTGCCGTCTGTTTCTACGGCATTGTCTTTCTTTTCCTCGAACAGGTCAACTGCCTGTGCTTCTTTGACTTCTGTACCGAAGCTTAACTTCACTGCAGAACGCTCCCCGGAGGTCTCGCAGCCACGAACCAGAACGCAGCCGTCTGTGGTAGGCTGTACTGCGGTAATCACTGCGCTGTGGGAAGCAACGGATACCAGGCTGTCCTCCAGAGGCAGCTCGCCGTGGTGGCAGTTGGTGGGCTGGTAGAAGATCTTATGGTTGCAGCCGGTTGCGATATCTTCCGCTTCCTTCGCATCTCCGCTCGCTGCGCCAACCCAGAGGGTAATGGTGTGGATACCGCGTTCCGGATAAGGATCGGGGCTTACGGAGCTGTTGATCAGTGTCAGGTTCAGGCTCTCCTTCTGTCCGCGATAGCCGTATTTGCTGTCGGAAACGAGAATTGCGGAGCTGCCGTCCATGCGAAGCGCCATGCCATAGCGCAGTCCGGGAACATCGTTGTTGATACCTCTGCGGACAGTGCTGCCTGCGGGCACGTCATAACGGAAGGCATCGGTCTGATAGGACAGAGGCGTCTGCCAGGTCAGAACCGGAATGATGTCTTTGCCGATTTCTTTCCAGTCTACCTTCAGCTCTACGCGAACCAGCGGCTGGTCTTTTTCCAGAACATAGGTCACCTCTGCGGTAGAATTTTCTACGGTAAAGTGTGCGGTTACACTGCTTCTGAGTTCTCCGATCACAGCTCTGCCCAGTTCTACGCAACGATCCACCGGCACGTTTTTGATCGCTCTGCCGATGTTCCATGCGCTGGAGGTCTTGCATTCCGTTTCCTGATATACAAGTCCGGCTTCTTTGCCTTCGCCGATCAGCTCCTGTCCGGTCGTCTTGTCCACCAGGGATTTGATGCGTCCGGTCTCTGCGCTGATCGTAACGATGGTCTGCTCATTTTCCAGAACAACATCGTCATAGCAGCGGGTTACCTGCTCATTTGTCTGTAAGTAAACCGGATAGGAATCCAATCCCTTTTCATACAGCACAACAGTGGTATAGCCGAGGGCAGGAACCTCCTGATCTACTAAAACGCGGATATATTTGTGATCCCAATACTGCTGCAGCTCGTGGTCCACCAGCTGGAACGGGATGTCGTTTCCGTCTGCATCGCGCATTGCCAGTCGGCGCAGATCTCCGGTCCAGTCCCAAACGGTCAGTTCTGCAACCTCACGGCGTGCATGGGACAGGCTGTTGAACAGATGGAAAATACGGGTTCTGCCGCTGCCTCTTTCGGTGCTGGGCACTCCCACAAAGTTTTCAATGCCGTAGCCTACGCCTGCGCCTTCAGACTGGCTGTTGTATGCATCGATATCGACCGGAATCGAGGATGTATCGATCTTTTCTGCGATCACGCGCATTGCGTTTGTGATCTGGGTGTTGGCAGTTGCCATAGAGGTCTGGAACAGTCCCATTGCATGCTCTCTGGAATCCTGTACGCAGGAGCCGGTCAGGATGTCGTGGAAATGGGTAAATAATACATCCTCCCATGCCTTGGTCAGCTTTTCCTTCGCATACGGGAAGCCAACCTTCTGTCCAGCCAGTGCGCTCATCGCTTCTGCATCGTAGAACGCAGCCTCCAGGCGGCGATTGCCTCTCTTGATGCGGCTCTGGGTGGTGTAGCAGCCGTTTGCAAAGTAGTTTAATTCTTCGTTTACAACCGGCAGTTTTTCCCGGATTTTTTCTGCTTCATGGAAGTAGTCGCGGAAGGTGCCGAAACGGATCTTCGGATAAATTTTCCAGGTCTGCATTTCCAGTGCACGCTCTACGTCGCGTCTGGTAGGTCCGCCGCCGTGGTCACCCACACCATACACGACCAGACCGGTCTTTAAGCCGCTGCTCTTTTTCACGATTTCCATAAATCCTGCGCCAATCTGCGGTGTGATCGCTCCGTTATACCAGTTGGGCTCGCGGTAGGTAAGGACTTCTTTTCCGGATGAAGCCTGATAACGGTACAGCACGTCACGGCGGGCATTGCCTCTGCAGTGGTAGAAATATTTTACGCCGCCGAACTGATCGATTTCCGGCACGTTTGTGCTGTGTCCGAAGGTATCGGGGGAGAAATCCAGATCAAAATCCTTTACGCCCCAAACCCTGGACAGATATTCTCTCGTGTACTGGATATGACGCAGCAGAGACTCGCCGGAAGGCATGTTCTTGTCTGTCTCTACCCATGCAGAGGCGGTTACTTCCCAGCGTCCCTCTGCAATACGGGCTTTGATGCGCTCCATCAGCTCCGGATCATATTCTTCCACAATCTTGTATACAGAAGCCTGAGACTGGGAGAAGCAGAACTCCGGATACTGATCCATGATATTTAAAATCGAACGGAAGGTTGCAAGAACGATGGAAACGGTTTCGTTGAAGCTCCACATCCAGTTCATGTCAATATGCGCATGGGCTGCCAGGATCAGCTCATAGGATTTTGCTTCCTCTGCGATCGGCTCAAGGATTTCCTCTGCCTCTTCACAGGCCTGATCGGTCAGTACGCCCTCGGTTTGCTGTTTTTCCAGCAGATAATCCAGCGCTTCCTCCAAAGCAGCGTCGTATTTTCCGTTTTCTGCCTCGGATAAATGCAGGGCAAATTCCAGCTCTGCAAGGATTCTTGCGTTTGCGCGGCCGGGTCGGGTAACGTGCGCCTGCTCCTCCTTCGGCATGCCGAAGGTGTCCTCAAAGTGCATTTTTTCCCGGTTGCCACCGACGGAGGTCTTGAGCCGGGTAAATTTTTCTGCGAGTGTCATAACTTGTATCCTCCTCTTTTTTATGACAACAGATAGTATTCTGTTGTTCTATGGATATCCGGACGGCGGATGCGAAATTTCCGCCGCCCGGCAGTGCCTGATTTTACTCGTCCAGGAAACGGTCTACGATCTGCTGCCTGTATTCTTTGGACAGCGATGCGAAAAATGCCGAATATCCTGTGACACGCACTACCAGATCCGGATAAGCCTTCGGATCCTCGTGCGCTTTTAACAGTTTTTCTTTGGATACGCAGTTCATATTGATCAGCGTACCACCTGCCTGCTCATGTGCATGGATCAGCGCAACAAGGGCATCTACACCGCCGGAATGCTGAATCAGTCCGGTGTCGATATCCAGATGCAGCGGAGCAGAGTTGCCGTAGCCCGCCTGTGTCAGTGCTACCGCATTTGCCTTTAAAACCGGCGAAAAGGTATCCACACCTCTTGCAAAGCCGGGGTCCGGTTCGGAAGAATGGGAAATCGCATCTCCGGCAAAGCGGCCGTTGGGCGTTGCCTCCAGCGTCTTTCCATAGGCATACACATCTCCGTGGGAGAACAGGCCGGGAACAATCATCAGATGATGCTTCCTGGTCGGAGCGCCCTTGCACAGTGCTACATAATAGTCCCGGATGCGCACTGCCCAGTCCTGAGCGCGGGAGCCGGGAGAACCGAAACGGCGAATGTTTTTGAGCATCAGACGTTCTCTTTCTGCACCCTCATAGTTGGTATCCAGCAATTCAAAGAGTCGATCCCAGGTCAGCTTCTTCTCTTCTACAACACGCTGTTCGATCGCCGCAAAGGAATCCGCTACGGTGGCCAGCGCAATGCCGTCGATATTCAGATCCAGAATGTCCACGCCGCCGTTGGAGCAGTTCAAGCCCCGTTCGATCGGTCCGTGCATAAACAGATTCAGAACGATTTCCGGGCGGTTTCTCTGCATCACCTCGTAATGCTTGTCATAGCCGGCCTTAACGCATTCCACCATCGCCTGCAAATGATAAGTGAAGCGCTCCCAGAGCAGATCCAAATCTCTGGTTTCCTGCGCCTGCAGATCCTTTAACCCATAGTGCAGTGCCACTGCCATGTTCACGCGGGTTACATCCTGCAGCGGATATTCCCGTCCGGGGATCGCCACCCAGTTGCAGCCGCATTTCACACGCATGCGTCCCAGCTCCAGCGGGAAACCATTTTTGGAAAAGCCCTCCGAAATTCCCTTTTCCAGAGAATAGCACACGCCATATCCATCTTCGATCGTATACTCTACCGCTCTCTTTAACAAAATCTCCGGTTCCGGGCCCTGTCCCGCAATGGGAGCATGGACACGGATTCCCAGGTTGGTCGGGATCTTTAACAGGTGCATTGCATCCAGAATCAGGAACGACAGGCGGCTCGTCACTTCCCGGTCTCCTGCCGGCGTCAGTCCGCCGATCTGGGTGTAATGCGTATCGTTGAAGAACAGGCTGGCAATCATCCAGACTGCCTCTTCTTCCGTCAGGATACCCTTTTCGATATCCCGTTCAAAATATTCTTCCAGAAGCGTATCCAGCGCCCCCAGCGCACCGCCTGCATAAAACGTGCGGTCCACCGCCTGGAAATGTGCCAGAAACTGCACTGCTTCCCGGAAGGTGCGGGGCTCATGCTCCCACAGCTCGCCGTTTACCTTTGCAATCGCCAGATAATTGTCTCTCAAAAACGGATCGCTTTCCTTTGCAGCCAGCTCTTCTGCATAAATCTGATGTGCCTTTACCCATTCCAGGATCCCCAGCACGAGCTGCTCCTCGCCCTCATAAAAATCCGGATCCGGCGGATTGTTTTTCTTTCTGTAATAACGAATCTTTTCCAGAAGTCCCTTCCAGCCCTCTCTTAAACCGATCTCCATGTCCGGGCACAGATGGTTCATACCGCCGAAGCCCGCCTGGGTGATGCGGTACTTTTGGATGGTCTCATCCAGCTCGTGGGGTTTGTCCTCATCCGCAATTCCAAACGGTGCGAACCGGTCAAATGTGCCCACCCAGCAGCATGCCAGCGCGCTGTTGGGATTGATATATTTCGGCATTTCATTTAAAAAACGTCTGAAATTTCGCCCGATACATGCACAACCGTGTACCAGACCGTCCTCGCAGGTTTCCGGTTCAAAAGTAAATTCCGGAAAATCAATAAATCCGTGGTCATCGATATCGATGGACCCATGCCGCGCAAGCTTTGCATCGTTGATCTTTAACTTATCCTGATGCATCCCCTCAATCAGCTGCAGATATAACGGCGATACCTTCGCTTTCTCCGTATTCATACACGTTCCTTTCTATTCAAATCACTGGAATCCATACTTCTTTTTCAGCATTTCCACCTCGTCCTTTAGCGGAACGGTCCCCTCAAACACGTTCTGTGCCTCCAGCGCCCTGTACTTGGAATTTCCCAGCTTGTGGTACGGCAGAAGCTCTGCCTCGATCTGCTGCCACCGGCTTAAAAATCCGGCGATCTTTTCCGCCTGATCGTCGTTCATGCCCGGGATGTAAGGATAGCGGACGAAAATATTCGCTCCCAGATCCGCAAGCCTTGTGAAATTTTCCAGAATCCTTATGAAGACCGTATTGATCTGGTGGAAAAGGCAAGAGAGCTGGTGGCAAGATTGGAGGGCAGACTGGATGCAAAATTCCGTGTGGGAATTGGAAGAGTATGGGAAATGGAAGAGCTTGAGAGATCTTACCGCGAAGCACTCCGGGCATTAAACGGAAGCCTGGGCAGGGTAATCCATATAGAGGATCTTTCCCAGAATGGTGTCTATGACGAGGCTTTTCCCGGCAATGATGCGTATATTTCCCAACTATCCATACGCCATAGCACAAAAAAATCCTCCGGCACATACATGCCGGAGGATTTGATATTCCGTTATCTTAACAATATGATTTATTTGTAAAGTGGTCCATAATTCTTGCAAGCGCGGAAGTCTGCGCCCTCTTTGTCCATTCCAAATGCATTCCATGCAGCCGGACGGAAGATCTTTTCTTCCGG
>OGXC01001953.1_pt1 | contig 14896 bp, 7 predicted proteins | sample 1576201 | NCBI WGS metagenome assembly OGXC01 (sample SAMEA3541562, study PRJEB24748) | human gut metagenome | biome: human gut; feature: human-associated habitat; material: faeces | place: China | collected 2012 | reverse complement strand
GGTCAGATCATAGCGCAGGCCCATGTCGGAGAGCTCTTTCGGGTCGCCGGAGTTCCCTCATCGCCGTGTCCGTGTTGATCGTTGTTTTCACCCTCGCGCAGGAGCAGAAGGGCCAGGGCCTGTCCGGCGCGATCATGGGCGAAAGCTCCGCCACGATGGCAGCAGGCCGTGAGCGCGGCGTGGACGCCAAGCTGGCCAAGCTGACCAAGATCTGCGGCGTCGTTTTCTTTGTCGTTACGCTGGTCGTCTGCGTTTTGAGCGCGCGCCTGTGATTTTGGCAGGGTAACAAAGATGAAAAGGGTCCGCCAAGCGCTTTGGCTTTGTAAGCAGCGCCCCGGCGGGCCGTTTTTTGTGGATGTATATAAAGGTAGGGCACCGTCGGATGGCGGTGCGACGTAAATTAAAGGAGCAACTATGACACCGTTACAGAAATCTATTTTAAACGCAGTCAAGCGCCGTCCCATGACGCTGCGCGAACTGCAGAACAACCTGCAGGTGGACAACTCCCGCCTGCGCACCACCGTTTCCGCTATGGTCGCCACCGGCGAGCTGTCGATGCGCAACGGCACCTATGTGCCCGGCTTTGCGACCTATGAGAATGCTGCAGCCCCCAACACGATTCCCTGCACGCTCGTCAAGCTGGCCGCGCGCTTCGGCTTTGCCAGCCGCGACGACGGCGAGGGCGACATCTTCATCCCGGGCCGCGCGCTGCACGGCGCAATGCCCAACGATAAGATCAACGTCAAGCTGTTCGACCACCCGCGCGTGGAGGGTTCCTCCGAGGGCGAGGTCGTCGAGGTCACGGTCCCGAACAACCGCTTTGCGGGCACGGTCTGCCTGTCCGAGGATGGCCGCATGGCCGTGGAGCCGGACGGCTGCCGCGACGTGAAGTTCCTGCTGGCCAAGCAGGGGAGCGAGGGCGTGCACCTGGGCGACAAGGTCGGCTTCCTCATCACCCACCGCGGCAACCGCCACAGCGACCACCGCGCCGCCGTAGTCGAGAAATTCGGTTCCTCCGACTATGCGTCCGAGTGCGCCAAGGCCATCCTGTATGGCCGCAGCGTCCGCCAGGAGTTCCCGCCGGAGGTGCTGGAGGAGGCCCGCGCCTACGACAACGCCACGATTGACCCCGCCGAGGCCGCGAAGCGCCTGGACCTGCGCGGCATTCCCATCTTCACGATTGACTCCGCCGAGACGAAGGACATCGACGACGCCATCAGCCTGCAGAAGCTGGACGACGGCTACGAGCTGGGCGTTCACATTGCCGACGTCAGCCACTATGTCCGCCCCGGCTCTGCGCTGAATGAGGAAGCGTTCGAGCGCGCGACGAGCATTTACTACGCCGACAAGGTCATCCCGATGCTGCCGACCCAGCTGTCCAACGGCATCTGCTCGCTGAACGAGGGCGAGGACCGCCTGGCGTTCTCCTGTCTGATGCGACTGGACGAGAACGGCGAGATCCGCAGCTACAAGTTCGTCAAGAGCGTCATCTGCAGCCGCGTCAAGGGCGTGTACAAGGAGATCAACGCCCTGCTGGAGTCCACGGAATCTGAAACAGACGCCGACCTGACCGAACTCAAGACGAAGTATGAGGCCGTGCTTGACCAGCTGCCCACGATGGACGAGCTGTACCGCAAGCGCTTGGTCCTGCGCAAGGCCCGCGGCGGCATGGATATCGAGTCCAACGAGGCCAAGCTCGTCATGGACGAGAACGGACGCTGCATCGACATTGTCAAGCGTGACCGCGGCACGTCCGAGTGCATGATCGAGGAGTTCATGCTGCTGGCGAACCAGTGCGCCGCCAACGCGGGCCGCACGAACAAGGCCCCGTTCGTCTACCGCGTGCACGAGGCCCCCGACGCCGAGAAGATGGAGAAGCTGTCCGCCACGCTGTTGGCCTGCGGCCTGAACGCCAAGTTCAAGAACCCCATCCCGACGCAGCTCGAGCTGGCGGCCCTGCTGGACGAGACCCGCGGCCAGCCCATCCAGATCCCCGTCCACACCGGCATTCTGCGCAGCATGCAGAAGGCCCGCTACGCCCCGCAGCCCCTGGGCCACTACGGTCTGGTGCTGGCGGACTACGCCCACTTCACCAGCCCCATCCGCCGCTACCCCGATTTGGCGATTCATCGTATTTTGACCGAGATGCTGAACGGCGTCTCCGCCAGCCAGCTGCAGCGCGACTTCAACGAGTTTGCCCAGCAGGCCAGCGAGAAGTCCAGCAAGCAGGAGGTCGCCGCCGTGCGCATTGAGCGCGATGTCGAGGACCTGTACAAGGCCGAGTATATGCACAACCATCTCGGTGAGGTCTACACCGGCACGGTGGCCGGCATCACGCCCCGCGGCGTCTTTGTCGAGCTGGACAACACGGTGGAGGGCTTTGTCCCCGCCGCGCAGCTCTGCAAGGGTGAACCGCAGGTCATCGACGGCGTCAGCATGCTGGACCCGCTGACCGGCAAGAGCTGGATGCTGGGTTCTTCCATGAAGATCCGGGTCGCCGCCGCCGATGTGGCGCTGGGCCGTATTGATTTTGAGTATATGGTGGAGTAATTTCCCACGCCATACAATAGAAAACTCCCTGTCCGCACCGGGCAGGGAGTTTTTTTGCGTCTTATATCACCTTATGCTCCATCCATTTCCCGCGGGCAAACCGCACAAGGAAACACAGGCTGCGGCAGATCCAGTCGATGAACATACCGAACCAGACGCCGGTCAGTCCTAAGTGGAACTGCAGAACGAAGATATAGCTCAGAATCACGCGGAACAGCCACATGCTGACGATGCTGACCGACATCGTAAACTTGGCGTCGCCGCCCGCGCGCAGGGCGTTGGGCAGGGTAAAGCTCGTCGCCCAGAAGAAGATGCTGAACAGGTTGAACCAGTGGACCACGTGGGTACACATGGCGGACGCCTCCGCCGAGAGGTTGAACCAGGTCACGACCTCGGGCATCAGGAAGAACAGCGCTGCGTTCGTGACGGCCAGCCCCGTGATGGCGATGCCCAGCAGCGTGACGGAATAGCGCTGCGCCTGCTTTTTCTCGCCTGCGCCAAGGCACTGCCCGATGACCGGGATCGTGGCAAGGCTCATCGTGTTGCCGGGGATGTTCGCCAGCGTCGAGACCGAGTTTGCCACGGCATTGGCCGCGATGGCCGAGGTGCCTAAGGTAGACGTCAGGCTGCTGACACACAGCTTGCCGATCTGGAACATGCCGTTTTCCAGACCCGACGGGATGCCGATGGACAAAATCTGCATGATGGGCCTGCGCCGGGGCCGCAGGTCAGCGAAGCGCTGCACGCGCAGAGGATTGTGCAGGTCCTGGTTCTGCCACAGGATGAACACCGCGGCGAACACACGCCCGATCAGCGTGGCCAGCGCCGCGCCGATAACGCCCATGCCGAAACCGTAGATCAGCAGCGCGTTGCCCGCAATGTTGATGACGTTCATGACAAGGCTGGCCAGCATACTGATGCGGCTGTTGCCCTGCGCACGGAACAGCGCCGCGCCGCCGTTGTACAGGCCGATGAAGGGGTAGGACACCGCACTGATAAGGAAGTACTGCTGCGCAAACCGCATGACATCCTCGTCAATGCTGCCGAACACCATCCGAAGGATCAGGCGGGAGAGCAGCATACAGACAACACCCACCGCAACCGTAGAGATGCCCAGCACGCTGTACAGCTGGGCGGCGCTGCGGCTGGCGTTTTCCTCATCCCGGCGGCCCAGATACTGGCTGGCAATGACAGCACCGCCGGTAGCCAGCGCGGACAAAATCTGAATAATCAAAATATTCAGGCTGTCCACGAGCGATACGCTGGAGACAGCGGCCTCACCCACACCGGCGACCATTAGCGTGTCGGCCATGCCCATCGTGACGCTTAATGTCTGCTCCAGCAGCAGGGGCCAGATCAGGGTGAACAGCGCCCGCCTGGTAAACAGGGGACCTTGTGACTTTGCAGTGGCTGTCATGGTAAACTACCATCCTCTTTTACTTGGATTTTACCATTAGTATACAGCAAAATCTATGCGAAATCAAGGATTTGACACTTGTACAAAAAATGCCCGCAAACGCTGTAGCTGCGCCCTGTACAGCAAAAATCCGCAAAAATCAAATCGCAAGGATTTTGCCCACTTTTGCGGCGGCAAAAAGCCCCAGCCACAAAAGCTAGTGGCCGGGGCAGATCATGCGGCGGCTTGCAGGGGCCGCAGAAGGGCGGTGGTTAGAAGTCGACCTCGGTGTCGTAGTAGCAGCACTTCAGCAGCTTTTCCATCTCCTCCTGGGTCGGCTGGCGCGGGTTGGAGCCGGTGCAGGCATCGGCAATCGCGTTCTTTGCGATCTCGGGCAGTCTCTCGAGGAATACGTTCTCGGGGACAAAGCCCTGCTCGGCGGGGTAGGAGTCGGGGCCGTAGTGGCCGATGCAGTGCGGAATGTTCAGATCGTCGTTCATGCCGCGCAGATACTGGATGAGCAGCGCGACCTTCTCGTCGTCGTTCTCGCCGCCCAGGTGCATCTTGTCGGCAATGACGCCGTAGCGTGCCTTGGCGGTGGGGTCCTTCGCGTTGTAGGCGATGACCTTGGGCAGGTACATGGCGTTGGCTGCGCCGTGGATGATGTGTGCGCCGTAATCGGCAAACGCCGCGCCGGTCTTGTGGGCCATGCTGTGTACGATGCCGAGCAGCGCGTTCGAGAACGCCATACCGGCCAGGCACTGAGCATTGTGCATCGCGTCGCGCTTATCCATATCGCCGTTGTAGCTGCCGACCAGATCTGCCTGGATCATCTCGATGGCGTGCAGAGCCAGCGGGTCGGTAAAGTCGCAGTTCGCGGTGGAGACGTAGGCCTCGATGGCGTGGGTCATGGCGTCCATGCCGGTGTGGGCGACGAGCTTCTTGGGCATCGTGTGGGCCAGCTCGGGGTCAACGATGGCGACATCGGGCGTGATCTCAAAGTCGGCGATGGGGTACTTGATGCCCTTCTGGTAATCGGTGATGATCGAGAAGGCCGTGACCTCGGTGGCCGTACCGGAGGTGGAGGAGATGGCGCAGAAGTGGGCCTTGCGGCGCAGCGGCGGGATGCCGAACACCTTGCACATATCCTCAAACGTGATGTCGGGGTACTCGTACTTGATCCACATGGCCTTGGCTGCGTCGATGGGGGAGCCGCCGCCGATTGCGACGATCCAGTCGGGCTGGAACTTTTCCATGGCGGCAGCACCCTTCATGACCGTCTCCACGGACGGGTCGGGTTCGATGCCTTCAAACAGCTCTACCTCCATGCCGGCCTCTTTTAAGTAGGTCTCGGCGCGGTCCAGGAAGCCGAAGCGCTTCATCGAACCGCCGCCGACGCAGATCATGGCGCGCTTGCCGGGCAGCGTTTTCAACGCTTCCAGCGCGTGGGGGCCGTGGTAAAGGTCACGGGGTAAAGTAAATCTAGCCATAGGGTTTGCCTCCTTTAAAATAGCTCTCTCGGGCTTTGACAATTAAATGTCAAAATCTGCTATTAACAGTATACACCTTATGTGTCTAAACGGTCAATCGACAATACAGAGAATTTTCCGGCGATAATTCGGCATTTTGCCAGTGGAACACTCATAGGCTGTTCTATGGGGAAGGGGGCAGGAGCTATGCGTCCGATCACGCCGCAGCAGAATACAAAAATGCGCCTGCGCATGCGGCTTTTGGCGGCGGTGCTGGCGGTGGGGTGTCTGGGCGGGCTGACGGTGCGGCTGTTTGTGCTGATGCTGCGCGACCCCGGCGGCTACGCGGCACGCGCCGCCGACCAGCAGCTGCGCGGGGCCACGCTGCCCGCCGCCCGCGGGGAGATCTATTCCGCCGACGGTACGCTGCTGGCCGCCAGCGAGACCTGCTGGACCATCCGCGCCGCCCCGCGGGAGATGGCCGACGACGCCGTAGAACCGGCTGCGCGGGCGTTGAGCGAAATTTTAGAGCTGGACTACGCCGATACGCTGGCCAAATTCAGCCAGCGAACCTCCAACGACTGCCTGCTGCGCCGCCGCGTGGATAAGGCGATGGCCGACGCTGTGCGGGACTGGTGCCGGGCGAACGGTGTGGACGGCATACAAATTCGGCAGGATACCCGCCGCGTCTACCCGCAGGGGGATTTTATGGGCGGCATTTTAGGCTTTACCGACGTGGACAACGCGGGCCTGTGGGGGCTGGAGCTGCGTTACAACGACGAATTGACCGGGCAGAACGGGCGCATCCTGACCGCCAAGAACGCCTGGGGCTACGATATGCCGACGCACTACCAGACGCTGGTGGACGCCGTGCCCGGCAGCACGCTGACGCTGACCATCGACGCGAACATTCAGCACTGGCTCGAAAGCGCACTGTCCGCCGCTGTGACGGAGCATCATGTGGCCGAGCGCGGCGTCGGCATCGTGATGGACGTCCACACCGGGGCCGTGCTGGCGATGTCCTGCCAGCCCGACTACGACCCGAACGCGCCGCGGACCCTTATAAATAAGGAAGTCCGTGACGCTGTGAATGCCCTGACCGGCGAGGAGCGCAGCGCCGCGCTGCAAAAGGCACAGCAGGCACAGTGGCGCAACAAGGCCATCAGTGACCTGTATGAGCCGGGCAGCGTGTTCAAGCTCATCACGGCGTCGGCGGCGCTGGACTCCGGGGCGTGTAAGGCTACGGACTATTTCACCTGCGCGGGTAAAATAACCGTCGCAGGCACGCGGTTCCGCTGTGCAAACGGGCATGTCCACGGCACCGAGACCTTCGCCCGGGGGCTGGCTGTCAGCTGCAACCCCTGCTTTATCCAGATCGGTGCGCGGCTTGGAAAAGAACGCTTCTGCGATTACTTTGCGGCCTTCGGCCTGCGGGAGGCCACGGGCATCGACCTGCCGGGCGAGGTCAGGCGCAGCGAATACTACACCGCGGACCGGATGGGCCCGGTGGAGCTGGCGAGCTGCTCGTTCGGGCAGAGCAGCAAGGTCAGCTACCTGCAGATGCTCACGGCGGTCTGTGCGGTGGTAAACGGCGGCGAGCTGATGCAGCCCTACGTTGTGGCGAAAATCACGGCGCCTGACGGCACTGTTGTGAAGGAAGTGCAGCCGACGGTGAAGCGCCGCGTCATCAGCGAGGAGACCTCAGCCACGATGTGCCGCCTGATGGAGGGTGTCGTTACAGGCGGCACGGGTAAGCAGGCCGCGCTGGCGGGCTACCGCATCGGCGGCAAGAGCGGCACGAGCCAAAAGCTGGACAGCGCCAACGAGGGCGCGCGCATTGCGAGCTTTGTCTCCGTTGCGCCCATCGACGACCCCAAGGTCGCTGTGCTGGTCTGCCTGGATGAGCCCCACAGCTGGACGACGAGCGGCGGCGCGCTCTCCGGGCCGGTGTGCGCCGAGGTACTGGGAAAGGTGCTGCCGTATCTGGGCGTCGAGCCGGAAAGTGCGGAGTGATGGGAAACGGGCACGGGCGGATATGGAATCCGCCCCTACGTTGAATCGGGAAAGCGCAGGGTGACGGGGCTCTGCCCGTTTGCCGCTGCACTATACAAAAAACTCTGCGCCATCCCTCTTGACATTCCCCGATCCGGTGTTATACTGGTAAAGTACGCAAACGAACAGTTAGACAACGAACAATTCGAAATCTAACTTCTAGGACCAAAAAATCGTAAAGGAGGGAAGAAATGCACGAATCATCGCATGATGACTGCGGCTGCTGCGCGGATGCCCACTTCGGCGCACTGCTGAACCAGACCTCGCGGCTCATCCGCCGTGCGCTGGATGCCCGCATCAACGCCGAGGTCAGCTCGGAGCTGTCGGGCGTGTGCGGCATGGTGCTGGGCGACATCGTCCGTGCCGAGCGCCAGGGCCGCGACGTCTACCAGCGCGACATTGAGCAGTGGTTCAACATTCGCCGCTCCAGCGTTACCGCCATGCTGCAGGGCATGGAGCAGGATGGCTTCATCACCCGTAGCGCCGTGGCGAAAGACGCCCGCTTAAAGCGCCTTATCGCCACAGAGAAGGGCCGCGCCTGTCACAAGCAGATCGAGGCAAGCATTGCGCGGTTTGAGGATGACCTGCAAAGCGGCATTGACCCGCAGCAGGCCGCCGCGGCCCGCGCTGTGCTGGAGCAGACCCTGCGCAACGCACAGCACATCCTGCAAGAGGAAAATACCAACCAAGAGAGGGGAAATACCAATTGTTAAAAACACTCGGACGTGAAACCAAGGGCTTCCGCCTGGTCTCCGTGCTGACGCCGATCTTTATGATCGCGGAGGTCATCATGGAAATGATCATCCCGAAGCTGATGGCCTCCATCATTGACAACGGCGTCACGCCTGGCAATATGCAGGTCATCTACACCGTCGGCGCACAGATGGTCGTCGCGGCGCTGTTCGGCCTGCTGTTCGGCATTCTGGGCGTGGTGGCCGGCTCCCACGCGGCCACGGGCTTTGCCCGCAACCTGCGCCGCGGCATGTTCCGCAACATCCAGACCTTCAGCTTTGCCAACATTGACAAGTACTCCACCGCAGGCCTGGTCACCCGCATGACCACCGACGTCACCAACATCCAGAACGCCTACCAGATGCTGCTGCGCATGTCGGTGCGTGCGCCCGCCAGCATGATCGTGGCGCTGATCATGTCCTACACGATCAACCGTCGGCTGGCAAACATCTATTTGATCGCCGTCATCCTGCTGGGCTGTGCGCTCGCCTTTATTATGAGCCGCGCCACCAAGTACTTCGGCGAGGCATTCCGCAAGTACGACGACCTGAACGAGAGCGTGCAGGAGAATGTCTCCGCCATCCGCGTTGTCAAGGCCTATGTGCGCGAGAAGTTTGAGGGCGAGAAGTTCCGCAAGGCCAGCGAGAATGTGCGCAATCTGCTGATGCGCGCCGAGCTGATCCTGGCCTGGAACGCCCCGCTCATGCAGCTGACCGTCTACAGCTGCATCCTGCTCATCTCCTGGATCGGTGCCCAGCTCATCGTCAGCTCCGGCGCAACGACCTTCACCACCGGCGACCTGATGAGCATGTTGAGCTACTGCATGAACATCCTTATGAGCCTGATGATGCTGTCCATGGTGTTCGTCATGATCACGATGTCTGCAGCCTCCGCCAAGCGCGTGGCCGAGGTGCTGGACGAGCAGTCCGACCTGACGAACGGTGAGGACCCTGTTATGGAGGTCAGGGACGGCTCCGTCAAGTTCGACCACGTCAGCTTTGCCTATAAAAAGGATGGCGAGAAGGCCCTCGAGGACATTGATCTCGACATCAAGTCCGGCGAGACCATCGGCATCATTGGCGGCACCGGTTCGGCTAAGTCCAGCCTTGTGCAGCTGCTGCCGCGTCTGTACGACGTGACCGAGGGCAGCGTGACCATTGGCGGCGTTGATGTGCGCAGATATGACCTCGACACCCTGCGCAACAACGTCGCCATGGTGCTGCAGAAGAACGAGCTGTTCAGCGGCACGATTGCCGAGAACCTGCGCTGGGGCAACCCCGACGCCACCGACGCCGAGATCGAGGACGCCTGCAAGCAGGCCTGCGCCGATGAATTTATCGAGCGCTTCCCCGACAAGTACCAGACCCACATCGAGCAGGGCGGCAACAACGTTTCCGGCGGCCAGAAGCAGCGCCTCTGCATTGCCCGCGCACTGCTGAAAAAGCCCCGCATCCTGATCCTGGACGACTCCACCTCCGCCGTCGATACCGCGACGGACGCAAAGATCCGCCATTCGTTTGCGGAAAAAATCCCCGGCACGACGGTGTTCATCATCGCCCAGCGCATTTCCTCCGTGGAAAATGCGGACAAGGTCCTCGTGCTCGACAACGGCAGGGTCAGCGGCTTTGACACCCCGGCCAACCTGCTGAAAACAAATGCCATCTACCAGGATGTCTACAACAGCCAGACCAAAGGTTCCGGCGACTTTGATGAGAAGGGAGGGGAGGCATAATGGCACAGCAGCCTAAAGTCGTAAAGGTCGGCCCCGGCGGGCGCAGCAATGGCCCCCGCCCCAAGGTCGAAAACCCCGGCAAGGTGTTCAAGCGCATCCTCGCCTATGTCATAAGCCGCTATAAGGCACAGGTCATTGTGGTGCTCTGCTGCATTCTGCTGGCTGTGTTTGCCCAGCTGCAGGGCGTCATGTTCTCCCAGACGCTGATCGACAGCTACATTCTGCCGCTGCTCAAGGCGGGCAGCACGGACTTCAGCGGCCTGGCCGCGGCTATCCTGCGCGTGGCAGTCATCTACTGCGTCGGCATCGCTGCTGTCTTTGTGCAGAACCGCCTGATGGCAAGGATCACCCAGGGCACGCTGAAGGACCTGCGTGACGAGATGTTCACCCACATGCAGACGCTGCCCATCAAATACTTTGACACCCACGCCCACGGCGACATTATGTCGGTCTACACGAACGACATTGACACGCTGCGCCAGATGATCAGCCAGAGCCTGCCGCAGCTCGTCAACACGGTTGTGACCCTCGTCGGCGTGCTGGCCTCGATGCTCTATCTGAGTATCCCCCTGACGGTGCTGGCCCTCGCGATGGTCGGCGTCATGCTGCTGGCGACGAAGTACCTGACCGGCAACTCCGGCAAATACTTCATCAAGCAGCAGCAGGAGCTGGGCAAGGTCAATGGCTACATTGAGGAAATGATGAACGGCCAGAAGGTCATCAAGGTCTTTTGCCATGAGGAAATTGCCATTGAGGAGTTCGACAGGCTCAACGATGAGCTGTTCCACAGCGCCGACAAGGCAAACTCCTATTCGCTGGTAGCAATGCCCGTCAACGGCCAGCTGGGCAACCTGTCCTACGTGTTCTGCGCCATCCTCGGCGGTGCGCTGGCTATCAACGGCTTCGGCGGGTTTACGCTGGGCGGCCTCGCCAGCTTCCTTGTGCTGACCCGCCAGTTCAACCAGCCCATCAGCCAGATCTCCATGCAGCTGAACTCCGTCGTTATGGCGCTGGCCGGCGGTGCGCGTATCTTTGCACTGCTGGATGAAAAGCCCGAGGTCAACGAGGGCGACATCACCCTGGTCCACGCCAAGTACGAAGCGGACGATACTGTCACCGAGACGAACGAGTCCACCGGCATGTGGGCGTGGAAACGCATGGATGCCGACGGCAAGCCCCGGTACACCAAGCTGGAGGGCGACATCGTCTTTAAGGATGTGGACTTCGGCTACGACGAGAAGAAGATCGTCCTGCATGACATCAACCTGTATGGCCGTCCGGGGCAGAAGATCGCCTTTGTCGGCTCCACCGGCGCGGGCAAGACGACGATCACGAACCTTATCAACCGCTTCTACGACATCCAGAAGGGCCGGATCCTGTACGACGGCCACGACATCAAGTCCATTGAGAAGGACGCGCTGCGCTCCTCTCTGGGCATCGTCCTGCAGGATACCCACCTGTTCACCGGCACAGTCATGGAGAACATTCGTTATGGCCGCCTGACCGCCACCGATGAGGAGTGCATGGCCGCCGCGAAGCTGGCGAATGCGGATACCTTCATCAAGCATCTGCCCGACGGCTACAACACGATGCTGACCGGCGACGGCACGAACCTGAGCCAGGGCCAGCGCCAGCTGCTGGCGATTGCCCGCGCGGCTGTCGCAGACCCGCCGGTGCTGATCCTGGACGAGGCAACGTCCTCCATCGACACCCGCACCGAGAAGCTTGTGCAGGACGGCATGGACGGCCTGATGTATGGCCGCACGACCTTCGTCATTGCCCACCGTCTGTCTACCGTGCGCAACTCGGACTGCATCATGGTGCTGGAGCAGGGCCGTATCATTGAGCGCGGCACCCACGACGAGCTGATCGCCCAGAAGGGCCGCTATTACCGCTTGTACACCGGCAACTTTGCCGAGAACTCTTAAGCGCAGAGATGTCGAAAAAAGCCGCAAAACGGCATAAAATCAATCAAAACTGCCGGGATAGCATCTGCCGTCCCGGCGGTTTTTGTGCAAAATGCCGCAACAGCGCCAAAAAGTTGACGGGAAGGTAAAAAGTGGTTATAATAGGATACGTAGACACGCAAAAAGCGGTGTTTGACCACGCGGCATGAGGGAAACTACAAACAAGATTTGCCGCATAATATACATGATATACCTATAGGAGGAACAAATATGGCACCGAAGAAGATTGCACAGACCGTACTTACCGAGGGTAAGTTCTATACCATCAGCGCCGCCAACGGCAAGGTCGTTGAGGTCGCTGACTATAACATTGACAATGGCGCGAAGATCCAGCTGATGGACAACGCCAACTTTGAGTGGCAGCAGTGGAACTTCGTCGCAGCAGGCGACGGCGTTTACCGCATCCAGAACCGCTTCACCGGCAAGATGATGGATCTGGACATGGGCGGCGTCAGCGACGGCACCCGCGTCCACCAGTGGGAGGGTGCCCAGGCATCCAGCCAGCTGTGGGTCGTGGAGCCTACCAACGATGGCCGCGTCAAGATCAAGTCCAACCTGGCCGGCAAGCTGCTGGACCCCGGCATGGCTACCGAGAACGGCACCGTGCTGCAGATCTGGGCTGACGTCAACGGTGACAACCAGTTCTGGACCATCAACGAGGTCACCCGCAAGCCCAAGACCAGCGTGAAGGCCACCACCGTTAAGGCCAAGGCCGCTGCCGAGAAGGCCGCCACCGAGGTCGTCAAGGCTGCTGAGCCTGTCGTCGAGAAGGCCGTCAAGGCTGCCAAGCCTGCCGCTGAGAAGGCCGTCAAGGCTGCCAAGCCTGCCGCTGAGAAGGCTGTCAAGGCTGCGAAGCCCGTCGTCGAGAAGGCCGTCAAGGCTGCCGAGCCCGTCGTTGAGAAAACCGTCGAGGCTGCGAAGCCCGTCGTCGAGAAGGCCGTCGAGGCCGTCAAGACCGCCGCTGCCAAGACCAACACCCGCAAGGGCGGCAAGGGCAAGCGCCGCAAGTAATTTGCTTTGAACTTTTTCCCTGCAATTTTTGTGCTGTAACGAGAAAACCCCGCCCCGTCAGGATGCAGTTCCTGACGGGGCGGGGTTATTTTTTGTTTGTGGCTGAAAAGCCTTCCCCTACGGGGGAAGGTGGCCCGAAGGGCCGGATGAGGGGCGAGTGTGCCAGTATTGCCCGTGAACGAGCTGCGGCGGAAACGCTGCCCTCATCAGTCACCTGCGGTGACAGCTTCCCCCACGGGGGAAGCCTTCAGACTTACCCCAGCGCCGCAATGCTCTCCTTGATCTTGGCGGCCTTGTCCTGGGCGGCAGCCAGCTTGGCGCGGGTCTCCTCGACGAGCTTCGCCGGGGCCTTCTCGACGAACTTCGGGTTGTTCAGCTGGTTCGTGAACATGCCCAGCTCCTTCTCGGCCTTGGTCAGCTCCTTGTTCAGGCGGGCCAGCTCCTTGTCGCGGTCGATCAGCTCCATCATCGGGATAAAGCCCTTCGCGTCGGGGGTCGCCACGTTGACCATGCCGTCGGTGCTGCCCTCGTACTTTGCCGTGACCGTCACGTCGGTGGCAAAGGCAAAGCGGGCCAGATACGCGCCGCCCTTCTCAAACGCGGCGGGGGAGGCAGTCTCAATGACCATGCTCGTCTTTTTGGCGGGGTGGACGTTCATCTCGGCACGCATGGCGCGGACAGCCTTGATGTAGTCCATCAGCTTCTCAAAGTCGGCGCAGTCCTCGGCCCAGACCTTCATGTTCTCGTCGCCGGGCCACTTCTCGTTCATGATGGTCTCGGCGCTGCCGGGCAGAGCCTGATAGATCTCCTCGGTGATGAACGGCATGAAGGGGTGCAGCAGCTTGAGCGCCTTGTCCAGCACGTAGACCAGCACCTTGCGGGCCGCGTCGGCGGCTGCCGCGTCCTCGCCGTTCAGGCGGGTCTTGCAGATCTCGATATACCAGTCGCAGTAGACCTCCCAGATGAAGTTCTCGACCTTCTCGGCGGCCAGACCCAGCTCGTACTTGTCGAGGTTGGCGGTAGCCTCGGCGGCGACCTTGGCAAGCTCGGACAAAATCCACTTGTCGCTCATGTCGAGCAGGCTTTCCTCGGGCAGACCCGGCTCAAAGTCCTCGGGCAGGTTCATCTGCACAAAGCGGGAGGCGTTCCACAGCTTGTTGGCAAAGTTGCGGCAGGCAAGAACTTTTTCATCGCTGTAGCGCATATCGTTGCCTGCGGTGGAGCCGATGATCAGCATCATGCGCAGCGCGTCCGCGCCGTACTGCTCAATGACCTCCAGCGGGTCAATGCCGTTGCCCAGGGATTTGGACATTTTGCGGCCCTGGCTGTCGCGGACAATGCCGTGGATCAGTACCGTGTCAAACGGTGCCTTGCCGGTGTAGGCCAGACCCGAGAAGATCATGCGGGACACCCAGAAGCCGATGATGTCATAGCCGGTGACCAGCGTGTTCGTGGGGTAGAAGTAGTTGTAATCCTCGGCGTTCTCGTTGGGCCAGCCCAGCGTGGAGAACGGCCACAGGGCAGAGCTGAACCAAGTGTCCAGCGTGTCGGGGTCCTGGGTCATGTTGGAGCTGCCACACTTGGGGCAGGTGCAGGGGGCTTGCTTGGCCACGACGGTCTCGCCGCAGTCGTCGCAGTACCAGGCGGGGATCTGGTGGCCCCACCACAGTTGGCGGCTGATGCACCAGTCACGGCCGCCCTTCATCCAGTTGATATAGTTCTTGGTGAAGCGCTCGGGAACGAACTTGATCTCGCCCTTCTCGACGCTCTCGATGGCGGGTTTGGCCAGCGGCTCCATCTTGACGAACCACTGCTTGGAGACCATCGGCTCAATGACCGAGTGGCAGCGGTAGCAGGTGCCCACGTCGTGGGTCAGCGGCTCGGTCTCCTTCAGCGCACCGCAGGCCTCCAAATCGGCCAGAATGGCCTTGCGGGCCTCCAGCGCGGTCATGCCGGCATACTTGCCACAGTCCAGCACGTCCGGCTC